>ERZ1026992.323-NODE-323-length-6486-cov-6.854455_pt1 | contig 6486 bp, 6 predicted proteins | sample MGYA00519290_ERZ1026992 | MGnify/ENA primary metagenome ERZ1026992 (study PRJEB26926, sample SAMN06164802) | human gut metagenome | biome: ENVO:00009003; feature: ENVO:2100002; material: ENVO:00002003 | host: Homo sapiens | place: USA | collected 2012 ... | reverse complement strand
AATTAATTTACCTCCTAAAAATTTTTCTGTATTTATTATACTACATTTTTCAATACATTGCAAGTGTTTTTACAAAAAACTTAGAACTTTTTTTCTTTAAGGCAATACCGCACAAAGATTGTGCGTCAGATGCGTAGTCAGATTTTTTTCGTCAGGTCACATAAAAATTCCGCAGGCATACTGTCGTATGTCAAGGGATTTTTGTGTGATATGACGGAAAATCCGCAAGCAGATGGCGTGCAAAGCCGTCAGGCGGGCTTTGTGCGGTGTTGCCTTAAAACTTCACCGTAAAGCCATCTGAGTCTTGATCCGTCAAAGCACTGCTAAATTCTTTAAAATATGATCAAATATTGATGATTTTTTATTGACTACCCCGACAGTTTAGGTTATAATATTTACATGAGATCTTTATGAAAGGCAGGCTAACAAAGTGGAACTGACATCTTCTGTGAAAGAGATATACGCTCAGTCTGAGGAAAACATTATCCTCACTGACGCTGAGCTTAATGTCATTTGGAAAAATCATGGTGATCTGCCTGATGTTATAGATATTTCTGCTTTATGCGATACTCCGGAAAACGCTTTCATTCTGCCTGTTGAAAAGACAGCTACCTTTGAATATAAGGGCAGGTTTGCAGACTCGGCGGCAATGCGGTTTGAACCACTGAGAGATAATGGCATTATAACGAATTATCTAATACACTATTACTCCTGCATGGACATAGAACGTCTTTCGGACAAGTCTGGATATTTACGCTTCAAATCGAATTTTCTCGGCAACATAAGAATGGAGCTTTCTAAAATGTTAGCGATGCTTGACAGCCAAAAGAATTCCTTCTCTTCAAAAGCCGGCACTGAATATGAGCATTTTGACCATGAGGCAAGGCTTCGTATACTGAAGACATTTTCCGCAACAGTGAACATGACAGAACTTGCAAAATATTTCAGCGGCAATTTCACAACTGAATATCAAAGCCTATCAGACATATGCGGTGAGGTATGCGACGAAGAAGGCAATTTGCTGGAGGAGGACGGCTGTATTTTCAGATACTCCATCGACCCGTGCATTTATTTTGAAACAAACAAAAGCCTTATTAAAAATGTGCTTGTAAATCTGCTTGTGAACGCGTATATGTACAATGACAAGGAACAACGGCAGGTGGAGCTTATCTTAAAGACTGAGGACGACAGGATAATACTGTCAGTAAGTGATAACGGCAACGGCATGACAGACGATGTATGGCAGGCGGCTATCACGCCCTTTGGCACATTCCAGAAATACAGCAGCAGCGAGGCGTTGGGGCTTGCACTGGCAAAATGCTTTTGCGACCGTTTTGACGGTGAACTAAGTTATCGCAGCGAGATCGGCAAAGGCACTTGTGTGACCATGAGTTTCCCATGTGACAGCCGTGGTTTGCCGAAAGAGTTCCATGTGAGCAGAATGCCACCCATACCGAACCCATACGGCAGTACCTACTGCATAATGGCTAAAGGGCTTGACCCGCTGAAATAGGGTTTGAGCAATATACAGAGCAAGTGAATAGATGGAATACAAAAAAAGGCAGTGCCGATTTTCTCGGTACTGCCTTGATTATTTTATGGATATTAGTCCTTGATGATAGACTTACCTGTCATTTCCTTTGGCTGCTCAAGACCCATGAGTTTGAGCATTGTTGGTGAAAGGTCAGCAAGCACGCCGCCCTCTCTGATAAGAACATTGCCTGCGCCTGCGATAATTAGAGGTACAAGGTTGGTTGTGTGGGCTGTGAATGGAGAGCCGTCATCTTCCATCATCTTATCTGCGTTGCCGTGGTCTGCTGTGATAAGTGCTATACCGCCCTTTGCAAGAACTGCGTCAACCGTTTTGCCTACGCACTCGTCAACTGCTTCTACTGCTGCTACGGCTGCGTCGAACACGCCTGTGTGACCTACCATATCGCAGTTTGCATAGTTGAGGATAATTGCGTCATACTTGTCAGACTCTATTCTCTTGAGAACTTCGTCGCAAACAAGATATGCGCTCATTTCAGGCTGGAGGTCATATGTTGCTACCTTTGGTGAATTGATGAGGGCTCTGTCCTCGTTTTCAAAAGGAGCTTCTACGCCACCGTTGAAGAAGAATGTAACGTGTGCATACTTCTCTGTTTCAGCGATTCTAAGCTGTGAAAGACCCTTCTTTGCGATATACTCGCCGAAAGTATTTTCAAGGCTTGCTGGCTTGAATGCAACGTCAACGTTTGGCATTGTTGCGTCATACTGTGTCATGCAGACATAGTAAAGTGGGAATCTGCCATTTCTTCTCTCAAAGCCTGTGAAATCATCGTCAACGAGAGTTCTTGTTATCTCTCTTGCTCTGTCAGGACGGAAGTTGAAGAAGATAACGCTGTCGTTTGCGGATATCTTGCCGTTCTCATCGATAACTGTAGGAACAACGAACTCGTCTGTAACGTCAGCGGCATAGGAAGCCTTGATAGCGTCAACTGCGTTATCAGCCTTATTGCCCTCGCCGTATACCATTGCGTCATAAGCCTTGCCTACACGCTCCCAACGGTTATCTCTGTCCATTGCATAGTAACGTCCCATTACTGTTGCTATCTTGCCGACACCAATTTCCTTGAGCTTTTCTTCAAGCTCAGCTACGAAGTCAACTCCGCTTGTAGGAGGAACATCTCTGCCGTCCATGAAGCAATGAACGTATACCTTTGTAAGACCTGCTTTCTTAGCAAGCTCCAAAAGGCCATAGAGGTGTGAATTATGTGAGTGAACGCCGCCGTTTGAAAGAAGTCCGAACAGGTGGAGTGCGCTGTCATTCTTCTTGCAGTTCTCAACGGCTGCTGTGAAAGCTTCGTTTGAGAAGAATTCGCCGTCCTTGATAGACTTTGTAATTCTTGTAAGCTCCTGATAAACTATTCTTCCTGCACCGATATTTGTATGGCCTACCTCTGAGTTACCCATTTGTCCCTCAGGAAGTCCAACGTCCATGCCGCTTGCACCGATAAGAGTGTGCGGATAGTTGGCAAGAAGTCTGTCGATATTAGGTGTTTTGGCAGCTCTGATAGCGTTGCCGTAATCCTTGTGATTATAGCCGAAGCCGTCCATAATGATAAGTGCTATGGGTTTCTTTGACATATTTCTTAGTCCTTTCAACATCATTTATATTCGTATTATCCCCAATAACCGCCCTTTTCAAGAAAGCTCAGGACATATTCCTTAAATTCCTTGGCAGTATCGTCGCTTGTGTAATAGGTCTTTGCGCCGATACGGACATAGTTGCTCTCTCCTGACTCATAGTAGATAGCTGGACCTTCTGAACATTTTATATCCAACCAATCGCCGCCAACAACGTACTCCTTTGAATCCGGCTCTTTTTCTTCTGCGTTTTCCATGATTTTCGTGCGGAACTCTGTTATCTTGTCGAGAAGCTCGCTGTCTGTAAACTCAACGCCGCTAAGGAGCTTACTAGAGTCCATTTTGATAGTTACATTTTCAAGCTTAGCCTCAGATGTTGTCTGAGAGCTTTCTGCCGCTGGTGCGCTGCTTTCGTCAGTGCTTCCGCAGGCTGCAAATGACATACACATGGATAATACTAATGCTGCAAATATTACTTTTTTCATAGTTGCGTCCCCCTGTTCAAAAAAAGCAGAGGACAGCCGCAGCCGTCCCCTGCGGAACTTTTTATTTGTTTGTTCTTGTAACGAATGATATTTTGCCCCTAGATATCCGTCTGTTAATTAGCCCTCAACAGCAGCCTGAACGATAGTGTTGAAGTCAGCAGCCTTCAGTGAAGCACCGCCGATAAGACCGCCGTCTACGTTCTCCTTAGAAAGAAGCTCTGCGCAGTTCTTAGCGTTCATTGAGCCGCCGTACTGAATTGTAACTGCCTCTGCTGTAGCCTCGTCATAAATCTTAGCAAGTGTTGCTCTGATGAATGCGCAAACTTCCTCTGCCTGATCTGCTGTAGCTGTCTTGCCTGTGCCGATAGCCCAAACTGGCTCGTAAGCGATAACGGACTTCTTAACGTCCTCTGCTGATACGCCGAAGAAATCAAGCTTAACCTGTCTTGCGATAACTTCCTCTGTGATGTTGCACTCACGCTCCCAAAGAAGCTCGCCAACGCAAACGATAGGCTTAAGACCAGCTGCAAGAGCTGCCTTTGTTCTCTTGTTTACTGTTTCGTCTGTTTCACCGAAATACTGTCTTCTCTCAGAGTGACCGATAACAACGTACTCAACGCCAAGCTCAACGAGCATATCTGCTGAGATCTCGCCTGTGAAAGCGCCGCTCTTCTCAAAGTGAACGTTCTCTGCACCGATCTTTACGTTTGAACCTGCTGTTGCGTTGATAGCAGTTTCAAGGTTTGTGAAAGGAACGCAAGCGATAACTTCAACCTTGCCCTCAGCGTTTGCAACAAGTGGCTTGATAGCTTCGAGAAGCTCCTTAGCCTCAGGTCTTGTCTTGTTCATTTTCCAGTTTCCTGCAATAATTGCTTTTCTTACAGCTTTTTTCATGATAAAAAACTCCTTTATTTTTTATAGGGAACAGAAAAACTGCTCCTGCTAGTTTTCCAAGTCTATTATACAACATTCCCTCGTATTTGTCAACTAATTAACAAAGGCTTGGACTTATTTTATCTGTTTATTACAGCTTATCTATAAGCATAACGACACCGAAAACGCCAAGCAGGACACCGATAGCGATAGCCGCATAGCCGAAAGGCGTTTTCTCCTCTTTTTCCTCGGCTTCCTTTTCCTCCTCAGTGACTTCTACCTTTGATTTTTCATCGTCAAGGTAAAATTCCTGCGGGTTTTCTGGGTTATACTTTATGTCTATCATATCGCCTTTTTCATAGCCGTTGTCTGTGACTATTTGTGTATATTTCTCGCCGTCAATGGTATAGCCGATTTTCCACTCGGTGAAAACTCTGTCCTCACCGCCGTTGAAATCAGGCATTGTGGTCTTGATCTTCTGCAAGGCTTTTGCCTGAGTTGGTTCGTAGTGATCCTCCTCAGGGATATTATATTCCTGCTCAGGGAAAAAGCGATAGCCCTGCAAGGCTTTTATACCGAAATAGATAAGTCCCACGCCTGTGAGCAGAAGAATTATTCCGCCTATGCCCTGCCAGCCTAATCCGCTTTTGGCAAGTAGTGTTATTTCATTCATTTTTACTACCTCGATTTCTGCATAAAAAAGGGACAGGCAAAACCTGCCTGCCCCTAGCTTATAGCTTAGTAAAATATATTACTTGTCAGCGATTACGTCGATACCTGGGAGTACCTTACCCTCGAGGTATTCAAGTGAAGCTCCGCCGCCTGTTGAGATGTGTGACATCTTATCAGCAAAGCCAAGCTGGATAACTGCTGCTGCTGAGTCGCCGCCGCCGATGATAGTTGTAGCGTCTGTTTCAGCAAGTGCCTTTGCAACTGCGATTGTACCCTTTGCAAGTGTTGGGTTCTCGAACACGCCCATAGGACCGTTCCAAACAACTGTCTTTGCAGACTTAACAGCCTCGCCGAAGAGAGCCTGTGTCTTTGTGCCGATATCAAGGCCTTCCTTGTCAGCTGGGATCTTGTCAGAATCAACAACTTCTACGTCGATAGGAGCGTCGATAGGATCAGGGAAGCCTGCTGCAACTGTTGTGTCGATAGGGAGAAGAAGCTTCTTGCCGAGCTTTTCAGCCTTTGCCATCATTTCCTTGCAGTAGTCGATCTTTGTATCGTCAACAAGGGAAAGACCAACTTCCTTGCCCTGTGCCTTAAGGAATGTATATGCCATACCGCCGCCGATGATAAGTGTATCGCACTTCTCGAGGAGGTTTGAGATAACGTTGAGCTTATCTGCTACCTTTGCGCCACCGAGGATAGCAACGAATGGTCTAACAGGTGTTTCAACTGCATTTCCGAGATAGTTGATCTCTTTCTGCATGAGGTAACCAACTGCTGTTTCCTTAACAAACTTTGTAACGCCTGCTGTAGAAGCATGAGCTCTGTGAGCTGAACCGAAAGCGTCCATTACGAATACTTCGTCGTCAACGAGGTCAGCAAGTTCCTTAGCGAAAGCTTCGCCGTTCTTTGTTTCCTCTGCACCTCTGAATCTTGTGTTCTCAAGAACAACGATATCACCGTCAGCCATTTCAGCAACTGCCTTCTTAGCGTTGTCGCCAACTACTGTATCGTCAGCAGCGAATGTTACCTTTGTTTCAGGAAGAAGCTCTGCAAGTCTTGCAGCAGCAGGAGCAAGTGAGAACTTAGCCTCTGGGCCGTTCTTTGGCTTGCCGAGATGTGAACACAGAACTACCTTGCCGCCGTCAGCTACCAGCTTCTTGATAGTTGGGAGAGCAGCTGTTATTCTGTTATCGTTTGTAATAACGCCGTCCTTAAGAGGAACGTTAAAGTCAACTCTTACGAGTACCTTTTTGCCCTTTACATTAATGTCATCAACCTGTCTCTTATACACATCTGACGCTGCCGACGAACTCTAGGGTGTAGA
>ERZ1026992.318-NODE-318-length-6583-cov-7.545803_pt1 | contig 6583 bp, 8 predicted proteins | sample MGYA00519290_ERZ1026992 | MGnify/ENA primary metagenome ERZ1026992 (study PRJEB26926, sample SAMN06164802) | human gut metagenome | biome: ENVO:00009003; feature: ENVO:2100002; material: ENVO:00002003 | host: Homo sapiens | place: USA | collected 2012 ... | reverse complement strand
ACTTCATTTTTTTTGTTTAATGTTACAGAGGTTAGACCGCTGCCCATAAAAGCACGTGCTTCAATTTTTTTGACGCCCGAAAAATCGAATTGCATTAAATTCGAGCACCCAAAAAAACAATCGGCGGGAATCACATCACATTGGCAGTGCCATGTGACGGATTGTAGTTTTCTACATCCGCTAAATGTTCCTTTATCGAGAATTTCTATTTTTTCTGTCAAGTAAACCTCTTGAAGTCCGCTTTTATAAAAAGCATATAGTCCGATTTTTTTGACGTTTGAAAAATCAAATTGCGTTAAATTCGAACATTCAGCAAAACAGTCAGAGGGGATCACATCACATTTTTGGTTCCATGTGACAGAGCTTAGTTTTTTACAGACGCCAAAGGCCAATTCCCCTATTTCTCTTATATTCTTGCCAATTTTGACGGCTGTAATGGGACTTTCCAAAAAAGCTTGTTCTGCTATTTCTGTTACAGGCATGTTATCTATTGTTTCCGGGATCTCAATAGCGGTTTCGGCTGTGCCTTCTTGCAACCCGGTTATGGTGATCTCACCATTTTTCTCGACATATAAAAAAATACTATCCAAAACCTTTCCTCCTTTTTTTGCTTTTAACAACAAAAAAAGAGCCCAAAGTACTTACGTACTCTGAACTCTCAATTATTTGCTATGCCTTTATTATATCACTCAGGCAAAGATTTGTCAATCCTCATATGAAAGAGATTTCCGCATTTGGTGAGCTTGCGAAGGCATCTACAGCTATGCCCATGACATTATCCGAGATAATTATTTCTTTTATATTTTGACACTCCTCGAAAATATCTCCTTCGATACTCCTGCCTGATAGCCATTCAATCTTTTCCAGATCGTTGCAACAGGCAAAACCGCTTTGATCAACTGCAGTTTCTTTGCTTAATCTTACAGAGGTTAGACCGCTGTTCTCAAAAGCATGTGCTCCAATTCTTTTGATGTTCGAAAAATCGAATTGCGTTAAATTCGAACATCCAGCAAAACAATCGACAGAAATTACGTTGCATTTGCAATTCCATTTTACAGAACTTAGTGTTTTGCATCTGCAAAATGCCCCTTCTATAATGCATTCTATATTTTCTGGCAAGCAAACCTCTTTTAAACCACTTTCATAAAATGCAGCACGGTCAATTCTTTTGATGTTCGAAAAATCGAATTGTGTCAAATTTGAACATCTTAAAAAGCAAAAGACAGGAATTACATCACATTTGCAATTCCATTTTACGGAACTTAGTGTTTTGCATCTGCTAAATGCCCCTTCTATAATGCATTCTATATTTTGTGGCAAACAAACCTTTTGTAAACCGCTCTCTGAAAATGCACGTTTTTCAATTCTTTTGATGTTCGAAAAATCGAATTGTGTCAAATTTGAACATCCCGAAAAACAATCGACTGGAATCACATCACATTGGCAGTGCCATGTGACGGATTGTAGTTTTTCACACATATAAAAGGCCTTTTCTCCTATTTTTTTTATATTTTCACCAATTTTGATATCTGTAATAGAAGTAGATCTAAAAGCCTCTGGCCCTATCTCAACTACAGGTATGCCGTTAATTGTTTCAGGTATAAAAATTGAGGTTTCTGTTAAGGCTCTTTGCAAGCCCGTTATTATAGCTTCACCGTTATTTTCGGTGTGTTTAAAAATACTATCCAAAACCTTTCCTCCTTTTTAGTTTTCAACAAAAAAAGAGTCCAAAGCACTTAACGTACTCTGAACTCAAAGTTATTTGATATGCCTTTATTATATCACACAGGCTTAGCTTTGTCAAGTGCGATTGTACAAACATAGACTATGACTTTCTTGCTTGCTATAGAAGAAAAGTTTTTTTGCAACAAGCAAAATCGTCAAGTTTTTTGTCGCTTTTGTTGCCGAGTCTTTATTCTCTTCCAGCAAGAACGCCCTCGCTTCTGTAGGTGGGGGGGTGGATGTCGCCTTAGTTCAAAATATCCTCTGAGTTAATAATTTCTGCATCTGGAGCAGTTAACTCCAATACTTTTTCTGTATCTGCAAAAGTAAGCGACTTATTTCCGCCAAGTCCAACTACGCATCCAATAGCAAAGCCGTAAGTTGCTGGATCAGGAAAAGTAAAGTATCTTATGTATGGAACTTTTACTTTTGCTTTTTCTTTTACAAACTTAGCTACAAGCTTTTCAAAGCCTTCCATACATTCTGCAATGTTATCGGCCTCACCGCCAAATTCTTTCATTTCTTCTTTCTCAGCTTCTAGCTTTTTCTTTATTTCCTTTAAGCTCATGCTTAGCTGATAGAAGTCCATAGGCCCTGTAACTGCACAGTATTTAAGTCCCGTTTTTATAAGAATTTCTTTCTTATCCATAAAACAACGTCCTTTCTCATTTCTTGATTATTTTGGGGTTATATATATTATATCACAACATGCAAAAACAAGCAACCATTTGTTGAAACATTGACATTTATTTTATTTTGTGCTATACTAGGTTTATGAGGAAAAAGGTAATAGTTCAGAGTTTCAAAACTCATGGACTGTTACCTTTTTTTATTTTTTATAAAAAAGAGGAGGAATAATTATGGGTTTGAAGAATTCATTAATAGAAACATTTAAGGGGATGACTTTTTCGTTAAGCGATGCTTATGAGAAGTTTGCATCTCATTATCCGAAGGAGCAAATAAGAGCAAGAATATATGAATCTCTTGGAGTAGCTTTTAAAAGAATAGGAAAGGGTATATATTTTGCAAATACAGATGCTGAGTCTGTAGCGTTGATTGAAGGCGACGGCAGAGATCTTTCTATATTAAAAGACTGCTCTGTTGATTGCATAATCACTGATCACCCTTGGGCAGATACAAAATCAAATAAAGGCGGCAATCGTTCTTTTGCTGATTATGAGGCGTTCAGGTATACTGTTGAAGATTTCAAGGAAAAGGCCAGGGCCCTTAAAGACGGTTGTTTTCTTGTTGAATTTCTGCCTGCAGAAAACGAGAGCAACTTTAACTATCTTTATGAGATCAAGAAAATGGCTGAAGAAGCGGGTTTTCTCTATTATTCAAAAGTAGCTTGGAAGAAAGGTACTTTTGTATCTAATACAGGAAGAAAATCGAAAAACACTGAAGATGTAATGATCTTTACAAAAGGTAAATGCAGAGCTATGCGTCCTGATGTAAAAAAAGACCTTGCAGATCCTACTGTCAAGCATTATATGTCGGGGTCAGCTGAAATGTTACCGACTTGCTTTGATGTTCAGCCACCTGCGAAGAAAGAACGGCTTCATCAGGCGGAAAAGCCAGTTGGACTTATGGAACAGCTTCTCAAATTGCTTACTTTTGAAGGAGAAATAGTTCTTGATCAGTTCGCAGGCTCCGGCGTTGTCGGTGAAGCTTGTATGAAAACAAACAGACTTTGCATACTTTTTGAAAAAGCAAGAGAGTTTGTAGACAAGATATCCGAAAGACTGCAGCTGAAGGGAGCTGTTGCAATATGAGTATTTTGCTTGGTACTATTATTATAATTTTTGCACTTATAATAATCCTTATGTTTCTTAAGGGAGCAGAGGACGGCAGAGATGATTATTTTGATGATATTATCACAGCAAAAAACGTTTCTTTAGACCGACAGCTCATTTCGAGTATAACGCTCGACGAATTGCAGGTTGAATCTGCTTTGTGTACTTTAGATACTTTCGTTTGCTATCTTCATGTTCCAAAGTCTATTCAGGACCAATTTGCTTATCTGCTGCCAAATAGCGACGGCACTACAAGCAGTGAAGACGCTTTGGATACAATATTGGTTGAATTTTGGCGAGATGAAGGAACATATCACTACGTATATCTCTTCGAAGATGATACCGTAGATGTTTCAAAGCAGTTAAGCTGTGATGAGCTTAACACTTTAGTTGAGAAAAAAAGGAGATTATTTGAAAGCACAAAAATATAAGAAAAAAAGAGCTTCCCGCATTTCTGTGGGAAGCTCTTTCTTTGTTTTAATCGAGAACGGTTCTATAAGAAATATTCTCTGTATAGTTTTCCTTTATATAAGACGCCATTTCTCGCTTTATAGTTGTCGATTGCGTCATGAACGGCAAATTTATCGAAAATTCACCGCTCCTATAAATGGCCGAGCCATTTACTGTTGAAGCCGCCGAGAACATTTCAGCATATACTGGGTCTTTATACTTAAAGTAAAGAAAACCGCAGTCAAAGCCCATATGCTGCTCTGCCTTTCTCAAATCTCCAAAGCGTGCTTCTGCCGCCTGGATTATCTGCTCAGAATTATCATCGACCCACTGTTGCAGATCGTTGATCTTTTTCTTAGCCTGTTCCAAAGCTTTTTCTTTGTCTTTGGCATTGAAGGCGTTATATTGCCTCCACAGTTCCTTCGCAAGGACAGTTTCCGTATAAGGACCTATAATGTCGTTAATTTCTTTTTCCGTTATATCCTCGTCGGCGTATACGCCGCAATAATTCTCGACGAGTGTGTTTTCCCAGAATAAGAAAGATAGCCCAAAAGCATTTGTGCCTCCGTCTTCGTTGGGAATAAATTTTTTTATTGTATCAGAGACCTGAGCCTTTCTTTGCATACAACTGGTTGCACGCACAAAGGCCTGTCCTTCCACAACATAGAAAGGCATGGGCTCTTCGCTCCAGCGTATAGTGCGGGTATCAAATTCTTCTTTGTCATCCTTTCTTATTGCCTTATACAGGATAGCTTCTGCTTCCTGTGCCGGACAGATGAATTCAGTAGTATAGAGTCTATACCGCTCCGAATATCTTACATAAGGAGCACCTTCATAGAGTTTATTGTCAGACCATTTTGCACTTATACAGTGCTGATCCTTAAAGGATATAGCCACCAATGGCTTATTCCCTTTGACAAACATTTTGGCCGTAGCCTTGATTTTGTTTGTCGCTATGAACATACCGTTTTTATATTCGGTGTAAAACCCCTTATACCAGGAGCCTTTGCGAATAATTTTTCCCATAGCCGTTGTAAGTTCTTTTTTATCTTCATCGGAATATTCTTCAATGAATTTCTCCAATGTAAGCTTAATATCCGGTTCCATTTTGTCAATTGAAGCCATTATTCTGGTTGATATAAGGTTCAGGATATGACTGGCCTGTTTTTTGAGCCACTTTTCCGTATGGCCTTTTTCTACAACAAAGCTGTTGCAGCACCAACCTGTTTCAGAAGACAGGTATTCGGCTATCTCATCGATATCCATTTCTCTTGGGATATCGATTTCTTTGGGAAGCCCTGTATCCTTGCTATCCCAATCTATATTTGTAATGTACATTATTCTTCCTTCCTTCCTTTTAGGTCTTCTTTCAGCACATAAGCAGCCTGTCTCTCATCATAAATAAAATTCTCATCATCAACCAGCTTTTCAAGCAGGCTTATTACCTGAGATTTAAGCACTTTGCTGTCCCTTTTTTCCGTGGATGCAAGATTGTCCAGCTGAACATCAATATAAATATCAGCGGTGTCAAGGCATACATTTGATATATGGCCAAGGTATGCACCATTTTTCGTATCTGCCAAGATGTTTACCTCGGCATTTTCATCATATTTTGATAGCTTGTTTATAAGTTCTTTATTCTTCATAAGAAAGCTCCTTTCTTTAGACCGCTACTCTGCAAACCGGCTGAAATGCTATTTCGCCGTTGTTGCAGGTGATTGTAACGGTGTTGTTTGAAATGACAAATGTCATTTCCTTAATTTCGAGTTCCGGATAATAAGACTTTATCCAATTCCTATATCCCTCGACTTCCTTAAGGCTCATCGAGCCCCCTACAATTGTAAATTTCATAAAAAATTCCTCCTTCTTTATTTTTTGCAAAAAAAATAAGCCCAGAGTTAAAAACTCTAGACTTATCAATACTATTTTACATCTCTATTGTATCATAATGGCGCAAATTTGTCAAGCGTTGTACATACTTTATTTTAAAATCAGAGAGCAAGAGAATATATAGCCCAAGCAAATAAAGCGGCTATCGCCGCAATTATTAAATAAACAATCACCTTATGCTTATGACAAAATACCCATTCGCTTGGACACTCACCTGATTCGCTCTCAGCGAGGCTTAAAGCCTCTTTTGAAGCTTTTTCTTGGGATAAGGCTCTTGCTGATACTGTTTCTCTGATCACTACCCTGCCGCCAGCTTCCTCCGAAGATGTAACTATGTTGGGATAATCAGCTGTGCTTAAATAGTATTCCACAGTATCCCCTACACTAATACTTTCATATTCAGCTTTGGTAACATCAACCATACACTCATCATCAGTTATTACAAGTGTATAACTTTTATCATTTTCACCCTCGTGCTTAGTTTTGTCTTTAACCACTCCAGTTATTTTTTCTGATGTAAGTGCTCTATCATTCAAAATATTATTCCAATCGGAAACATTTTTATCGGCGTTTCCAATAATGCTATAGTATATTATAAAGATTGTTAGAAGAAGAATTGCAAATACCGTAAGTCCAAAAACCGAATAATCAAAGAAGTCTTTTATTTTTTTTCCTCTAGTCGGCATTTCTATTGATTCATTACCTGTCTCTTATACACATCTCCGAGC
>ERZ1026992.308-NODE-308-length-6704-cov-4.498872_pt1 | contig 6704 bp, 8 predicted proteins | sample MGYA00519290_ERZ1026992 | MGnify/ENA primary metagenome ERZ1026992 (study PRJEB26926, sample SAMN06164802) | human gut metagenome | biome: ENVO:00009003; feature: ENVO:2100002; material: ENVO:00002003 | host: Homo sapiens | place: USA | collected 2012 ... | reverse complement strand
CCTCTGGGAATGTCTCAAAGGTCTGAGCATTGGCTGGAGCAAAAAGTCCAATGGAAGAAATACCGTCCCAAGGGTCCTGGCTGCTCTCCGATATGGCTGGCTCCTGCTCATTCTTGCAACAGCCCTGCTCATATTGCTGAGCAGAGTTGGCACTTGCTGATAAAAGGTTCTCCGTTCCCTCTAATCTCGCATTCAGTTTGCCAAAGCTATAGTCTCGGCTAATCTGCGTACCCTTGAAGCTATATCCATCCTTGCAGAAACGGATGCCTTGAACCTTGCTCCGCTCCTTATCCTTATAGACAAACTCTAAGTGAACACCTCGTTTTGCAAGTTCACTTTTGAACTCGTCCCAGCTATCTGCCATTCTCAATGCGCTCTTTACAGCATTGTGAATCTCATATTTGGCTCGCTCAGCATTGCGTAACTTGCGAGTATTAGTATTGCTCTTGTCCGTTCCGTAGGTAAATCCATACTTGGATTTAAGAGCCTTGGTCACTTGCTCATTACGCCTGTAATCATTCCTGTCTGATATGAGTTTGCCCTCGTTATTGATGCGGTTATATACTATATGGCAATGTGGATTGTCAGTATTGTGATGCCTTACGATGATGAATTGGGTATCGGTGATGCCCATCATCTGCATGTATTCAATGGCTATTTTAGCCATGAATTCATCCGTTAAACGTGGCTTGTCCTCTAGTTTGAAGCTCAATGCAATGTGTCCCACAGGTTTCTTTATCCTTGGATTTAGCTGCCTTTGCAGCTCGAAACTTTGCGCTATCTCGGCATTCGTGCCGAGTAACACACCATCAGAGGCAAGGATTTTCGCCTCGTCCTTGCCTGTAACATAGCGGATGCAACCAGCAAATGAGCTGCCCTTCTTTAGCTTGCCTATCATGTGGCATCCTCCTTTCTGCCTATTCCGTATGGCTTCGATTTTGGACTTGCTTGGCGATACTCGCCAAGGATTTCTTTTAATCTTCTCAACAAGTCCACCACATATACATGGGTTTCATGGAAACCTCTCTGATGCGACAGCTTGGCAAGTTGGTTGAGGTTGTTCGCCATACCGATGAGGTTCTTGGCAATGGCAACCGTCTCTGTGTTGTGTCCGCTCACCACATCACCATTCAAGGCTGACTCACGGATATACTCCGCCAACTTGCGGTTGGCTTTTCTCGCCCTCAGTCTCAAAGCCTCGTAGCTTGGCTTTGAGAACTTCACCGTGACAGATTTCGACAGCTTGCGAACCCTGCCCGTGGGCGGTCTTCCGCCCTTTTTCTTGTATTGTTCATGTATGCTTGTCATTCGATATACTGTTTACAGTTGGTACACTCACTTTCTGCGACCGTCGGGAGCAAAGTTCCTCCGCCCTCATGGTGGAACGAGGCGTTTTGGGGTTCCCAAAACATAACCTCGCTCCCTCTCAGAACGCGTTAGTTGGAACTACAGCCTTTCAGCTATCCACGTCCAAGGTCGCAGACCTTAATTCTCACAATTTGCGCCAAGCCTCGAAGTCCTCTTCATAAAGGCTTAGGTGGTGGCGCACGATGTTCTCGATGATGCCCGATACGCTCATGCGCCTCCCTCCGAGGATGCGGACGACACGATCAAGACGGTCTCGTACATCGGAACTGACGAAGACTGGCTTGCGGTCTTCAATCCTTGGAACTTGGAGGAAGGTCTGCTGATACTCCTCTAATGTCGCCTTGCGCTGCTTGCCACTGATGCGCTTCTGCGGATTCGGTGGCGATTGAGCCTCGTTCGTCAGCTCGTCCTCCATGTTGGAGGTTGTTGCAGCCACATCCTCTGTCACAACTTCTAAATCGGAGTTCTCCACCTCTTCTAAGAAAGAGCTATGTTTTTGGGCATAGTCTTTACCATAAGTGGATGGTTGAAGCGAAACCATCACCTCCTGTGTCATTTTCTCCTGCTGTTCAGGAGACATTTTCGTTTCTTTTGTTCTTGCCATAGCTTAACTTGTTTAAATTGTTGGTATAGTGGTCACGGTATGCACCATTGACCGATTGTCGGCTGCAAAGTAAGTATACTGAGTGCAGCCATGCAACTGATTGGGTGTAACGTGGCAATTTAGTTGTGGCTTGCTTATTTGCATACCGAGATAGTTGTGAGAACTTCAACGTATTTCTCAACTCATCATTGTTCATGTATTCGTTGCAGTCGTGCAAGTTTTTCTTGTTGTTTTTGGCGTTGAAGTCGGCAAACCCCGGCAACATACTGCCACAGAAATTGAAAACGCTTGTTTTTAGATTGCCGTGCCTTATCTTTGCACTCACAAACGTGGGGCACAGCATATGCGTGGAGCTTTGCGACATATAACATAGTATTAACTTAGAAAAAAGAAAAGTATGGGATTCATCGTATTCGAGGAAGAGGCATTCAACTATCTTGATGCCCAGTTGGAGAACTTCGTGAAGCGCATGGACAGAATCCGTGAGCGCAGTGAGGACAAGACCATGAACAAGTGGCTCGACACGCAGGACGTGTGTCAGACGCTCAACATCTGCCCACGGACAGTACAGACGCTTCGGGACAACGGAACTTTGGCTTATACGCAAATCAGCCACAAAACCTACTACAAGCCGGAGGACGTGATGGCTATCGTAGCAGTAGTGGAGGACAAAAAAAAGGACATGCGCTTTCGCAAGCGCACAGGTTAGGCTGTCAATATACAACAGCCACTTAATCCAAAGCAGCAAGTAAACCGAGTAACGTAAGTATCAACAATAAAACGAGACAACTATGAGCAATGAAGTAATGACAAGAAACAGCGAGTGGATGAACCACATCGTGAACCACCTCAACCGAATGGTTGACAATTTTGAACGTGCCGTGATGAACTACCGCCCCATGCTTGGCGGTGAGCGCTTCATGACGGACAAGGAGCTTTGTGCCAGACTGCAACTGAGCCGAAGAACCCTGCAGGACTACCGAAACAACGGTGTCATCCCGTATATCCAGCTTGGCGGAAAGATACTCTACCGCGAGTCCGACATTCAGAAGATTCTGATGGCTAACTATCGTGAGGCGTACAGAATGAAGGGCTTGTAGGAGAAATACATGTCCTTGATGAGTGGGGTGAAATGAACAAGGCGACAACGTATAACTTACCGAGCGTGGTTGTTATAGGTTGTCGCCTCGTTTTATTGGCTATACCGAGTTGGTCGTGTTTGCCGGGTATCATTTGTGTTACCTGTATAAATCTAATACCATGCTAAAACACACTGCGATGGTTCGCCCAAGTGGCTGGAGGCGCAAAGCCTCCAAGGAACGTTGCTTTATGGCAGGTCTATGCCATTGCATTCTCTGTAAAGATACAGACCAGTTTAGTGCGGCTTGTCTGTCTGCCGATGACGGACTGCATGATGAACTCCCGAAAGGCTCTGCTCTCAATGCTGTCAATACGGAAGGCTACCGCAATGACGAGTTCAAGGCTATACACATCATAGCTGATGCGGTCGTTCTTCCTGACATGACGACGCACACCCTGCTCTTTCAGAATGCCGTCCTTGAATATAGCCTTGACAGCCTTGCGCACATAGCAGCCGAACACATTATACATGTCGGCAATCTCCTGCATGGTCATCCATACAGTATCGGTCGGCATGGATACCGTTCCGCTCTCACTGATAGTTATAACTCCTCTGTTCAATTTCCCATAGTTTTTTCGTTCGACAATCTGTTCCTTTCTCGCTTGGCAATAAGCTTATCCATGTCATTTGAAATCTTCTGCTCCGTCACCTGCGCATAGACCTGTGTGCTTGTGATGTCTGCATGTCCCATCATCTTGGCTATGCTGCCGATGGGAATGTCCTCGTTGAGCATCAAGACTCCGAATGTATGGCGGCTGGCGTGGAATCCCAACTTATTACTTATGCCAAGCACCATTCCAAGGGTATGCACATCAAGATAGATGTCTTTCTTCTCACCCAGTGGAAAAACAGGCTTGCTGTCGTCCGTGGTATTGTAGAGCGAAAGAATCTTCTCGGCTATCGGATGGAGTGGCACGAAGAACTCCACGCCTGTCTTCTCTCTTTCCTTGCGGATGAACTTCCTACCATCGGAGTTCTCACTGATATGGTGAGGGTACAGTTTCTTTACATCTATATAGGATAAGGAGGTGAGCGAGGCAAAAATGAAACATCTGCGTGCAAGCTCCGTTCGCTCGTCAGCCATCGGGGTAGAGAGCATCTTGATGAAGTCTGCCTTGCTGATATGGGTCATCTTCGGGGCTGCCTTCTTCTCATACCCTATCTTGGCTATGGGATTGAAGCGGATAATGCTCCTGTCCACTGCCTTGTACATCAACATGTTCAGCCAGAGAAGGCAATGGTTCACGTAGCTGTCGATACGTCCCTGGTCTCGTTTCAGGAATAGCTTGTATTCCTCCCCGAAATTCTCGTCTATGTCCTCAAAGGCGATGTCGTCCTTATCCAACGAATGGACAAAGGCTCTCAGGTTCTTCTGCCATGTCCGCTTGTGCAGAAAGGTTTGCCTAGCTCTTGCCGTTCTGTACCATTCCACGATGGTATCACCAAAGTTCAGCAAGAACCTTCCTGTCGTGTCCTTGTCCTTCAACACAGCCTTCAGCATTTCCACGGTGATGATGCCATTGGTGGTAAGAAGTGAGTTGTATTTATCCTTGACCTCAGCAAGGAAACTTGCCAATCGTCCGTTGTCCCTTGCGTTCCGTACCTCTCCCTTCTTGGCGTTCCACTCCTGTGGGGTACAGGATATGCCTGTGGAAATGGCTGCACTTTTGCCGTCAACGGTGATGCGGCAAAGTATGTTGGCTGTTCCGTCTGCCTTCACCTTCTGTCTGTTGATGTAAGGCAAAATTGAAAATGTACTTCTGCTCATAGTTGTTGTCCTTATAATATAATAATGTAGTTGAAACTGTAAAAAGAAAAGTTGAAAGCCTTGTTCATAATGCGAGAATAAAGTCCTTCTCGGTTGCAGCGATGAACTTGTCCATGTCCTCAAACAGCTTCTTTTGGGTTACTCTCGCATACCGCTGCGTCATCTTCACATCCTTGTGACCGAGCATCTTGCAGATGGTCTCCATCGGCACACCAGCCTCCAGCGTAATGAGGCTGGCGAACGAGTGTCGTCCCGAATGGTAGGAATAGGTCTTGCTCGTTTCCGCCAACTTGCAGATGGTGATGAGATCGATACGAACACGATTCGTGTTCAGCAAGGGGAAAAGGGTATCTCTTGCCCCGTCCTCGTATTTCGCCATCAGCTCCAACGCCTCGGGCAGGAGTTTCACCCTGGCAAGTGTTCCGGTCTTCTTGCGGTTATAGATGAGCCATTTGTCGCCATCCTCCAACACCTTGACATTGGCTTTCGTAATGGAAACGGTGTCTATGAAGGCTGTTCCTGCATAGCAGGCGAAAAGAAACAGGTCACGGCTAACGGATAGCCTCGGCTTGTCTTCGGGCAGTTCCACATCACGGATTTTTATGAAATCAGACATGCTGAGAGCCTTGGGTGTCGTAACCTTTGGAGTGCCAACCCGATAATGGGCGAACAGCAGGTTCTTGCACAAGCCTCGCTCAAAGGCGATGCGGCACATCTTCTTGAAGAGCGACACATAGATGGTGATGGTTCCTGATGAAAAGCCTTTCTCGTCAAGCAAGTAATGGTGAAAGTCGCTGATGAAAGGCTCGGTCAGCTGTCCGAAAGCCAAATCAGTCAACCTATATTTCTCCCCGATGAACTCAGCGAGATTCTTGCGAATCTTTCTGTAAGTCCAGACACTGCTCTTCGACATATCGATGCCCTCATGGGTGCTGAGTTCACTGATATGCTCGTCCACGAAGGAGAGAAGGGTGGTCTGTGTCTTGACGCTGCCCTGCAAAGCCTCCTTGACATCCTTAGCCTCGAAGTCCGTTCTCTTTTCCACAAGCACATCGAAAGCCTTTTGGATGGAAAGCAACAACTGCTCGATGTCCTTGTTGGTCTCCACGGCTTCCTTGCTCTTGCCCTCCAATCGGCTGGCACGAGGATTCCAAAGCAATGGAGTGCAAGACAACTTGCAGGAGAACTGCGCCATAGTCCTGTTCACCGTGATGCGTCCCATGATGGGAGCTTTTCCATTCTTGTCCATTCCGCTCTTTTTCAGGTAGAGCAACACCTTGAATTTTTCGATTTTCATAACGCTTACATTTTGAGTGTGCAAATATAATCATTTTGTAAGCGTTCCTTGATACGCAAAACATTGAGAATCAGCGCAATAAAATCCGTTGATGCACAAAGTTGCCTTTCCGCATTGTTACCTGCTTTGCATAGGTAACTGTGGCTCACGATTTAGTAACTGAACTACTTCAATATTCCTCACTCGCTTGCTTTATGCCGATTTGGCAACTTTGTGCAAATCTACTCATTCCCAACTGTTTACGTTCCAACCTCTCTTATTCTCCTTTGGCTGCTTTAGAGCTTTATGTTAAAATTACTAACTCGCCGTTTTGCGCCCCGCAACTCATACTTTTTCAGAAGAGAAAACATAGAGTTGAGCGCTTAAATACTATATCTACAACAAATAACAAGATACAAAATGGCATAAGAAATCTTCCTCAGTTCCTCAGTTCCTCAGTTCCTCAGTTTTTCTCTGCCCCTTCACTTTTATCTTTATTTAGAAGTTTATTATATATATAATATATATTATATATATAATAAAATAT
>ERZ1026992.291-NODE-291-length-6877-cov-3.852389_pt1 | contig 6877 bp, 7 predicted proteins | sample MGYA00519290_ERZ1026992 | MGnify/ENA primary metagenome ERZ1026992 (study PRJEB26926, sample SAMN06164802) | human gut metagenome | biome: ENVO:00009003; feature: ENVO:2100002; material: ENVO:00002003 | host: Homo sapiens | place: USA | collected 2012 ... | reverse complement strand
CTCGGAGATGTGTATAAGAGACAGTAATAAGATAGTTTATGGGTAAACAGCCTTTTATTTCTCATTCCGTGAATGGTTATTCTCGGTATGATATGCCTGAGAACAAGGCGTTTTCTGTTACGCCGGGTATTATTTATCCGGTGCGTATTCAGTTTGTCAATGCTCGTGATCGAGTTACTTTGCATCAAGGTGTTGATGTCCGTTCAAACCCCTTGGGTGTTCCATCGTTCAACCCCTATGTGCTTCGGCTGCATCGGTTCTGGGTTCCCTTGCAGTTGTATCATCCGGAAATGCGTGTTAATTCGTCAAAGTTCGATATGAATGATTTGACGTATAACTTTATTCCCGCTGTTGTAGATAATAGAGGTTCTTCGAAATATACTTCTTTTATGTATCCGCGTCCCGGTACTGCTGCTTTTTTCAGTCAGGTTGTTCCGTTTAATCATCGTGCTGCACTTCCAAATAGTCTGATGTCTTGGCTTCGTATTGCTAATAGTCCGATTTTTAATTATTCTGGTACTCCTTTGCCTTCTGGTGGAGTTTTGTTTAAGACGTCGCCGAAGTTTCTTTCTGTGAATGCAGATACTTACTTAGGCTACTGGGATATTGTCCGCAATTATTACTCGTACTCCTCCTGGGGTGTTTTTTCTTTCGCCCACCCCGGAACTTATCGGCCTGTTTTCTATACCGGCAACTCCTCTTCTGTGTCGAAGGTTGAGTATCGTTCGCAAGCTTCTTATTTTTGGCAGCGTTATGGCAACTTGGAGTTCTTGGATCATTACTTCGAAACGATGTTTTATCCGAAAGATAGGCCTGTTGCTGATGATCGTGATGAGTTGTCTTGGAACCGTTCTGATTTGTTTGTAGAGATTCTTCGTTCTGATTTGTTTAATGAGGATACTATTGCTGCTGCTCCGAACTTCTCTAAAATGCCTCAGTCTTATCCGGAGACTATTAATTTTAATGTTCCGGCTTATCCTTTTCCAATTCCTCAAACAGTTCATCCACAGGATTCTTAAATTCTTCGTCGTCCTCACGGGCTTCGCTGGCATTTATCATTTCAAGCAGCGTCGTGAAGTTCATTTCTTCCTCCGGCGCTTCCTGCCAGATATAGCCGATCAGGGCCGTGTAGAACAGCCGTTCCGATTTCACCCAAAAATCTTCCGCGCTTTTTTCGCCCTCGCCTTTAGTGTTGCATATCAGGGTGTTTACCAGCTTCAACACGTCTTTTTCCGAGTGCAGATACCGAAACGGGTTGTATTTCATGCTCTTGGAAAAATTGATGGTGTTCAGCACTTTCACGCGGTAGCCGCTGCGGATAAGGAGCTGGCCGACTTCACCGATCAAGCTGCCTTTCGGATCGGTTATCACAAAAGAGGTCGGATAGTCCTTGGACACACATTGCATCAGGTTTGGTTTTACAAAGAACCGGGTCTTGCCGGAGCCGGAACCGCCGATTACCAGAACATTTTTATTTCTTGCGGTTTTGGGGTCTTTCGGCCTGTTGTTCATCGTCAGCCGTTCCGTCTGTGTCAGCAGAATGTTGTTGTCAAAATTGGGGTCGATATAGGGGGCTATATCCTTGGGGCCGCCCCATGAAGCGTTTTGTCAAGTGCTTTTTTGAGTTATTGACGCAAATTATCGTGAAAGTGCGAAAGTGCAAAGTGCAAAGGGTCTGCGTTTTGCACTTTCAGCTTGCGGGTTCGGGTGGCTGCTTCTTCTTGATGAAGTTGTACCATTGACCGCCGACACGCCTTGCGCCTAAAATGCCGCCCATGTTGCGCTTGGCGTTCTGTACCGTCCTCTCGGATATTCCGGCTTCGGCTGCGGCTTTTACAATGTCCTCGCTGGCAAGCTCTTTCCCGTCTGCCAGTAAATCCAGTATCAGCCGTTCCGCCTGTTCGGTCTTGGTGGCGGTGTTCCCGCCCGCGCCGGACAGCAGCTCGTCGGCGGTTATATCATATTCGCCTATCCACGAAAAGCCCGTTTCCGGGTCAAGGCAAAAGGCAACGGGCTTGCCCTCCGGCGCAAGGGAAGATTTGTCATGGACGATAACGCGCACATTCGGTTCTCGCTTCACGCGCCCGATCAGCAGGACGCTCCTTGCTGCGGCGCGGAAGTCGATAGAACCTAAGCCCCGGTATGCGCTCTGCCCTCCGGCAGCTTTGTTGAGATGTCCGATAAGGATAACGGCGCACCCGGTACGCTCGGCAACATCGGCAAGGCGGCGGAACATGGGGCGCACTTCGTTTGCCCGGTTCATGTCGGTTTTTTCGCCCATGTACGCCTGTATGGGGTCAAGGATAATCAGCCGCGCCCCGTTCTGCGTGATTGCCTTTTCTATGCGCTCGTCGGAGAGGGTAAGCTCCCGCTTGGCTTCATCAATCACAAGCACCCGGTCAAGGTCGGCTTCTGCTTCCATCAAGCGGGGCTTGACGGTATCGCCCAGCCCGTCCTCGGCGGTCTGGTAAATTACTTGGAATGGCGGCAAGGGCTTCATTCCCGGCAGCGTTCCCCCGGTGGTGCAGGCGGCGGCAAGGCGTAGGGCAAAAGTGGTCTTGCCCTCGCCGGGATTGCCCTGCACAATGGTTACTTTCCCAAAGGGAATATACGGCTTCCATAGCCATTCAACGGTCTGCGTGTCAACCTCGCTCATGCGGATAATCTCAACGGTTTCTTCCTGCGGCGGCTCTTTCAAGCCGTAGATTGCTTCCCGCAAATACTTCCCGTCTGTGATTTCTGCCCGGTGCTGCAATACCTCGTTCCAGTCCTTGTAAAGCGGCACAAGGCGGTGAACGGTCAAGCCCTCCGGCACAAGCTCCGCAAGGCGGCTGCAAGCGTCGTTTCCGGCTTGGTCGCTGTCAAGGCAGAGGTAAACGGTCTTGATGTTCGGACGGTCAGAGAGGAAACGCAGCAGGGCTTTTTCTCCCACGCCGCCCAGTGCAAGGTAGCTTTGTTTCTGCCATTCCTTTTTGAACAGGCAGAGGAAAGATAAAAGGTCAATCGGTGCTTCAAAGACAAACAGCCTTTCGCCCTCGCCCCGGTAGCAGAAGTTAAAGGCTTTGTCGCTGCCTTTCACATCAAGCCGGAAGCTCCCGGCTGTGCCGCGCTGGTGGGCGTATCTCGGTATGCCGCTTTCATCTCTGCCGACGAATACGGCGTTGTGATGGGCGGCTTCCTCGTAAATATCGCCGCTGGAAATGAAAAAGCCCGTCACATCTTCATCAATGCGGCGGGCTGCTGTGAGGTAGTTCCTCGCTATGCGGTTGTCGGTGCTGCGGGGTGGCAGTCGGAAGTCGGATAGGGGCGCGGGGCTTGGTCTGTCCGGCGGCGGGGCGGCTCCTTTTTCGCCTGTCAGCAGTTCAACGGCTTCGGTGAAGCTCTTGCCGAAAAACTCCATGACAAAATCAACGGGGCCGCCGCCCTTGCTCTGGCTGTGCCTGTACCATTTGTTTCCCCGGACGGTCAGGCTGTCGTGCCGCTTCCAGCGGTATTCATTTCCGGCGCGGGTAAGCTGCTCGCCCTGTGATTGCAGGAAAGAAACAAGGTCGGCTTGGTTGGCGCGGTCTATCTGTTCTTGGGTGTAATACATGGCTGATACCTCTCTTTCTGTGGTTGAATTGTTCATAGTTTTGATGTAGAATGAAACCGAAAAATCGGAAGTTAGTGAGGTGCTGGATTGTGAATGAAAGAGAAAAAAATATTCACTTATGGTTTGAAATGTGGCTTACAAAACAGGATTTAGGTATTGATAATATTTTTACGGAAGATGTAATTTATACTGAAAGTTGGAGTCCTCAATATAATAATCGTCAAATCGTAAAACACTGGTTTCAGGAATGGAATACTCGTGGCAAAGTCGTTGCTTGGGAAATCAAACAATTTTTCCACAAAGGAAATCAGACGATTGTGGAGTGGTATTTCAAAAATGAAATGAACAATGGGAGCATAGAGGAATTTGATGGAATTTCCCTGGTTGAATGGACAAAGGATAATAAAATAAAATCATTGAAAGAGTTTGGCTGCAATTTGAATAATTATAATCCTTATGAGCATAGTGACCTGCCCGAATTTAGGGACGAAAGAGCAAGTTGGTTTTAATATTAGGAATCAATAGCGTCCATTTTATCGGAAAACATTTAGGACGGACAGGCAAAACCGCTTGCCCGTCCTTTCCTTTATCGCTCCTGTTCATGCCGCTTGGTGCGGCTCTGCGTCTGCTCCGGTTGGTCGGCGCGGAGTGCAATATCCACGCATTTGCGGATTTTTTGAAGCTCGGCAACCTCGGCGCGGGTATCTTTCAGTTTGGTATAATCGCTGTCCCTCTGTGTTTTGAGGTCAGCATATTCCTGTTCCCATTCCGCAATAGGCAAGGTCTTTGTTCCTTTCGGCAGATTTGCATGGAGATAGCGGCTTGCTGCGTTCCATAGGGTCAGCTCGGCGCGGTGGGCTTCCGCAAACTTCTCCTGTTTTCCTTTCCAGCGGATTTGCCGGTACTCGTCCTGTATGGGCTTGTAGGTCTGATAATTTCTGCCGTACTCCATGAGTTTTTGCAGTTCTTTCATGCGCTGCTCGGCGGTTTTCATTCCCTCCCGGATTGAATAGGCTTTATCGCTGACAGAGGAAAGAGAAGCGTCCAGCTCGTCAAGATTAGAGATACCATGCTCGGAAAGATAGTTGACCGCTGCCGCTATGGTTTTCAGTTCATCGGCTGTGTGCTGTTGTTGCCAACGCTGCGAATACTTCCGGCTCTTTTCTCTCTGAACGCTCAAATACTTCATCAACAGATTTGCAAGGTTGGGAGATTGCGGCGGCTGCTCCGGGGCGGTTTCCCGCGCTTTGAACAGGTCGGCAATCCATTCTTTGAGCTTTCCAATCTGCGCCCGGATTTCCCGGATAAGGCGGTTTGCCTTTTGGATATTTCGGTTCAGTTCGCCTTTCTCGGTGGCGATACCTTTCTTCTCCATCTGGCAAGCCGCCACGCCCATGTGGACGGTGGGTATCTCGTCAATGCCGCGCTCGGCGTTGCTGCGGTGGTCGATACGCTCCGGGCTTCCGTTCCTCTCCAAAAAGTCGTTGGTAAAGTCAGCCCATGCCTTGCGCCACAAGAGGGTGTTGTCCTTGTCGTTCCAGCCTGTAAGGTCAATTTTGTGCGTCTTGTATCTGCCGCTTGGCAAGCGGATACGCTCGCCGTTTTCGTCAAGGTCATATTCCTTTTTGGATTTCGCCGCCCATGCTCCGCGCTCGTCAAGTGGTCGCATAGTCAGCATGATATGACAATGGGGATTGCCGCTGTCGGTGTCGTGAATGGCAAAGTCAACGCACATTCCTCTGGAAACAAATTGAGAGGAACAGTATTCCCGGACAAGCCGGATCTGTTCCTCTCTGGATAATTCTATGGGGAGCGCCGCGTCAATCTCTCTGGCAAGCTGGGCGTTCCCGGCTTTCTCGTAAAGCTCCACGCTGTTCCACAAGGTTGAACGGTCAGAGAAAGAGGGCGGGGCATGGGGCGGCAGCATGATTTCTGTATGGACAACGCCGCCTTTGCGGGTGTAGTCATGGGTCATTCCGTCCCATTCGTTTGTGATTTTCTCGCCGCTTCGGTAGGCGGCTGCGGCAACGGCTGATTTGCCTTTTCCTCGGCTCACAATGCCGATGTTCCAATGGTAAATGGCTATGGGTATCACCTCCCGGATAGGATAATAAAACCCGCAAAAATGGTACAGACGCCAACGGCGGGTGTACTGTTTTTGTGGGTATGCAGGGATAGCCGCGTAAGCGGCGCAAGGGGTGCAGCCCCTTGTTGCGGCAAAGCCGCCATATCGTAGCGCGGGGAAAGTTCCCTGTGCGGAGATAAGCCCTCGGCAGAGCGCACACGCCCGCAAGGGTGTATAAGTGCGCCCTTTGTTCCAAAGGGATTATTTGCTTTTCCCGCCCTCGGCTCGTTTTTTCAGATATGCCCGCGCTTCCTCGCCCCGTTAAGGCAAGCCGGAGCAGGTCGGCGGCTTCCTCGTCCATCGGCGCAAGCTGTCCGATCTGTCCGGCTATCATCGCTGTTACATCGTCAATGGAAAGCGGGTTTTGTTTCTGCTCCGCCAGTGCGTCCCGCATGGCTTGGAACATAGCGGCGGTCACAGCTTCTCCCGGCTGTGACCCGTTGTCAATGTCTTTCTTAATATCCCGCAGGATAGCGAGGAACACATTTTTGATTTTCTCAATCTCCGCTTCATGTTCCCCCATCTTCTGGGCGTTCAAAAGCTGCAAATCCTGCTTTGCTTCCGCCCGGTGTTCCGGGTGTTCTTTCATCAAGTCGGACAGGGAAGCCGTTGCCATCTCGATAAGCTGGTTTCTTGCTGTTATGCCCTTTGCCGCCGTATCCTGAAAATAAATCCGTATCAAATCTATCAGCTTGGGAAAATTCCTGTGTTCCAGTAAGCGATTGAGTATTTGCACATCAACAGCACCCGTCACAAGCCCCCCCTCACGGCTCCCTCTGACAAACCTAATTCAGAAATATCGTAACTTTTACGGACGCTCACGGTGGATAAGCCCAGTATGTAGTCTGTCGATACCTTAAATTCCTTTGCCACACCTATGAGAATATCACTGCTGACCGTTCTCGTCTCGCTGCTGACAATGCAGCTCAACTGGGAAGCGGAAACGCCTATCTTCTCCGCAAGTTCCTTTTGTGTGATATGGTTCCCGTTGCATAAATCGGAAATCCGCTGTCCGGGTGTTCCGGGTAAAGCCATAGATACGCACCTCCTCCGCATACTTCCATTATACAGAATGATTGCAAAAATGCAATTTCCAAAGTGTAAACTTCATCAAAATGCAATTCTCGCAAAATTCCGGGGATTGCATCTGTCTCTTATAC
>ERZ1026992.287-NODE-287-length-6995-cov-4.674928_pt1 | contig 6995 bp, 8 predicted proteins | sample MGYA00519290_ERZ1026992 | MGnify/ENA primary metagenome ERZ1026992 (study PRJEB26926, sample SAMN06164802) | human gut metagenome | biome: ENVO:00009003; feature: ENVO:2100002; material: ENVO:00002003 | host: Homo sapiens | place: USA | collected 2012 ... | reverse complement strand
ACCTTCCTCTGCACCGACGTGCCGGCCAAGGAAGCATCCGCGACCGACCGGGAGGTCGGAATCGACCTCGGCGTCGAGACGCTTGCGACTCTCTCGGACGGAACTAAAATCGGGAATCCGCGCCATCTCAAGAAATACGAGCGCAAGCTCGCGCGGGAGCAGCGCAGGCTTTCCCGCAGAAAGGGCGCCCGCAGGGACGAGAAGCCGAGCGACAGGTACCTGAAGCAGCGGAAGAGGGTTGCCAGGATCCATGCGAAGATCGCCGATGCCAGGACCGATGCCCTGCACAAGGTCACTACCATGCTCGCGGACGAGAACCAAGTCCTGTGCATGGAGGATCTGAATGCGAAGGGCATGGTACGAAACCATCATCTGGCGAAAGCTGTGTCGGATGTCTCGTTCGGAGAGCTCGCGCGACTGCTTGAGTACAAGTGCGCCGAGCGCGGGCGTACGCTCGTCAAGGTCGGTCGGTTCTACCCGTCGAGCAAGACCTGCTCGGCCTGCGGGTACAGACTCGACGCCCTGCCGCTGTCGGTACGGTCATGGGACTGCCCCGCGTGCGGTGCGCACCACGACCGCGACGTTAATGCGGCGAGAAACATACTGGCGGAGGGGAAACGCATCCTCTCCAACATGGAAGGTACCGCGGGGCACGCGGGAACCGGGGCGGCTGTAGCCGCCTAAACGCTCGGGGAGAGGACGTAAGACCCTAGAGAACCGTATCGGTCCCCGACGGCAGACCTCGAAGAACCGAGAATCCCCTGGTTTCAACTATGAGGAGTGTCAATGTTCATATTCAACAGTCCCAAAACGTATGCGGGAACCGCGGTACCGTCAGAAAATGCAGGAGGAAATTTGACGGTCCCGTTAATAGATTTTGTGACAAGGGCATGACAGGGGGACAGGTCATTCGTCAGGTTTCTGGCAGACGATATGAGCGGGACATGGAAAATGGAAGCCCCTCCTGTATGCATATCCGCTGGTAAGGCCTGGCCCGGTTTTCACCATCGCACGCGGTGACCGAGCACCCATCCAACGCCCAAGTCAAAATACTCAGTACACTGAGTGATTTCACTCACTATACTGAGTATTTTCTCAATTTGCTCAGGCTAGTTAAACAGCGGTACCTTATCGAGCAGAAAATCCTCCACGGTGCACGCCCCGGCCGCCGCTCCTCCCACGACGATCCGCTTGGCTCGCGGATACTTTTTTAGGAGCGTCGACATGCCGCTCTGGCCGGACTCTCCACCGCTTTTGACCTCGATGGCGCTCAGTGCATCATCCCTTCGCAGCACAAAGTCGACCTCTTTGACGCCTTCACGCCACCACATAACCTCAAAACCCTCTTCCGGCGCGCGCGCAAGCAGTCGTGCACCCACTGCCGATTCCACCAAATGACCCCGCCGCGCCGAATCCTCCAGCCATTCTGCACGGCCCTTATCGCCGAGCGCCGTCATAAACGCCGTGTCATAAACCATGAGCCGCGGGGTGCTTCGGCGCTTTGCGAGCTCCTTGTCACTGAACTTGGGGATCGCCGTAACCAAACCGGCCTTGCCCAGCAGGTCCAAATACCCGGCGACCGTGACCGTGTTACCGGCATCCTGCAGCTGGCCTACCATTTTTGAATACGAAAGCTCCTGTCCCGAAGAGCGCGCGCATCAGCGCCGGTTTGCGGATATTCTCCAACGAGAGAACATCGCGCGAGATCGCCGGCTCGACGATCGCATCTCGGATATAGTTTCGCCAACGGGCGTCATCGGAAACCAGCGGCGCCGCACCCGGATATCCGCCGTGATAGAGATAGTCTTCAAAAGAAAAGTCAAAGGCCTCGCTGCACTCGCGATAGGACCAATGCGGCGACCGAATGAGCTCGTAACGGCCCATAAGGGATTCTTCCAAGCCCTTATGCAGCAGCAGCGACGACGATCCGGTCAACATGACCTTGAGCGGCGTCCCCTCCCGGCGATCCCGGTCGTACAATCCCTTGACGACCGTGGACCAACTCTGCACCTTTTGAATCTCATCAACAACGAAAACGGCCGGGGCCTTACCTCCAGACGTGAGGTTTCTTGCCTGTTGCCACTCGATTTGCAGCCAGCTGGCATCGGGATTCACAACATCGTCCGCATTGACCACGTGACAGGGCATGTCTACATGGTGCAACGCCTGCACGAACATGGTCGACTTTCCCGTTTGGCGGGGCCCGATTATAAATTGCATCAACGGATTATTCGTTTCCCGCATCCTTTGGGCTATCACGGCAACTTGATGGCGCTCAAACATGTCAATCTACCTCCTTGTTTCTTAAATACTCAGTATACTGAGTAAAATCACTCAGTATACTGAGTATTTTTTGAACCGGGAGATCGAACCCGCCAACTTAACTCCCTTCACCAGCGGGTTGCCGCCGCCCCTCCGCGAGTCGAGTTTCTGGCCCTTCGTGCTCACTCGATATATAAAAACTGCCATAGCCATATCGAAAAACCGGTATAGCCGGTCCCATCATCGAACCATCGCGAACTGATACGCATCTTATTGCTCATATTCAAGGCCACGACGTCTCAAAAGGTATGCCGCGCGGCACTCGAAAACCGAACCCTCGATGCCGTGAACAGCGAGTGCCAAAACCCAGTGTCAAAACCTCCACTTGCATTCCCATGAGAAAATCAAAAGACAAGGCAGGAGGCTGAAAATGACCAGATACGGATACGCTCGCGTGAGCACGAAGGATCAGAAGCTAGATAGGCAAATCGAGGCGTTGGTCAACGCCGGCGTGCCCTATGGCCATATCTACAAAGACAAGGTCACGGGTGCCAAGGACGGCGACCGAACTCAGCAGAAGCGTCTGTTCAAGAAGATGAAGGCCGGCGATGAAGTGGTAGTCGAGTCCTGGGAGCGCCTAACCAGATCGACCAGGCAATTGCTGAACTACGACCTTATGTTCCGAAATCTCGGCGTGAAGCTAACTTCCTTGAAACAGCCGGTCGACCTCGATACCGCCTTCGGTCGATTCGTCCTCGGCACTCACGCCTGCACCGCCGAGCTCGAGCGCGACCTGATCAAGCAGCGCCAGGCCGAGGGCATCGCCGTAAAACGGAACCATGGTGGCAACGTCGGGGGCCGCCCGCGCATCGCGGACGTCAAGGCCGATGCTGCCGTGAAACTCTACCTTGCGCGGGAAACGCCCATCCCCGACATCTGCGCCGCCACCGGTATATCGAAATCGACTTTGTACCGCATCCTCCGTGAACGCGGATTGGTGGGCGTCAGAAGATAAATCCGAGTGCGCTACTATATAAGAGTGCGGTATTTCTCCAACTGAAACCCCCTGCGTGAACGCATAACGTATGACTTGAGGCGCCTTTAGAACTCACCGATCGCAGGATGACTACAAATCAACAGCGGCCGTGCATTGTTCCCAGCCATATGGCATGGCGGAGCCATGCCATTGTTGATTGGAGTGCCGCACCATGGCAGACAATCCGAGCGAAAAGAAAATCAGCGAGGCATCCGGCGTGAAGGCCGTCCTCGATGAGGCTGCCGAGCGGATCGAGGCGACATGGCGGGAGAAGCTGCTGCGCGAGACTGCCGACCTCAGGACCGAGAACGCACTGCTCATGGCCCAGGTGGATGAATTCAGCCGTAAGCTCGCCGAGGCGACGGATCGGAATGAAAAGATTGAGGCCGACTGCAATGAGCGGGTCGCCTTTATAGAGGAGAAGTTCGAACTCGATACCGCGAGCCTCGAGCTCGAGAACAACGAGTTCCATGCCGCGAGCGTCAGATATCTCGCCGATGCTCGGGAACTCGACAGGTAGGTCGTCCAACTCCATGCCGAGGCCGTGGCCATGGTCGATGAGATCGAGCGACTGCGCGGCGAGCGTGACGCCGCGCTGAAAGCCCAAGCCGAGTTGAACGACGCACTCCTGGCCCAGCGCGACCTGATGGCCGAGGTCGCCGCCCTCAAGGACCGCCTTGCCGCCTCCGAGCAGCGTGCGGCCGTGGCCGAGGCCAAGATCGAGGTCATGACCCAGATGAAGATCGAGTAGGCCGCATAGCATCTAATTTTCTAGAAACCCCCTAGAGCATTTCTAGGGGGTTTCTAGAACTGAGAACCGGGCGCAGCACTTTCGATCGGCACGATGTCTCGATAGACCAGACGGTGCCTGTCGTCACGCCACTCGTCACCGTGGTAGTGGCCGAAGAACCAGGCTCGGTAGCCGAGCCGGTCGTCGAGCTCGGCAAGGAATCGCTGAAGTCGGTCGCCCCGATACTCGCGTCCGCGCTCCCGGCACAGCACCTCAGCAAGGGCAGCAGGGGCCTCGTGAGTCACAACGCAATCGACCTTCCAGCCCACGCGATTGAGCGAGGAGCGGCAGTGTTCCGTCTCTTTCTCGCTCGGCATCTCCTCGGGCCACCAGCTCCTCCCCTCCTTGCGATACTGCCTGTCGTTGCTCGCGGCGCCGCCCATGGCAAGGACCGTGGTTCCCGCGATGTCGAATACCCCTCCGCGCATGAGGTGCAGCACGTGCGGTCGTACTTCATGGACGAGACCGCCGCTCCACTCCCGCACCGGCAGTTCTGCCAGGGCGTGGTGGTTCTCATGGTTGCCGTCTACGAAACACGTGGTCCAGGGCTTCGACTCGAACCAGTCGAGCCAATACCTCTCAGCATTCGAGCCGTCCCAGACAAAGCCGAAGTCGCCGGCCACGATCACCACGTCATCGCGCGTCAGCGTCCGGCCCAGCGGCCAAGATTTGAAGGCGAATCTGCTGGCCCCATACTCGGCCCTGCCGTGGACATCGCCTGTCACATAGACCGTCATCAGTACGCGCCCCACGGCAGGAGTTTGTCCCCGAGTCTCACGATTCGGTCATACAGCACCGTGTGCCGTTCGTCCGGATTGCCGTCTCGGTGAAAATGTCCGTAATACCAGCGCTTGTAGTCCAGGCGGTCCTCGAGCTCGTCGAGGAATCCGGTCAACCGGTCCACATCAGGGCGTTCCCAGCCTGGGTCCGGGTAGAGCGTCGGCGAGAGCATGCGCGTGGCGCAGGTATGGGTGATGACGCAGTCGACCTTCCAGCCGACCTCGTCGAGCCTTGCCCGCGCGGTATCGAAATCGCGCTCGTCCGGGAGCTCCTGAGGCCACCAGCTGGAATACGGCACGCGGTATTCCCTGTCCACGCTCGTGGCACCGCCCATGGTGAAGATTGTCGAACCGTCGAGCTCAAAGACCTCGCCGCGCGTCAGGCGCCGAATAGACGAAGTATCCGACAGGCGTTGCGTCAGCCCGCCGTGCCACGGTTCCATGGGACGCTCCTCCCAGTGGTCGAAGCGCTCGTGGTTGCCATCCACGAAGAGAACCGTGTAGGGGCGCGACTCGAGCCAAGCGATGTCAGCGCATTCCTCGGCAGAAAAGTTCCACGGAAAGCCAAAGTCACCGGCAACGATGAGATAGTCGTCGCTGGTAAGGCCATCCCCAAGCTCCCAGTCGCGGAGCTTTTGCATGTCGAGCCCACTGTGGATGTCGCCCGTCACATAGACCGTCATCGGATCGCCTCTTCCCTCTTGTACGCCGCCAGCTCGCGCTCGACCTGCCTGTCGCCGGTCTCGTTGACCCACCAGGGCCATTTCACCCGGCCGCACGGCTCGTCGACTCCGGCGAACCATTCCCTCAGCTTATCGAGGCTCACCGGGGAGTGCCCGTTGGCATCGCAACCGACGTCGTAGCGCAGAAGGCCCTGCTTGCGGTTGAACTCGTTGTACGCGCCGCCGCCGCTGTGGATGTGTCCGTGGAGGTGCCACGATCCATGGCTCATGCCCTGCCAGTCGGCCATGGGGTAATGGCACAGGACGATCTTCTGCCCGTCGATCTTGAGCACGCAGATCGGCGGTTCCACGGTGAACGCGCCTGCGACCGCCGGCTGGGTCCAGTCCTTGTCGTGGTTTCCCGGGACGAGGTGGATGCGCCTGCAGGCGATCTGCTTGCGCAGCCCGTAGGCGTCCTGGGCGGTCATCTTGAATGAGAAATCCCCCAGGATGTAGAGCTCGTCGTCCACGGCGACCTTGCCGTTGATGTTGTCGACGATGGCGTCGTTCATCTGCCAAATCGTCTCCCACGGGCGGTCGGTGAACTTCAGCACGTTCTCATGCCCGAAGTGGGTATCGCTGGTAAACCAGATCATATTTATCAAAACCGTCGTAAAACCCCTTGTTTCAACTACGGGGATATAAGACGGTAGATATTATGCAGCTCAATACTGTATAATATCTATACCATGAAGTACAAGAGTAACCGTAACATAGTTTTCTCCTGCAACTACCACGTGGTCTTCTGCCCGAAGTACCGTCGGCCCGTCCTCGTGGACGGAGTCGACGAGCGCTTCAAGGAGATCGCGCAGGAAGTCGCCGACGAGCTCGGTTTCGAGATCGCCGAGATGGAGGTCATGCCCGACCACGTCCACCTACTCCTGTCAATCGATCCCCAGCTGAGCATCCACCGGGCGATCAAGCGCATCAAGGGGAGGTCAAGCCACGACCTGCGCGAGGAGTTCCCGTGGCTCAAGAGCCGCATCCCCACGCTCTGGACGAACAGCTACTTTGTGTCGACCGCGGGAGGTGCACCGCTCGCGCAGGTGAGGAAATACATAGAGAGACAGAAGGAGGTCTAGCCGATGGAACGCGGGTTCAAATACCGAATTTACCCGAATGAGTCACAACGCGACCAGATCGCGCGGACGTTCGGTTGCTGCCGCTTCGTGTACAACCGCGCCCTCGATGTCAAGAAGACCGCCTACAGCGAGACCGGGAAGAGTATCGCCACCAATGATCTGATCAAGATGCTTCCTGCGTGGAAGCGCAACCCCGAGACCTCCTGGCTCGCGCAAGTGGACTCCATGGCGCTCCAGCAGTCCATCCGCGACCTCGACCGCGCCTACAGGAACTTCTTCCGACGCGTGCGCGAGGGCGGGAAGCCGGGCTTCCCCAAGTTCAAG
>ERZ1026992.285-NODE-285-length-7088-cov-39.991611_pt1 | contig 7088 bp, 10 predicted proteins | sample MGYA00519290_ERZ1026992 | MGnify/ENA primary metagenome ERZ1026992 (study PRJEB26926, sample SAMN06164802) | human gut metagenome | biome: ENVO:00009003; feature: ENVO:2100002; material: ENVO:00002003 | host: Homo sapiens | place: USA | collected 2012 ... | reverse complement strand
AAATATGAACAGGTTATCGGTGATTATCTTCTTGCAAATTCGGTCGGTCCTTATTATAGTATTTCTGTTGATACGTTGCTTCATGCAGGTTGTAAGACCGATTATTTTTATACTGTTCGTGCCTTTGTTTATAATGGTTCTGAGCCGTTTGAAATTGCAAATTTGACGTTTAAAATATCGTCCGAGGGTATTTCTACTGTTGACCCGTCTTTAAAAGATCCTGACAATCCTGATGATCCTATTATAAAAACGTGGAATAATGATAATCGTACTTACAACTATTATAATGTAAATACTGGTGCAGAAGTCGATAAGGACAAGCTTGTATATAAGTTTGATAGTTCTGTTGACCCTTCTGTTAATGGTTCTGGTCAAGATATATCCGATTTTGATTTCAATTCTGATTTCTCTACAGATTTAACTCAGGGTGCTGGTCTTGTCCGCACTCTGTTTGATAAAATCATTCAGTCTATGGGTCTTAGCGGTTTTTTCATGATTACAGTTCTATCCGTTGCCGTTGTCGGTTGGTTTATATTCGGTTCAAGGCGGTGATTTTATGCTTGATACAATCAAAAATGGCTTTTCGGCTATTATAGATATTTTTAAAACTCTTTTCGATTTTATCCATAATATCATTAATGCAGGTGTTGAGCTTTTTACTTCTTTGCCTGATATTATTAAAACTGTTACCGCTTCAATTGGATTGCTTCCGACTGTTCTTTTGTCCGCTGCCATGTTTGTTGTAACTGTTAGAATTGCTGTTTTAGTAATAAATCATAAGGCTGGTGAATAGTATGCAAGCTGTTTTTGATTATCTTATTTCTCTTTTCTCTCAGGTCTATGGTCTTATGAATAAGACTGTTTTCACTGTTTATGGCTATTCGGTTTCTCTTTTCTGGCTTATCCTTAGTATAACCTTTATGTGCTTTCTTTTTACTGTTTTGCTCCCGTTTGTTGCAAGGGGTAACAGTGAATACCAGTATCATAAGGCTACAAGTGAAAGGAATGATAAAAATGTTAAACGCTGATGAATTGGACTTTTTAAAGGGTGTTGTAACTGATAGTGGTTATCCTTATTATGTTGTATATCCTGAAAGTTTCGGTGCTAATAATCGTTTGATACATATCTATCTTAGTAAGTCTCCTGTTGAGGTTAATGGTTCTCACTTCGATATTAAACAGGCGGTATATATGCAAATGTCTCATGACGAGTATATTAAAACTATCTCTGAGGGTGAAGACGTTTCATTTGATATTCCTGTTCAAGATACTATGTGTTATACTTCTACACCTGGTACTCCGTTGTATCCTACTATTTATCAGACTTCTGGTTCATATAATTATGATCTTGATATAAATTATCCGCTTGTGTTTGCTATCGTCTTTGGTGCTTGCCTCCTTGGCGGTGCTGTTAAATCAATTCTCTTTGGGGGTAAATGATATGTCTCTTTATGATTGGCTTATTACGTATATCTTCAATGGCATTGACACAACGGCTTATGGTGATTATGTTGTCATAACTCTTGTTATTATTGCAGTTCTTTTTGTTGGTCTTATCATTAAGGCTATCACTGGACTCCTTAATATATTCATTCGTTAAGATACTTTAATTTTTGAAAGGTGGTTTTTACTTATGGTTGATTCTGTATCTAACGCTGTTACTCCTCTTGCCGATGGTGCAATCTCTGCTGGTCTTACTGGTGTTAAGGAAGTTGTTACTTATTTTTTCACTGAATTCGGTAACCTTGTTACAACGATCGCTTCACAGCCGTTGCTTCTTCTTCCTGTCGGCATTTTCGTTTGCGGTGCTATCATAGGTCTTGCTAAACGTCTCATTGGCAGATAACCGTTATAGCGTTTCGGACTATAACGCTCAAGCACATAGTTCAGCTTTGAACTATGTGCTTAATTTTTTTTAAAAGGGGGTTTGTTTATGCTTTCCTTGTGTGGTATTATTATTGGCTTTATTTCGTCTATCTGTTCGGTAGATTTATTTATATTCGCTTGTTGTTCTTATGCTTTTCTTTCTCTCGTTAGTCTGGCTTTGCACTTCGTGAGCGGTAAAAGGGTGATGTATAAATGATAACGTGTGTTTTTGGCTTGCCTGGTAGCGGTAAATCAACTTTAATGGCTAAGATGTGCAAGTCGGCGCTAAAATGGAAGAGGTATGATAAAGTTTATTGTAACTTTTACCTTAAAGGTGCTTATCCGATCGAATTTAAAGACCTTGGCGTTTATAATTTTGAAAATAGCTTAATTCTTATTGATGAAGCTATGAATGAAGCTGATAGCAGAGGGTTCAAGAACTTCACAGCTGAACTTAAATATTTTTTCTCTAATCATCGTCATTATGGTTGTGATGTTGTGTATTTTACGCAGGCTTATGATGATGTTGATAAGAAGATTAGAAATAATACTGCTGAATTGCTTTATATTCGTAAATTTATGTGGTGGTCTTTTACTACTCCTATTGTTCGTAAAATTGTTATCAATGATTTTACCAATGAAATTCAATGCGGTTATCGTATGAAGGGCTTGTTTTCTACTCGTTGGTATTTCAGACCTTTCTACTATAAGTATTTTGACAGCTTCGAGCGTAAACCACTTGCACCACTTCAACCACGCCATAATAAAAAGTATGGTGAATAGACTTGCGCACCTATGGTGCGCAAGTCATGAATAATAAGAAATAAAAAGGGAGTTAATTGATATGTCAGAAAATCATAATGCAATTATTTTTGATTGGCTTTCTTTTACCTCTGTTTCTGATGGTGTTGAAGATTTAAAGGCTATGCTTGGCTTGTCGCATGTTCAATGGATTGAGCTTGAACGTCCGTTTAATGGTTATAATCATTCTATCTATTTCAATGGTATAACTATTTGCTGGGGCGTGCCTCAGAGCTGGGGCGGTGAGTATCATAAAGATACTACATATGTAAATATGTCTGGCTCTGGTTGTCGTGCTTATGAAACACATTCTTCAAACTGTGATTGGAATAGCTTACTTGCTCTTTTAGTTTCTTGTGAAGATTATCATGTTTCACGTCTTGACGTTTCTTATGATGATTTTGATAATGTTCTTGATATGGATATAATTTATCATGAATCTCTCCAGCGTGAGCATATGATAACTACTTTTCGTCGTGGCTTTTGGGAACTTGGTATTCTTAACGCTAAAAAAGAGCGTACTGTTTATTTTGGGTCTAAAAAGTCTAATCTTATGTTTCGTATTTACGATAAAAAAGAGGAGCGTAATCGTTCAGATCTCTCTCACTGGGTAAGGTGGGAAATACAGCTGCGTGATGATCGTGCTTGTACCTTTGTGAGAAAGTATATTGAAAATGATTATAACATCGGCGAAGTATTCGCCGGTGTTATATATAACTATCTCCGGTTCGTAGAACCGGAAGAGAACGACACAAACAATCGCCGGTGGGGTCTTCAAGAATGGTATCAAAAATTTATAGGTAATGCAGAGAAAATAAAGTTATTCGAGAAAAAAGACGAAGAGTATAACCTCTACAAATTAAAACAGACAACAACAAAAAAATTCGGCGGTGCAACCGCCACATATATTCAAGCCGTAGGTGTTACACAGGCAGTTAAAGACATATTTAAGGGCTGTTCAAAGCGGAACCCTAAATATATTAAACTCAAACAAGAACTTGATAGTCAGGATAATCTTATTCCAGAAATGGACTTGCTTAATCGTCTTGATTATTTTGAACGTATGGGTTTAATGACTTGTGATCTTTCGCAATTTGAGCATATTTGTGAAAATTGTGATGATATAGCTTCTGTTCTGTCTCGTCTTCCTGATTTATATAAACCTGTTGGGGGTGATTCACCTGATTCGTTGGCATAGTCCTAAATGTTATTACTGTATTTGCACTGTATGTAATAGTTGTTCCTGCCCTTGGCAACGCCGTGTCGGCGGTGCGTGCTGTTTCTGTAATGAAGACCGTCGAGGAATACGCCCGCGGCTTGAATGTGATTTCTTCAATCACTACTTAAAAAAATCTCGTTATCGTGTCCGCAGGGTTCGAGCTGGGCAGGAGCTTGTCACCTTGTATAATGTCTTGTATGAAGATATTATTTTTCGTGATGTTACTTATGATAAAGGTTTATATCTTATGGATCATCTTAAAGGAGCTAGGCTCGAGGTTTCAAGAACTGTTGTAAAAAGGAAAACAGGAAGATTTTAATCTTCCTGTTCCATGTCTTTTCTAATGAGTTCATTAATATAGCCGTTAAGGCTTATTCCCTTGTTTTCGGCATATTCTTTATATTTCTCTTTCATTCCTTTTGGAAAAGTTAATGTAAACCTATCATATTTTTCTGCTATAAATTCATTTTGCCTTTTTATTTGATGTTTTTTTTCTGTTCCTTTTGGAAATTTTCTTTGAGCCATATTATCACCACCTTTTCGCTTTTTATTATATCACTCTTAAGTGTATTACTCAATATACAATGTCCCTAAAATATTACGCAATATTTTGTTTATTTTGTCTATTGAAATGTATTACGTAATGTGTTATAATGTATATAGACAAAAGGAAAGCGGATAATCCACAAACCGCAGAAAGGTTGATTAAAATGACTATTACTGAAATGAAGAAAACCGCAAATGAATGCATGGTTGAACAAATTTCACTTCTTGCTTCTGATGAGATTACTTTTACCGAAGCTCTTGGCTTCTTGTCTGCTTTTAAGTCTGTTGGTTTAGTTACTGATGTCGAATACATTGATTTTTGGCGTCGTATTTATCAATTAGAAATGAAAAAGGGGGTGTAATTATGCAAAAGGGTGATATTATTAAACACGTTGATTTAGGTGATAAATTTTATTTAGTTTTTGATGTTACTGATTCATATCATGAAATTGAAATTGGTTTTGCATATGATTTGCTCGAAGCAAAAAAAATTTGCAAAAGTCATTCAATTCTTTTTCCTGGTTGCAAGTTGCAGATTTATGAACTTGTAAGAGAATAGATTGACAAACAGGTCTTTTAATGATATAATACTAATATTGACTTTTAATTTCACTAAATAAAAATTCAGTATATCCCATTGTAATTTAATTACAATGGGATTTCTCGTATTTTCTGCTTCGCTCCCTCTGTTCTTCTTAGCTTTACCCCGCTTCTGCGGGGTCGCCCTTAGGGCGATCTCAGACGCTGAAAGCGTCGAAGCCGTCGGCTTTGGAGATTTTCGGCTTGCGAACTTTCGATTATGATTAAAGTTAAGAGCCGAAAACTGCACGAATGTGCAGCTATTTCATTTCGTTTGGTTATATGTTTCTGTCGTTGTGGTGGGTCTGTACGTAACACCCCTTACTAACAGGGGTGTTGGGTGTACAAGTCGCTCTGATCTGCATGAAAAAGCCCCTCGGTCTCGCTCAGACCTTGGGGCTTAATTGTTATTTGTCCTTTAATTGTATCTTGTCGATTGTGTTGAAACAGCCTTTTCCTTTTTCTTCTCTTATTTCTTTTCTACTCTCTCGTCCTAGCTCCTGTAGCTTGTCCGTTAGTGATACTTTGTAGTATTTGGCAAGTATTATTGCTTTTTCAAATGTTATTGGTATTTTTCCCGTTTCGTATTTATTGTAATACTGATAGGTAGTATTTAATATTGTTGCTACTTCTTCTTGTGTCAAATCATTATCTTCTCTCAAATCTTTTAATTTTGGATAATATGTCATATTTATTACCTCTTTTTTGTCTATTTTTCTAAATTATATCACATTTGGCTAATTACCTATTGACATTTAGCCAAAAGTGGCTATAATTATAAATAGCCACATATGGCTAATATAAAACAGGAGGTGTTTATAAATGCTAGCAAGTATAGGTTACTGGTTTCTCATAGTTGCTTTGGCGGTTTTGTTCCTGCTGATTATTGCAAACGTCATTTACTCCAGGGCTGAGAAACGTAACAACAAGGGTATTTATAAGAGCACAAAAAAAATAATGGAAAAGGACGGTAAACTAAAATGATCGTAAAATTAATCGGTGTAGCTCACAAATGTGGCGAGTATCAGGGAAGACAGTATGACAAGATTCAGCTTTATTTCACAAAGCCTTGTACGTCTGATGAATCGGCTGGCGAAGAGGTTGTTACTCCTCGCTCTACTTATTTCCCTACTAACAAAGTTCCGTCTCTCACAAGTGACGTTAAGTCATTTCATGATTTTTTCAGTATGATCGGCATGAGCTTTGACGTGTCATTCGATCAGTACGCTAATCTTGACAGCATACGGCTCATTCATGAATAATCGTTAAAATTGAGAGGGGAGTGGTTAAGTGAAAAAGTTCGTTGTGTCTTTTATTTCCGCTTTACTGCTCGCCCTTTCTTTTATTTCTGCTATTCCTGTAGGTGCTGCTTCTGGTTCTGGCGTTGGTTCGTCTAGTGATGTTATTCGTGTGAAACGATTTTCACAAATGATTGATTATGCAAAAAATTACAATATTGATATTGAAAATTCTCATTATATTATGACATATTATGAGGATAGTTCACAATATTATTGGTGGTATTACATTTTCTTTATTCCTGATGATTTTCTTGTTGACAATACATTAAATCTTACTCATGGTAAAATTGAAAAATATGGCTATGCGAGTTCTATTGATGGTCGTGTTTCAGATTATGGCGATTCCGATTCAATGGATATTTCTTTTAATGACAATATATCTATTTTTGGATATAAATTCTATTTTGATGATGATGTACAATCACATTCTTATCCTAATCACATTTTTAAATCTAATATTAAAATAACTAACAACGGCGATGATGTAACACCTACCGATCCTAACGCTCCCTTTAAATCTCCAGTTAATGCACAATTTGATTTTAAATCTGATCTTGAATTTTTCTGTTGTTTGAATGATAATGTTACTTCATTGCCTGTTGATAATCGTGTTTGGATTGAAGTTTATGATACTTTGGTTGCGGTTGAAACGTTAGTTTATAAGCCCTATAAATACGTTTATACTAATACAATTACTTCATCTTCTCCTGATGTTCCAAATAAATATGAACAGGTTATCGGTGATTATCTTCTTGCAAATTCGGTCGGTCCTTATT
>ERZ1026992.268-NODE-268-length-7344-cov-5.568939_pt1 | contig 7344 bp, 6 predicted proteins | sample MGYA00519290_ERZ1026992 | MGnify/ENA primary metagenome ERZ1026992 (study PRJEB26926, sample SAMN06164802) | human gut metagenome | biome: ENVO:00009003; feature: ENVO:2100002; material: ENVO:00002003 | host: Homo sapiens | place: USA | collected 2012 ... | reverse complement strand
CATACAAAGTTTAAAATGATTTGCAACAAAGTAGATCGTTTGTGATACTAATATATTAAGACAATGGAGGTATTTAAAATGACAAAAATGGTTAAGAAGATAGCAGCTATGGGTGCTGCCGTAATGATGATGGCTTCGATTTCGGCTATGGGTGCGAGCGCATATACTGATCTCGAAAAAAACGGTAGGAGTTAACATCGTGCTTTACTATACAAAGAGCGGAAATACACTTAACACAGGTAGCGGCAACAGCTATACAAGAGGCGTTAGCACAACCTGCTCCACACCTTCCGGCGGAACGTTTAAAAGTGCGACAATAACACATAAATTAAACAACGCTACTGTATATACAGGTTACTTGGTATAACGGATAATTCTAAAAAAAAATGCCGCACTGACATATAGTGATATTTCCGTGCGGTATTATTCTATAGAATATGGAGATAACCGAAATGAAAATTAAAGCATTGATCGTAATGACCATGACCGCCGCTGCCCTGCTTCTGCCATCATGCGGAAAACAGCCGGATAAGACCTCGGACGCAAATGTAAACGAACCCGTCGAATTCGGGGCGAATATAACCGTTTCCGACAGCTACGCTTTCAGGGAAAACGACGGCAGACTTTACCTCTGGGATTTGAAAACCAACAGCTATGAGATTTTCTGCACACAGCCCGATTGTAAGCATCAGACCGCTGCAGAAAACGCCGATACAAAATGCTCGGCTGTCGCTCCAAAAGAGGGGTACTTTTATAACTATGCTTTTCTTTATAACGATACGCTATACTCGATATGCACGGGCGAGCTGAACGAGTTTCTTATTTATACCGCCGATACCGACGGCATGAACAGAAAGCTTGCGTTTACCGCGGAACTGTCGCTTTGCACCATGGTTAATCCTGTGCTTGACGGCGGCAGACTGTTCTTTGTCGGCTCGGAATTTGAAATGAACGATACCGACAGTGTTGGATTGCGGGAGAATTATTCGCTCTGTTCGGTTGACCTTTCCGATTTTTCTTTTGAAAAATATATGGACATCGGCACTGCAAACGAAACCGTGATCGGTAAGAAGAGTCTTTTGCTGTACAAAAACAAGATATATTTCCAGCACAGCGAATATTCCGAAAACAGCGTTCATTCCGCTGTCGAATGCTATGATATCGACGGCTCGGAGAGGATGACGGTACTTGAAATGGAAGATTCCGTCAACGTCTGGCAGTGCAACGGCGGTAAAATGCTTTATGTCGTTTCCGACGATGACGATTCCCATTCGCAGGTCTGCTCCTATGATCTCGACGGCGGTGGGACAGAGGTTTTGTTTAAACGGGACGGCTATGTCAGCGATGTCTGCATGATCGGAAACAGGGTGTTTTATATGTACAGTACTGCGGACGGCAAAAGCGAGATACGCAGTGCAGGAGTGTTCGATACGTCGGACGGAAAAGACCTTACGACCGAATTTGACGGCGATGTTTACGTATCGGTTCTGGGACACACGTCAAACGGGCATTTGATACACTATCAGGACTCCGAACGCGACAGCTTCGGACTGCTCTCCGACGAGGACTTTTGGAGTCTGAAATTTGAAAATGCCGATTTTAAATTTGAGCAGTAAGAGGGGAATGAGCAATGGGTAAGAAAGAATATTTAGCCTGCCTGATCTCGCTGGTCATGCTCGGTCTAACAGCGTGCTCCGATAATGCAAACAAGACCGGCTCGGAAGTAAGCTCAGGTACTTCATCAGCCGAAGAAAAGGATTACGGTTACGGCTTTGACAAGTTCGGATTTTCGCGTTTTGACGTTGAAACGGCAGAATCCCTCACTTATGAAATAAAACAAAGATCGTATATCTTACAAACTACGATACGACCTTTACAACTACTGACGACGACCCGAGAATATACGATGAAATTTACATTGAAAACACTGTGAACGAGTATCTGGATAAAAACGGATATGACTTTTACGTTGATTTTGTAATGAACGGCGAGTTTGATTTCAAAACGGGCGAGCTGTACCCAAACATGGACGTTTACGAAAGTATGCTCAAAAATAACGAGCAGGTCGATATAGTCAACACGGGGCTGGGCATGAGCGCGCTGGGCGGTTACGGAGATACCTTTAATCTGTTTGTAGAAAGGGGTTATCTAGAACCTTTGAACGATTATTTTCAGACCGACAGCGGAAAAGCGTTTTACGACGGGTTCGACGGCATAGTCTGGAAGCAGACGACCTGTGCCGACGGTATGATATACGGAAAAACCACCGACTATACGCTTGCTCAGCCGCTGGTATTGTTGCTTAACGGCGATGTTTGCAACGAATACGGGGTAAATACAGACGATATCCAAAGCCTAGAAGATCTCGAGCCGTATCTGCAAAGCCTTGCGGACGAGGGGAAACGTGGTCTGCTGCTCGACAGCACCTGCGAACTGTATTATGAGATGGCGGGATTTTGCAGATACAAGGGCGTGTATATCAACGCCGAAACGGGACTGGCGGAAAATATTTTCGAGAATGAAAAAGCCTTGAAATATCTCAAGACCGTATATGAATATTCGCAAAATGGATATATATCAAACAACGTCGATATTGCGAACGACGCTTATATTTGCAGCCTGTCGCCGGCAATGCCGCTTTATTATGATTCGTCGAAAATCGTTTCAAGCGGATATTTGCAGCAGGAGGAACTGAACGGAGTCGTGGGGATATCGTCCTCTAGCAAGAACAAGGAAACGGCGTTTGAACTGCTCGCTCTGCTGAACACGGACGAAGAGCTTGCGAACATAATTTACAACGGCGCAGAGGGACGAAATTATGCGGTCAAGGACGGCGAAAAGTACCCGAACAAGAACGCTCTGCCGTTTTACGACGTCGCCGCGACAATGACTAATTCCATTATCGCCGAAAGCAATTCGCAGGACAATCAAAGCAAGCGGGAGGATATTGCGATATGCTGGGAGCATTCCGAGGTATCTCCGTTTTACGGTTTGGAGGTATCCGACGATCTTGCCGAAAAATTGGAGAAAACGGCGGCGGTCTATGACGATTTTTACGGTCTGTTCTACGGCGATTACGGCGAATATCAAAGCCTTGACGAAGCCTTGTTCGCAGCAAATGAACAGCTGAAAGCCGCAGGAATAGACGAGGTTTTAAACGAGCTGAACGAGCAGCATGGAAAATTTGATAAAGAATAAAACCGGAGAAAACAACATGACTCTCACCCTAACAAACCTCACCAAACAATACGGCAGCTTCACTGCCCTTCAAAACTTCAATTATGAGTTCACCGCAGGGGTGTACGGTCTGCTTGGACCGAACGGTGCAGGCAAATCCACCCTTATGAATATCATCACCGACAATCTGAAACCAACTTCCGGCTCGGTGAAATTTGACGGCGTTGAAACAAGCACAATGGACGCCGACTTCCGCAAAATTCTCGGCTTTATGCCCCAACAACAAGGGATTTATCCAAACTTTACGCTGGAGCGTTTTCTCTACTATATGGCTGCCCTCAAAGGCATGAAAAAAGCTGACGCAAAGCCGCAGATAGAAAAGCTAATCAACCTTGTCAACTTGCAGGACAGCCGAAACAAACGCCTCGGCGGCTTTTCGGGCGGTATGAAACAGCGTGCCCTCATCGCACAGGCTATGCTCGGCGAACCGAAAGTCATTATCCTCGACGAGCCTACCGCAGGTCTTGACCCGAAGGAGCGTATCCGTATAAGAAATCTGGTGGCACAAATAGCTTTCGACAAGATAGTCATAATCGCAACCCACGTTGTTTCGGATATCGAGTTTATCGCAAAAGAAGTCCTGCTGATGAAAAGGGGCGAGATAATCGACAGCGGTGCGCCTCATATCCTCTGCGAAAAGATCGACGGCAAAGTGTTCGAGATAACCGCCGACGAGAGTATGCTGGACGAAATTTCCGCAAAATACAAGGTGGGAAATATCTCAAAGGACGAGAAAAATATCTACGTCCGTGTTATCAGCGAACAGCCGCCAACTTACGAATGCAAAACCTGCAAGCCCGACCTTGAGGACCTCTACCTCTACTATTTCGATTGAGGGGGCGAGCTAATGATCTTCGTAAACGAACTGATAAAAGCGTTCTGCAAACGCACAACTATTGCAATTTTCGCCGTTCTGCTGCTCCTCAACGGCGTTTTGCTGTATATAAACGAAACAAAACAGACGCTGGAATACACCCCTGAGCAGTACAAAGCCGCTTATCAGACCCTCGAAGGGCTTGACACTCACGTTGCTTTTGAGCGAATTTCACAGAAAAAGTCGGAGCTTGAATTGATACAAAGGCTGTCATTCGGTGAGGATATTTCGCAGGAAAACTGCAATGCTGAGGAGCTTTTGAAGAGCTACAAGACGAAGAGCTACCTAGAATTTACCGACGATATTTACTCCGAGATAGAGCTGACCGACCGCATTTACGAGGAGGTCGCCGCCTGCGAAAATTACGACAGCTACCTTGAAAATATCGACAGCACCGCGCGAAAAATGACGGGCATTTCGCTTTTCGCCGACCCCGATAGTTTCAGCTACAAAAATATCGCACAAACGCCTGCGGACTTCGCCTACCTCAAAGGCTCAAAGCTCACCGCCGCACCCTCAAAGGGTATTTCAATGGCAACAGGTTTCCTCGCCACCGACCTTATCGCAATGCTGATGATAATGACCGTGGTGATGACCATAGTCACCCGTGAAAAAGAGCTTGACCAGATAACACTTTCAAGAACAACATACAAAGGCAGAATGCCCCTTGGTATCACAAAGATTTTCACCTGTTTTGCGGCGGCGATTGTGGCGGAAATGTTGCTTTACGGAGTAAATTTTGCAGTTTCATATATTACATATGGTTTCGGCGACCTGTCAAGGCAGATACAGTCGGTATACGAGTTTAACGGCAGTAACTTGAAAATATCCGTACTGCAATACTTTGCACTTTTCCTTGCGGCAAAACTTGCGGTTTACTGCGTATTTGCGGCGATGATCTACCTTGTTACTGTGGTATCAAACACCGCTGTAAAGGTCTACGGCATACTGATAATTACCATAGCGGCGGAAGCCGTGCTCTACTACACCATACCGAGCACAAGCTATCTTTGTCCGCTAAAATACATTAATATTCTTGCATACGCCAACACAAAAGACCTCTTCGCGAGCTATCTGAACCTCAATATTTTTGGAAAACCTGTGAACTATATGGCTGTGTTTGTCGGCTCGGCGATAGTATTGCTGCTCATATTGTCCATACTCTCCGTGCTGATTTTTTCAAAGCAAAGGGTTATTAAAAGCCGTACAAGAAAATTCAGCCTTGCAAAGTTCAGTATTTTCAAAGGCAGGACAACAAATCTCTTTTTGCAAGAGTGCTACAAGGTCTTTATCGGCGGCAAGGCTCTGCTGATTTTGATAGCATTTGCTGTCATCACCGCAGTTTCATATTCTCCTATCAGCGAGAGCTTTTCATCAGCGGACGAGGTTTATTACAAGCAGTATATGTTGAAATTTGAGGGCGAGTACACCGCCGAAAAGCAGAAAATGATAGACGCTGAGGCGCAGAAATTTGCCGACGCGCAGATGAAAATGTCGGAGGAAATGGCAAATTCAGATGGTGACGGTGTTTTCATAATGATGAAGTATCAGGATATACTTGCTCCGCAGTACGCCTTTGACGAGGTGAAACAGCACGCCGAATATTTGCAGACAACAGAGGATGGGCAGTTCGTTTATGACAGCGGCTACAAGCTGCTGACAGGCGGCGAAACCGCAGGAAACAAGGACTTAACGCTGGGTCTGACGGCAATGACAATGGTGATACTTTGCCTTACCTATGTCTATGCCGCCGAGTATCAGACAGGTGCGAACGTTCTGCTGAAAACCTCCGCAAGAGGCAGAGAGGACACATTTCTCTGCAAGTTCGGCATAGGCGTTGTCATTGTGACGATGATTTTCGCACTGACCTATGCGCCGTACTTTTACAACGTGCTGAACGCATACGGCACAAGAGGGATAAATGCCCCAGCCTGCTCGATAGAATCACTTTCAACTTTTGATATTTCTATCAAAGAATATCTCATTCTTATAAGCCTTGGGCGGTATCTCGCTTTGCTCTGCGCAATGCTCATCATCTATTTTCTGTCGGCAAAGCTCAAGAGTGTTATCTCGACATTCCTTGCAGCGACGGCGGTGCTTATTTTGCCGATATTGCTGGCTCTGCTGGGGATAGGCGTGTTTGAGTATGTCTTGCTGGATCCTATTTTGGTGGGGAATTTGTAAAGGGTAATATCTTGATAAAAATATTTATTAATTTAAAACCACGCATCCAATACAAGCTTTATCTAAAATGACAATACTTGTATAATTCAAAGTGATAAAGACCTGCAAATAAAAGTCAAGCCCCAATTAAGTGAATTTACAAACAATTCACAAAGATAAAAAGTGCATGACTAAAAGACCGCATCAAAATCTTTTTTTTGAAGCAGTCTGATTAAAAAATATTTGTTTAGAAATCAGTTCAGAGCCTGCATGACCCGAGCATAGTAAATGCGCAGGAACTTGTGCACAGCGTTTCAAGAGTGGAATTAAGCATCACAGCCGCTTCTGTAATAATCTTAATGACGGAATCCGTCATAGGTAATACGCTTATCTGTGTTTTGCAATATGAGTGGATATCAGCAGCTTTTTTATCACTATAGTTGTAATTGTTCTTTCTGCACCAGCTTTGATACTTTACCTTAAAAGCTGATAAGGAAAGCTTTGAAATAGAATGAATATGAGGAAACTTCAGCACGAAATCGACCTATTTTTCGTGTCCGTCAGACTCTCAGCGAGGTGAAGTGAATAATGTGTTGGCATTTGGAAAGCAGGAATCAAGCAGGCTGATAAGATTGTTTTTCTGCATAACAAGAATTTTATTATATTGAACATACTGCCTGTTAAGGATCTTAAGCGTTTTGCGAATATCATTGGCAGGTATGTACTCACGAAGGTCAAGCCATTTATCGATAGCAAACGAGGCTATTTTTAGAGAATCTTTCTTATCGGTCTTGACCTTTCTAACACGATTTGTGCCATAGTCATCGATCAACAAAGGATTGACTACGGATACAAATATAACCTGGTTGTGGAGTGCATTGGCGATCGGTTCATAATATGCACCTGTGTATTCCATAACAACCTTTGTTTCACCTGAAAGTGATTTGATGAGCTGCACAAGCTTATAGAGATCACTTTCTGTGTGAGATACATCAAATGGTTCAGCTATGACAATTCCAAATCCATTATATATCGTCTGTCTCTTATACACATCTCCGAGCCCACGAGAC
>ERZ1026992.267-NODE-267-length-7357-cov-27.801698_pt1 | contig 7357 bp, 3 predicted proteins | sample MGYA00519290_ERZ1026992 | MGnify/ENA primary metagenome ERZ1026992 (study PRJEB26926, sample SAMN06164802) | human gut metagenome | biome: ENVO:00009003; feature: ENVO:2100002; material: ENVO:00002003 | host: Homo sapiens | place: USA | collected 2012 ... | reverse complement strand
TTGTGCTGACGGGGCATCCGCAGGCGAACCTGAACCGGGAATGGCAGGTGGTGGCGAGCGATCTTCACGGCGAACAGCCGCAGGCGGTACCGGGACGCAGGGGTTCAGGCACCACGCTGGATAACCACTTTGCGGTAATCCCGGCAGACCGGACATGGCGGCCACAGCCGTTGCTGAAACCGCTGGTGGACGGCCCGCAGAGCGCCGTCGTGACGGGACCGGCAGGCGAGGAAATCTTCTGTGATGAACATGGCCGCGTGCGGGTGAAATTTAACTGGGACCGCTATAACCCGTCAAACCAGGAAAGTTCATGCTGGATCCGTGTGGCACAGGCGTGGGCAGGCACCGGCTTTGGTAACCTGGCGATACCGCGTGTGGGTCAGGAGGTCATTGTGGACTTCCTCAACGGCGATCCGGACCAGCCGATCATTATGGGGCGTACCTACCACCAGGAAAACCGCACCCCCGGCAGCCTGCCGGGGACGAAGACGCAGATGACGATCCGCTCGAAAACCTATAAGGGCAGCGGGTTTAATGAACTGAAGTTTGACGATGCGACAGGGAAAGAACAGGTCTACATCCACGCGCAGAAGAACATGAACACCGAGGTGCTGAATAACCGCACCACTGATGTGATAAACAACCATGCCGAAAAAATAGGTAACAACCAGGCGATCACCGTTACCAATAACCAGATCCAGAACATTGGCGTTAATCAGATACAGACGGTTGGTGTCAACCAGGTGGAAACGGTGGGCAGTAACCAGATTATCAAAGTGGGATCAAACCAGGTTGAAAAGGTGGGGATCATTCGTGCGCTGACGGTGGGTGTGGCTTACCAGACGACGGTAGGCGGCATTATGAATACCTCGGTGGCGTTGTTGCAGTCCTCACAGGTAGGGCTGCATAAATCACTGATGGTGGGAATGGGCTACAGCGTCAATGTGGGGAATAACGTCACCTTCTCGGTGGGCAAGACAATGAAGGAAAACACCGGACAAACAGCAGTTTATTCTGCCGGTGAGCATCTTGAACTCTGCTGTGGTAAGGCAAGGCTGGTGCTGACGAAGGACGGAAGCATATTTCTCAATGGTACGCACATTCATCTGGAAGGGGAGTCGGATGTGAACGGTGATGCGCCAGTGATTAACTGGAACTGTGGTGCCACACAACCTGTACCGGATGCGCCTGTGCCGAAAGATTTACCCCCCGGAATGCCGGATATGCGGCAATTTTGAGTCAGGTGCAAAAAATTAAAACGGAACTGGTGCAGTGACCAGATAAACCATATTAAAAGCAGAAGGAATTGATTCATGGGCGGAAAACCGGCGGCGCGGCAGGGTGATATGACCCGCAAGGGACTGGATATTGTGCAGGGTTCAGCGGGGGTGCTGATAGGTGCGCCGACGGGAGTGGCCTGTTCGGTATGTCCGGGAGGGATTACCTATGCTAACCCGGTGAACCCGCTGCTGGGTGCGAAGGTGCTGCCGGGCGAGACGGACCTTGCGCTGCCCGGCCCGCTGCCGTTTATTCTTTCCCGCGCCTACAGCAGCTACCGGACCAGAACACCCGCGCCGGTGGGGGTGTTTGGTCCCGGCTGGAAAGCGCCCTTCGATATCCGCTTACAGATACGCGATGAAGGCCTGATACTCAACGACAGCGGCGGCAGGAGCATTCACTTTGAGCCGCTGTTTCCCGGCGAGGTAAGCTACAGCCGCAGCGAGTCGTTCTGGCTGGCGCGGGGCGGGGTGGCGGAGCAGCACAGTTCGCAGCCGCTAAGCGCGCTCTGGCAGGTGCTGCCGGAAGATGTTCGCCTGAGTCCGCATGTGTACCTGGCGACAAACAGCCTTCAGGGGCCGTGGTGGATACTCAGCTGGCCGGAGCGGGTGCCGGGGGCGGACGAGGTGCTGCCGCCTCCGCCGCCCGCATACCGGGTGCTGACGGGGGTGGTGGACGGCTTCGGGCGGACGCTGACTTTCCACCGGGCAGCTAAGGGTGACGTGGCGGGCGCGGTGACGGGGGTGACGGACGGCGCGGGCCGCCGTTTTCACCTGGTGCTGACCACACAGGCACAGCGGGCGGAAGTATTCCGTAAACAGCGCGCCACGTCTTTATCTTCCCCTGCCGGTCCCCGTTCTGCTTCCTCTTCTTCTGCTTTCCCCGACACGCTGCCCGCCGGTACAGAATACGGTGCCGATAACGGTATCCGGCTGGAAGCGGTGTGGCTGACACACGACCCGGCATACCCGGATGAACAGCCGACTGCGCCGCTGGCGCGCTACACGTACACGGCCAGCGGAGAACTGCGGGCGGTGTATGACCGCAGCGGGACGCAGGTTCGCGGGTTTACTTATGATGCGGAGCACGCCGGGCGGATGGTGGCACACCATTATGCGGGGAGGCCGGAGAGCCGCTACCGGTATGATGATACCGGGCGGGTGACGGAGCAGGTCAACCCGGAGGGGCTGGACTATCGCTTTGAGTACGGGCAGGACCGTGTGACCATCACGGACAGCCTGAACCGGCGGGAGGTGCTGTACACGGAGGGCGAAGGCGGCCTGAAGCGTGTGGTGAAGAAGGAGCATGCGGACGGCAGCATCACCCGCAGCGAGTATGATGAGGCGGGGAGGCTGAAGGCGCAGACGGATGCGGCGGGACGGCGGACGGAGTACCGACTGCATATGGCGTCTGGAAAGCTGACTTCAGTGATACTGCCGGATGGCAGGACGGTACGGTATGGCTATAACAGCCAGCGGCAGGTGACGTCGGTGACGTACCCGGACGGGCTTCGCAGCAGCCGGGAGTATGATGAGAAGGGAAGGCTGACGGCGGAGACCTCGCGCAGCGGTGAGACAACGCGGTACAGCTATGATGACCCGGCGAGTGAGCTGCCGACAGGGATACAGGACGCGACGGGCAGTACAAAACAGATGGCATGGAGCCGTTACGGTCAACTGCTGGCCTTCACGGACTGCTCGGGGTACACGACGCGGTATGAGTACGACCGGTACGGTCAACAAATCGCCGTTCACCGGGAGGAAGGCATCAGCACTTACAGCAGTTATAACCCGCGTGGGCAACTGGTCAGTCAGAGGGATGCGCAGGGGCGGGAGACCCGTTATGAGTACAGCGCCGCAGGCGACCTGACAGCAACGGTATCACCGGACGGTAAACGCAGCACCATCGAATATGATAAACGCGGGCGTCCGGTGAGTGTGACGGAAGGCGGTCTGACGCGCAGCATGGGGTATGACGCTGCCGGGCGCATCACTGTGCTGACCAACGAGAACGGCAGCCAGTCCACGTTCCGGTATGACCCGGTCGACAGGCTGACGGAGCAGCGTGGCTTTGATGGCAGGACGCAACGTTACCAGTATGACCTGACCGGAAAACTCACGCAGAGTGAAGATGAGGGGCTTATCACCCTCTGGCATTACGATGCGTCAGACCGTATCACCCGGCGCACGGTGAACGGCGACCCGGCGGAACAGTGGCAGTATGATGAACACGGGTGGCTAACCACCATCAGCCATACCAGTGACGGCCACCGAGTGTCGGTCCACTACGGCTATGACGATAAAGGCCGCCTGACGGGCGAACGGCAGACGGTGGAGAACCCGGAGACGGGGGAGATGCTGTGGGAGCATGAGACGGGGCATGCGTACAGCGAACAGGGGCTGGCGACCCGTCAGGAGCCGGACGGTCTGCCGCCGGTGGAGTGGCTGACGTATGGCAGCGGTTATCTTGCGGGGATGAAGCTGGGCGGAACACCGCTGGTCGAGTACACGCGGGACCGGCTGCACCGTGAGACGGTGCGCAGCTTCGGCAGCATGGCAGGCAGTAATGCAGCATATGAACTGACCAGCACATACACCCTCACAGGGCAGCTACAGAGCAGGCACCTGAACCTCCCGCAGCTTGACCGGGACTACGACTGGAACGACAACGGACAGCTAATCCGCATCAGCGGCCCGCAGGAGAGCCGGGAGTACCGTTACAGTGACACGGGAAGGCTGACGGGCGTCCACACCACGGCGGCGAACCTGGATATCGATATCCCGTATGCGACGGACCCGGCAGGAAACCGGCTGCCGGACCCGGAACTGCACCCGGACAGCACGCTCACGGCGTGGCCGGATAACCGCATCGCGGAAGATGCGCACTATGTCTACCGCTACGATGAATACGGCAGGCTGGCGGAGAAGACGGACCGCATCCCGGAAGGGGTGATACGGATGCACGACGAGCGGACCCACCACTACCACTACGACAGCCAGCACCGTCTGGTGTTCTACACGCGGATACAGCACGGTGAGCCGCAGGTGGAGAGCCGCTACCTCTATGACCCGCTGGGCCGCCGGACGGGAAAACGGGTGTGGCGGCGGGAGCGTGACCTGACGGGGTGGATGTCGCTGTCGCGTAAACCGGAGGAGACATGGTACGGCTGGGACGGCGACAGGCTGACGACGGTACAGACCGACACCACGCGTATCCAGACGGTATACCAGCCGGGGAGCTTCGCGCCGCTCATCCGCATCGAAACAGACAACGGTGAACGGGAGAAAGCGCAGTGCCGCAGCCTGGCGGAGAAGATACAGCAGGAAGGGAGCGAAGACGGTCACGGTGTGGTGTTCCCGGCTGAACTGGTGGGGCTGCTGGACAGGCTGGAGGGGGAAATCCGGGCAAACTGCGTGAGCAGTGAAAGCCGCCAGTGGCTTGCGCAGTGCGGGCTGACGGTGGAGCGGCTGGCGGCACAGATAGAGCCGGTTTATTTGCCTGAGCGAAAAATACATCTTTATCACTGTGACCACCGGGGCCTGCCGCTGGCGCTTATCAGTGAAGACGGCAATACGGCGTGGAGCGCGGAATATGATGAATGGGGCAACCAGCTTAATGAGGAGAACCCGCATCACCTGCACCAGCCGTACCGGCTGCCGGGGCAGCAGTATGATAAGGAGTCGGGGCTGTACTATAACCGTCACCGGTACTACGATCCGTTGCAGGGGCGGTATATCACCCCGGACCCGATTGGGTTGAGAGGTGGATGGAATATGTATCAGTATCCGTTGAATCCCATACAAGTGATAGACCCAATGGGGTTAGATGCGATTGAGAATATGACATCAGGTGGACTAATTTATGCCGTATCTGGTGTACCTGGATTGATTGCTGCAAACAGCATTACTAACAGTGCTTACCAGTTCGGTTATGATATGGATGCTATTGTTGGCGGAGCTCATAATGGGGCCGCCGATGCAATGAGACATTGTTACTTGATGTGTCGAATGACTAAGACATTTGGATCAACAATAGCTGACGTGATAGGTAAAAATCATGAGGCGGCAGGGAATAGACAAGGTCAGCCAGCTAAAGAAAGAATCATGGATCTTAAAAATAACACTGTCGGTATTGCTTGTGGCGATTTTTCTGCCAAATGTAGCGATGCATGTATTGAAAAATATAACACTGGGCAACTCTTCGGGTTAGATGGTATAAAAGCAGATAATCCAATAAAAGCAAAGCAAGGGAGTTCAGATGCTTCAAATTATTAGAGGCAAACTTGTCATTTTTTTAATTACCCTTTGTTTATTTGTTGTTTACCTTGGGTTTGATAACAATTCAAATTCTGACATCGTATTTTATGGACATAAAACACCAAAGAGCGTTGAGATATATCTTTCTGAAAAAAATATTATTTATAAAATAATTAATGACCAAAAAATTAGTAGAGGGAATGGTCATTTTATAAGTATAATGGTTAATAATTACAGGACGCACTGTGGAGTGGTTGATATAAATCTTAATTTTTTCAATGATATTCTTTATAGCGTGCGATTAAAAAACATTAGTAAACTGGAGAATATGGAGTTCTGCGCTAAAAAACAACGGGTGTATTTTAGTGATAAAAACAAGAAGGCTAGTTATAAAATAATTAATTATGGAGACTATTACGATGTTGATTATTATGATAACAATTTGAAAAATGAAGTTTTTGACTGGATTGGTAAATGGTCATAATGAACAACACCAGAAAGAGAAAAATATAAAATACATACAGAAAGACATGAGAGCAAGGGACGGGGCAGGGCAAGATCATGAAAATTGTGATGTAAATCACGATTTTCATCTTGGCTTTAACGCCTACAGGTGATCAAAATTTAACCTTTGGAATAACTAAAAAGATAAAAAAGGACGCCAGGTGAGTATTCAAAGTTTGCTTGATTATATTTCAGTGATCCCTGATATACGACAACAAGGAAAGGTTAAACATAAATTATCTGCTATTTTGTTTCTCACCGTATGTGCAGTAATTGCAGGTGCCGATGAGTGGCAGGAAATTGAAGATTTTGGACATGAAAGACTTGAATGGCTAAAGAAATATGGTGATTTTGATAATGGCATTCCGGTCGATGACACCATTGCACGCGTTGTGAGTAACATTGACAGTTTGGCCTTTGAAAAGATGTTTATTGAATGGATGCAGGAGTGCCATGAAATCACTGATGGTGAAATTATAGCAATAGATGGAAAGACCATAAGAGGCTCCTTTGATAAGGGAAAAAGAAAAGGAGCAATCCATATGGTGAGTGCATTCTCGAACGAAAATGGTGTTGTACTGGGGCAGGTGAAAACGGAAGCCAAAAGTAATGAGATTACAGCCATTCCAGAGTTGCTTAACCTACTGTATTTAAAGAAAAATTTGATAACCATTGATGCTATGGGCTGTCAGAAAGATATCGCTTCGAAGATCAAAGATAAAAAAGCAGATTATCTTCTGGCAGTAAAAGGCAATCAGGGGAAATTACATCATGCATTCGAGGAAAAATTTCCTGTAAATGTGTTTTCTAATTATAAAGGCGATTCGTTTAGTACGCAGGAGATAAGTCATGGAAGAAAAGAAACACGTTTGCATATTGTCAGTAACGTAACGCCTGAACTTTTGTGATTTTGAATTCGAATGGAAGGGATTAAAAAAGCTTTGTGTAGCATTGTCATTCAGGCAGAAGAAAGAAGATAAATCAGCAGAAGGTGTAAGCATCCGATATTATATTTCATCAAAGGATATGGATGCTAAAGAATTTGCACATGCTATCAGAGCGCACTGGCTGATCGAGCACAGTCTTCATTGGGTGTTAGATGTAAAAATGAATGAAGATGCCAGCCGGATAAGAAGAGGAAACGCAGCCTAAATAATATCTGGAATAAAGAAGATGGCACTGAATTTATTAAGGGATTGCAAAGACATTAAGGGTGAAGAGGAAAAGAAAGAAGGCTGCGTTAAACACAGGGAAAGATCATCAGAAGTTCACTTTTTGTACTAAATAATTCGCATTTTATGTTTAAAAATTGAGATATT
>ERZ1026992.232-NODE-232-length-8540-cov-34.879788_pt1 | contig 8540 bp, 9 predicted proteins | sample MGYA00519290_ERZ1026992 | MGnify/ENA primary metagenome ERZ1026992 (study PRJEB26926, sample SAMN06164802) | human gut metagenome | biome: ENVO:00009003; feature: ENVO:2100002; material: ENVO:00002003 | host: Homo sapiens | place: USA | collected 2012 ... | reverse complement strand
GTGCTCAACAGGGGGATCTTTTCACCGCTGGTACCGAGTTCTCTTAAACCAAGGTTTAGGATTGAAATGATGACGCCGGAAACTTCTTATAAAGAGTGGAAACAGCCACATCATAGATGATTGCAACCTGCTTACGGGGGATGCCCTTCTCCAGCAATCGCCGCATTTGCTGCCATGTTTCTTTCTGGTATTTAGGCCGACGCCCACCTATTCGACCTTCTGCGCGAGCTGCATCAAGTCCAGCGCGTGTACGTTCAACGATAAGCTCACGTTCCATTTCTGCCAGCGCCCCCATTACGTGAAAGAAAAAGCGCCCCATTGGTGTACTGGTGTCGATGGAGTCAGTGAGACTCCGGAAGTTAATTCCTCTGTCACGCAGCTCCTCCACCAGCACAACCAAGTGACGCATGCTGCGCCCAAGACGATCTAACTTCCATACGACCAGGGTGTCACCTCTGGAAAGCATACGCAAAACCTTTTTTAGCCCAGGGCGTTCAGCCTTTTTGCCGCTCGCCTTATCCTCAAAAATTAGCTCACATCCTGCGCTTTCAAGGGCATTTCGTTGTAAAGCAGTGTTTTGTTCATTTGTTGATACGCGTACATAGCCTATTAGCATATTTTCTGCTCACTATCGTTATTTATAGCAAGCTGCGGATTTTAATTAACAAAAACCAGTATGTGTGGAAATCACAAAGTACATACCGTTTCCCAATGATATTTAATTCACTATTAAGGAAATAGTTATGTGTGATTTCACAATAATGCTCCTCTCCATCCTTGGCGGGGTGCATTCGTTTCTGAATGGGGTTCGTGAAAAACGTTACGAAGCGTCATGCAGGCAATTGATGGCCGAGTGTATTGCTGCCGTACTTGCAGGCTTTATAGGCATGTATTTCGCGGAATATAAGGGTATGGATGAAAGTCTTCAGAATTGCGTGACTATTATTTGCAGCATCAATAACAGGCTCATTCTTGAAAAGTTACAAAGGATTATCGATTCGTACCTCAATAGAAATGCCTCTTAAGCAACAAATGACCGGTTGAGAAGTTACTTTGCATACCATTACCTCCTGACAACGTAGGAGGGAACTTGTGCTTGACACACAGGAATTAGCTCCAGTTGCTATTGCGCTCCTGCTTTCAGTAATTGGTGGGATAGGCACGTTCCTGATGGATGTCCGAGACGGTCGCCAGTCTGGCAATTTGTTGGGATTGGTTACGGAGATCTTTGTTGCAGTGACAGCTGGCGCGGTGGCGTACCTATTGGGGCAACACGAGGGCTGGGAGTTATCAATTACGTACTTAATGGTAACGATAGCCAGCAATAACGGTCATGAGGTGATTTCAGGGATGAAACGAGTGAATATCGATAGCATTCTGAATGTTCTTACAAGTTTGGTGAAAAAGGGAGGCGGGAAATGATTGGCTGGGGTGTATGCGTTCTTGCGTTAGCCTTAGCCGATCGCTATTTGCTAAAACGCAAGGACATCACGCATTTAGAACTTGGTGATGTGGAAATTAAACCGGGTTTCATCCGGGTGCCGTTCAAATACCGGTCTAAATTCCCGTTTTTGCGCGGCGCAACGATCAGATATTGGATCCGCGATGTTCAGAAGCCAACGACAGTGATTGAAGGCGAACAACGTTGTCTGACGTCGGCTGAACAGGGCGAAAACAGTGAATGGTTGTACATACCCACTGAATATATGGGTAAAGGAGAACGGCTGTGGCATTTCAACGTCATGGTTACGCATGGCGACTCGTTCATTAACCCGTTGTATCGGATTTTCCCTGTTACTCAGAAAATCCGCAGAAGTTACGTAATAAATCTCGCACAGGATGTGTCAGATGACGAAAAATAAGTATGCAACGGTCGATTTTGACCAGGTTAATGAAAAGGGGCTGAAATCCCTTATCGCGGCGATCAATAAAACCGGGGTTACGGTAATTGAGGTTGACTCCAGCAACCGCGCAACAACGAAAGATGGCGTTAAAGTTAAAACCGCAAAGCTGGTTCTTAACGACGGACAAATTCTTGCCATACAGGTAAACGATACTGGCGATATATCGTCTGTGAAACTGAATGGAAAAGCTATTCCTAACGCTCAGTCGCCGGATATCAAGACGCTTGGTACCGTCATGGGACAGGCGGCCCGCAAAAACTCCGCAAAATTCCAGAAATCACTGATCGCCAAAGCGAAGCGTGTTGCCAATCCGGTAGACAAGAAACCGGCAGTTAAATCCAACTTTCAGCGCCTGCAAGAAGCAAAACAGCGGAATGCTCAGGTGGTTGCCGCTTATAAGTCCGCGCAGAATTCGGTGTCTTTCAATCAACAGCAGATCACTGATTTGCGGGCGAAGCTGGATAAGGAGACGGGCCGACTCAATAACGAAAAGGCACGGAATGGCGAACTCAAACGTCGTCTTAAGCAACTGAAAGCAGGAAATTAACATGGAACAGTTCAATATCAATAAAGGGGTGACGATCAAGCCTGGGCTTGACGTGCTTCCCCCGCCAGTGACTGATGATGAATATCGCGCATTAATGGCCGGTGAGGACCGCTATCTGATGACGGAATCCAACACCCTGGAGGAAATCGAGGCTACGTTCTTCTATGACACGCCGATCCACTGGTGTGCTACGGATTTACTGGAGGCGATTAGTTCTACTCGTTTGCAGTTACACCGGACCATGCAGGCATTTGTCCGGGCATTGAACCAGAAGCTGAATGGTACCGGAATCTCTGCGGGGAGTGATAAAACGGGGGATGTGGCCCAGAGCGGCGCGCGCGCGATCGGCGGTGCTGAAATTGGCCGGGCACGGAACGTTAACGGGCTGCCGGTCCTGCCAGCCATTATTCCGCTCAGTGATGGTCAGACTATCAGCATTCTGTTTCATAGCCCGACAGCGGAAAACCGGATCACCAATAGCGATACGCTGGTTGCTTTCCAGTTCTTACTGAATAAAAAAGACGTTACTCACACCGTTGCTCCGATGAGTGGACGTGATATGACGCTGGCGCAGGTCACCATGAAACTTGCCAACCTTGCAGAGAAAAACTCGGCAAAATTCCAGCGTGCGCAGAAGAAGAAAAAAGCCCTGGTTGATGAAATAACCCAACTACAGGCTGACAGTGACCAGAAAGAGGATGCCATGAGCGACCTCGCGGATCAGGTGGCAGCGGTAGAAGGGCAGAAGGTAGAGCTGGAGCAGAAAATTAACGCTGTTGCATCGGAAGCGGATTCTCTTTATGAAGAGAATGAGCGTTTGCAGACGGAGATTGATCAGCTCAATCGCACTGGTGGGCGCGAAACCATTGCTCCTGCGGGGATGACTGGTGGACACTCTCGCGCGATGACGGATCGCCTTGCAAGTATCAAAAATCGTATGCATATGAACGGGGAAGTGACGCTCAGTAATGGTGCATCAATGAAGCAATTCATTGAGGACGGTGAAGGGTATATCCAGTTAACCGATTCGGATGGCAGCGTGTACATGATCAAGGCTAAATCCATACAGGGTGTGGACATGGTAGATGCGATCGGCAAGCTGTTTAAAGCCTATAAAGCGGGTAATGTATCGGAATACCTGGTCCAACCAGAAGAACATAAACCGGAAAACGTCGAACCTGAACCAGCGGAGGATACCGGTAGCTCTTCGCCTGAACCAGAAGTCTCTGTAGGTGCATATCGATATGCCCTGCAAATGCGTCCGGCGGCCCCTGGCGCAATACCTGAAGGTAACAAAGCAATTCTGCCGCGCCCTGATGAAGGTGACCCGTATTATGAATATGCACGCTACGGCATTGCTACTTACGATACCCCGCTTTCTGATCAGCAAATGAGTGAGTACGACCTGAAGTTATTGCCTCGCGAGGATTCTTTCGACTTCCTGGCGAAGACACTTACTAATGGTCCGTTTGGCAAATATGCACAAAAAGCTCTGGAGCTGGCCACCAGCTCACCAGACGAGTTCCGCGTAATGCTGAAAACTCAGTTTCAAAAAACCTTCCCCAATATTGCGTTTCCGGCGGGCGCTGGCAACGAGAAAATGGTGCAGAGCATGATCAAGGCATTGCAGGCCGAAGTCGGTGAGATTACTCAACCAGAACCGGTCCCGGCACAGCCTGATGAAACGGTTAGCGAAGCAGATGCAGAGGCTAATAAAGCCATTGAATATCTCAATAACGTGATGGATATGCAAAGCACTGACATGGCGGAGATCCGTAACGCCCGGGGCAATGTCCGGGAAGCGATTGCAGCCCTTCAGGCTGCCGGGCGTTTTGAGGAAAACGAAGAGCTGGTTAATGGCGCTGCTCGCCACCTGGCTGATCTGCTGGTAGCAATCCAGAAAGCGGGGGTAGCGGCATGACACTATCAGCTATTGAGTTAATGGATCTCAGCGATAAGTTGGATGCTCTGATGTCCAAAGCGGCTACCGCGAGTGGCATGGAGTTGCTGGATATCAGCGATGAAATCGACCAGATCATGCAACAGATGGGGTACGGCGCGTCCGGCGGTGGTAGTGGCGAGGAAAAACAACCTTCGGAACATGATGGTGTGCCAAAACTGGTTGCTGATTTCCTGGCTGATAAATTCGTCGATCAGAGCACCGATGCATTTATCGGTACCTTGCAGGATTTGAGTCAATATGTTGGCACATACATCGACCTGGACCAGGTTAAACAGCACACGGCGGCATGGATAGCCGCCAACATTAAAGAGGCAGCATAAGGCGTAACAGGGATGAGCTTAAGCGATCAGGTGGTAATGGCCACCAGCATAGAAACGCTGATCGAGCTGCTAAAGAACCTGCCCGATTATGGGCGGGTTTCGTATGTGGTGACAGCGAAGGGAGACGAGGTAAAAACAGCGTTTGATATCGTCGATGCCTCAGCTCTTTTGGTATCCAATACTCTGGATGGGAAAATTAATCCTGACTATCCCCAGGAACTTCAACCGCGCGACCGGACCCGCGCATCCAGCCTTCTTCAGGTTAACCAGATATCCAAAGATTTGCGGCCTGCTCAGCTTACTGATTCCGGTTTATCCAGCCATGGCGCGCCGATAATTGGTGAGGACAATGCCGTTGAGTCAGGTAATGGACGGAGCATGGGGATCATTAAAGCCTATCAGGACGGTAATGCGGATCGGTATCGGCAGTACCTGATTGAACATGCGACCGAATTCGGAATACGACCTGAAAAGGTTGAATCAATGACGGCTCCGGTACTGGTGCGCCGCCGGTTAACGAAGGTTGACCGTGTTCAGTTTGCCAAGGACTCAAATATTTCTGATCTCCAGGAAATGGCAGCCAGTGAAAAGGCTTTTGTTGATGCCGACAGCATAACTCCGGCGATGATGGCGCTGTTTAACCCATCAGAAAGCGGAGATCTGCTTAGCCGCAGTAATGACGCGTTTATTCGCGGATTCATGACGCAAGTTGGTGCCACACAGGCTGCTGGCCTTGTAACGGAAGATGGGCGACCAACACGGCAACTTGTTGACCGTATACAAAACGCGATCTTTGCCAAGGCATATAAGGATGCGCGCCTGGTAAGAATGGTTGCAGAAGAACCTGATCCGGATATGCGTAATGTTCTGACGGCGCTTAATGCGGCAGCCAATGATTTTGTCCAGATGCAGGCTTTGTCAGGAGAAGCGCACAAGCAGGCTGTGACAACTATTGTTGATGGCATTGAGACAGCGGATAGTCTCGATAAAAAGGCGCTGGCGGCATTGAAAGATGCGGTAGACCTGGTAAGGCAATCGAAGGAGTCAGGCCAACATATTACCGATGTTATTGCTCAGGGGGATATGTTCAGCGAAACAGCCCCGGAAGTGAAAGCGCTCGCGTTGTTCATCGTCGCGAATAACCGTAGCGCGAAGCGTATGGCCACCGCCTTTAAATTGATGGCTCAACGTATCAATGATGAGTTACAGCACCAGGGCCAGGCGCTGGGGGATATGTTTGGCGGTGGTGATGTGTCGTTACAGGATATCCTTCGCCAGGTGTCTCAAGAACTGGAAAACGAAGGCATGCAAGGGATATCCGGCGGTCTTTTCGAGTCAGCTTCCGGCGGTAGTTACAACGGTGTTGCTCCATATACCAGTTTGCTATTACATCGGGCATCCGGCATCAAAGACATTATTCATCTGATCAGGCTGCTTTCCCGTACAGATCCCCAGGATGAACAGCTTGTACAAGTGCTTGCGCATTTTGTTCGAATGCCTGTTGCCGACGTGAATAAATGGTGCCGATTATTCGGTATCAGCAATTCGTTACTTCGCGGATTGTTAAATCACGCATCCTCCCTTGGGCGCGACGGCTTTGATGAGATAGCGCAGGCGATAAAAAACGGAGATATGCCACCAGCTATTGACTGGTTTTCCATTCGCCCAACCAGGGTGAAAGCATTCCTTAGCGCGGCGCATTCGGCATCACCATTGGCAGAAATGATTCAGAGGTTGTCGCTCATATTCACAGACCATACCGCGTTGGGTGATCTGACTCTGGACGAGATGAAAGAAGCCTCCATTCAGTGGGCCGATCAACAAAATGAGGTTAACTCAGACTTCTTGCCAGCATTCAGGAAGGCCGTTAGTAAAGCGGATGATGCCCGTGGAATTCTGAAGGCATTTAAGGCATTGCAAAGTCGGGTTAATAAACATGTCGGTGATATCGATGAGGTAACGGCGGAAGGCAGGGATATCCTTAAAGAGCACGGCATAACGCCAGAGTTTATTGATGAGATCAGGACGGATATGCAGCGTGAGGTCGTATCGTCCCTGCAAATCGTAGCCAGAGCGTTGGCGGATGCTAATCCGAAGAGTGCGGCCATTGTTAACCGGGTTATTGGTGATATTGAAGCATCGGAGGGCATGGGGGCGCTGAAACTCTTCCTTTCGCGAGCGTTTAATCCTAACGGCAATATTCTCCCTGGCATTATTGGTGAGGCTAAAAAGTATGTCAGTGAAGAAGAACTTGAGCAGCTTGACCAACTACTTAAGCGATTCTCATATAACCAGCAGACACGCTGGCAAATGAATCAGCGAAGTATGGGGTCGGTCCACGAGAAAGTGTTATCTGCCATGAACAGTGCGATCGCAAACTCATACGTATCTGAAGAAAAAGCTCTTGAGTGGGCCGACTCTTTTATCACGGAAGAAGTGGAAGAAGCTCGCGCTGGACAGAATGGTGGGATAGACCTGCGCAAGGAACTTGCTGATATTTATCGCCTGACCGGCGGGAAAATATCGACCTTATCAAAAGTAGTTCACCACCAGGGAAGGGCATATGCAAATCTAAATGGTGTTGTTGCTGTCAATTTGAACGATGAAAATGCAAGTGCACTGTGGCACGAGCTGGGTCATCATCTTGAGTACAGTAACCCTGGTTTGTTAGAGAAAGCCCGGTCATTCCTGAAGGCCAATGTTGAAGGGGATAAGCCATCATTCGTCAATATCGGTGGGCGTGGCAAGCCTGAATGGTGCTTCAGATCTCGATTGAGTAATATTTATATGGCGAAGGTATACCCGCCAGTCTCAGTGAGTAACTCAGGGAAAATTCGGCAGAAATCACCGACTATTTCCAAAACGTCAGCAACGGAAGTATTCTCTATGGCTCTTCAGTTGTATCATGACAAAGAGGCCGCTGCCGCATCACTGATGAATGGTGACGGATTGCTGGAACTGTTATTAGGTGTGGCAAAGGAGCTAAATAATGCAGATTAAAATCGCAGCGCCATTAGGCGGAGATGTCATTATCGAATTTGATGATAATGAAGAAGTTTCCGGGCGTTTAAGCATTATCTCCGGTGACATTACCGAGGACATGATCGCTGAAGCCATAGCTGGAGCAAATCCCAATAGCTATATGGGATTCGTTAACACCCTTGATGCTCCCGCAAGTGATGTTCTCCGAACGCTGCATCTTTACGCTGGCTGGTTTGTTGATTGGCCTGTTGTAGATGGTGGCGATGAGGACGACGACGATGATTTTGGTGATCATGTAGGTCAGAATGTTTATTAAATAGTATTAGTGTAAGCTTAATTAGCTATTTTTAAGGCACATAATTTGTTTATTCTATAGACGGATTTGTGCCTGATTTTATAATTAAATATTTCTCGCATGCTGTAATAAGTGAGAGTGTTAAATGGTAATACTGGTTGTCTTTAGCAAAAGCTTAAAAGGAAATATAAATGAACTCTTCGTCAAAACAGGCGATCATAATTCATGATGTATTATGCCATTATTGTAAAACTCACTATGATAGTGATGTCATGGTATTAACTATTGAACAGGATGTTAATTCTGGGTGGAATCTTCGTGGTAAAGGAGAAATCCATACTAAATGTTCATGTCCTGTCTGCGGAATGATGTATACTGCAGTAAAGAGAATGATACCTATTGAGTGTGATAGCTATTTATGTCCAACGTGTAATGAATCATCAAACCTTGAATATAACGTATACAAGATCGAACGAGTTCAAGATCTGTCTCTTATACACATCTCCGAGCCCACGAGACTGCAGCTAAT
>ERZ1026992.230-NODE-230-length-8640-cov-6.318928_pt1 | contig 8640 bp, 10 predicted proteins | sample MGYA00519290_ERZ1026992 | MGnify/ENA primary metagenome ERZ1026992 (study PRJEB26926, sample SAMN06164802) | human gut metagenome | biome: ENVO:00009003; feature: ENVO:2100002; material: ENVO:00002003 | host: Homo sapiens | place: USA | collected 2012 ... | reverse complement strand
CTAAGAAGAAAAAGTAATATATCCATTAAATAGATATATAAAGCAATTAAGTGGGACTTTTATACATTATTTGTTTAAATGAATACCGCTTGTGCTGATTTTTGACCGCTTGTGTCAAAATAGTTGAAAAATTATTACCGCTCTGCTATCATAATTATAAGCAGGGCGGTTTTATATCGCAATGCAAATATGAATATGAAGTCTTATATTTCGGGAGGATAAAATATGAAAAAGACAAGAATTTTTAGCACAATGCTAGCAACGGTCATATGTATGGCATCTTTGCCTGCAATAAATGTTTTTGCGGCAAATCAGCAGAGAACTACAACTCTTGACCTTACAGTGGCAGGATTTCAGAACGATCAGAAAAATGAAGACGAGGGCTGGAGCTGGGACGCAGCAACTTCTACTCTTACACTTGACAATGTTGATTTTTCGACGGCGAAAAAGTCTTGTGTCATTGTTGACGGAGAAAAAGTTACTAATATAGTTTTCTCAGGAGATAACAAGATGACCTCAGGCACTACAGTTATTTCGAGAAAAGGAAGCGCAAAAGATACCGGTGTAGTACTAAGTGGAAAGACTAAGGACAGTGTGCTTAATCTTGAAGAAACAGGCAACCTTCCAGTAATGGATCAGCCTAATGTTACTTTTGAGTCAGGAACTGTCAACGCAAAGGGCGGTGCTGTCATAACACTTTATTCCATAAAGGTAATGGACGCAACTCTTAATATTGACACAAGTGAAGTTGCCAATGGTGGCTGGAATGACGGTTTGTATGCAAACGGCTCTGTTGAGATATACGGCGGAGATGTGAATATCAATGCAGGAAGAGCAGGAATATTAGTAGTTGGTATAGGTGCCCCTGAGCCTAAGACAGGCTTGATTATAAAGGACGGAAAGGTAGATATCAATGCCAAGCTTGCGGATATTTATCTTGGTACAGACAATATAAAGAACGGTCTTATCTCGGGAGGAGATATCACACTCGGTGGTGACATAGGAATTTTCCTTAACGATTGCGAAAAGTGCGAGATAAAGGGCGGTATATTCCATACTGATGAATGTGAAAAACCATTCGCAGTTCATAGAGACAGTTCGGCTGTATTTGAGTATGCAAAGGCAGATTATACAGAGCTTGACAAGGCAGAAGAAGCTGCAAAGGCTCTTAATAAGGACAACTATGTGGACTTTACAGCCGTAGAAAAGGCACTTGAAGCTATCGACAGAACTAAAAACCTTACACAGCAGTCAGATGTTGACAAAATGGCGAAAGATATAAATGACGCTGTTGAGGCACTTGTTTACAAGTCAGCAGACTATACAGAGCTTGACAAGGCAGAGAAAGCCGCAAAGGCTCTCAACAAGGACGATTATGAGGACTTCTCAGAAGTCGAAAAGGCTCTTGCTGCTATTGACAGAACGAAGAACATCACAGAGCAGGCTGATGTGGACGCTATGGTAAAGGCTATAAATGACGCTGTGGCAAACCTTGTAAAGAAAGCACCTGCTTCTTCACAGCCTGACAGCGTAAGCAGTTCTGATGCTTCGTCAGATACGAGCAGTTCCGCTTCCGACAGCTCATCTTCTGACAGTAAGTCAGACAGCAGTTCAAAGGCAGCTTCAAACGCTTCAAACACAAACCCATCGACCGGTGTTGCTGGAGGAGCATTCGCTCTTGCACTTCTGAGCGGTGCGGCTGTGGTCATGGCTAAGAAGAAAAAGTAAATAAGATCTCCCCTATTGTTGATATTTCGGAGAAGGGCAGTTCCTTGTGGACTGCCTTTTTTCTGTTTGCAGGAAAGCGGAATTTGCCTGCATAATTTGGGACGTTTTTTTGCAAAGAAGCATAAAAATGCAATTATTTTATATTGATACTGCAAAATCGTCCGCGCAAGCTCAGACTAACTATTGATAATAGTCAATATCTTTTATTATCTATTTTATACCATGAAATTACATTTATTCATAAAAAATCGTTATAGATTTAAGCGAAATGTAAAAAATCAGCTCACAAAATCTGCGTTTACCCTTGCAATTCAGAAAAATATGTGGTATAATTATATTGCTGTAATAGGAGCACAGCATGAAATGCTGGCAGTGTGTTTTCAATTGTCAGATGAATTTCTGTATAGCTTATGCTTAATAATAAGGAAAGAAAATGAATGTGCCGGCGTGTGCTGTTTCATTATAGCGCCTATTAACGATATTTTTTTTGAAAAGGAGTTATTGCAACATGTCAAAGATCGATTTGAGCAAGTACGGTATCACCGGAACTACAGAAGTTGTTTACAACCCTTCTTACGAGCAGCTGTTCGAGGAAGAAACAAAGCCAACACTCGAAGGCTATGAAAAGGGTCAGGAAAGTGAGCTTGGCGCAGTAAACGTTATGACAGGCGTTTATACAGGCCGTTCACCTAAAGATAAGTTCATCGTTATGGACGAAAATTCTAAGGACACTGTTTGGTGGACTTCTGACGAGTACAAGAACGACAACCACCCAGCTTCACAGGAGGCTTGGAAGTCTGTTAAGGAACTCGCTATCAAGGAACTTTCAAATAAGAGACTTTTCGTAGTTGACGCATTCTGCGGCGCTAACAAGGATACAAGAATGGCTATCCGTTTCATCGTTGAGGTTGCTTGGCAGGCTCACTTTGTAACAAATATGTTCATCAAGCCAACTGCTGAGGAGCTTGAGAACTTTGAGCCTGACTTCGTTGTATACAACGCTTCAAAGGCTAAGGTAGAGAACTATAAGGAGCTTGGTCTTAACTCTGAGACAGCCGTTATGTTCAACATCACAAGCCGTGAGCAGGTAATCATCAACACTTGGTACGGTGGAGAGATGAAGAAGGGTATGTTCTCAATGATGAACTACTTCCTTCCACTCAAGGGCATGGCTTCAATGCACTGCTCAGCTAACACAGATAAGAACGGTGAGAACACAGCTATCTTCTTTGGTCTGTCCGGTACAGGTAAGACAACACTTTCTACAGACCCTAAGAGACTTCTTATCGGTGACGACGAGCACGGTTGGGACGACAACGGAGTATTCAACTTCGAGGGCGGCTGCTATGCTAAGGTAATCAACCTTGATAAGGATTCTGAGCCTGATATCTACAACGCTATCAGAAGAGATGCTCTTCTTGAGAACGTAACTCTTGACGAGAACGGCAAGATCGACTTTGCTGATAAGAGCGTTACAGAGAACACTCGTGTATCTTATCCTATCGACCATATTCAGAACATTGTAAGACCTATTTCTTCTGCACCTGCTGCAAAGAACGTTATCTTCCTTTCAGCAGACGCATTTGGTGTACTGCCTCCAGTATCTATCCTCACACCAGAGCAGACACAGTATTACTTCCTCTCTGGCTTTACTGCAAAGCTTGCAGGTACAGAGCGTGGAATCACTGAGCCTACACCAACATTCTCAGCTTGCTTCGGTCAGGCTTTCCTTGAGCTTCACCCAACAAAGTATGCTGAAGAGCTTGTTAAGAAGATGCAGAAGAGCGGTGCTAAGGCATACCTGGTAAACACAGGTTGGAACGGCACAGGCAAGAGAATCTCTATCAAGGATACTCGTGGAATTATCGACGCTATCCTTAACGGCGACATTCTCAACGCACCTACAAAGAAGATACCACACTTTGACTTTGAAGTTCCAACAGAGCTTCCAGGCGTTGATCCTGCAATTCTCGATCCTCGTGACACATATGCTGACGCTTCCGAGTGGGAGACAAAGGCTAAGGATCTTGCAAGCAGATTTGTTAAGAACTTTGCTAAGTATGAGGGCAACCCAGCAGGTAAGGCTCTTGTATCAGCAGGTCCAAAGGAATAATCAATAACTCTGATACTATTATATAGTATAAAAGTTGCTGTGCCTTTTGGTACGGCAGCTTTTTTGTGCTCTTGAAAAAGTGTGATGAAGGTGGTATAATTGGTATGGAGGCGGATTTAGTTTGGAAAAGAAGAATTATGCCGCAAGGGCGGCTATATATGCCATGGGGCTTGTGATACTTGCCGCAGGGATAACGATGAACATCAAAACAGGGCTAGGGGTATCCACTATTATATCAGTGCCATTTGCCATATCGAGTATATGGGATGTGAATTTTTCTCTTGTGACTTTTGCTACATATGCACTGTTCGTTGTGATAGAAATGATAATAAAAGGCAGCGACAGAACTGTTATAGACTGGCTGCAAATACCATTCAGCATTGTGTTCAGCCTGCTGCTGAATATGTTTTCAAAGCTGCTTGATTTTAATTTCGGACATTTGTGGCAAAACACGCTGTATCTTGCAGCAGCGATAATCTGCACGGGTGCTGGAATGTCAATGATGATAGCCATGAAGTTCGTGCCGAACCCAGCCGACGGTCTTGCTCAGGCTATAGGAAAAGCCTTTGGAAAGAACATGGGCTTTGGCAAGAATATACTTGACGCATCGTGTGTTGCCATTGCCTGCGTGATAGGTCTGCTGTTTGACAAGCGGATAATAGGTATCGGTATCGGAACGGTGGCGGCAATGCTCCTTGTGGGAAGGTGCGTGGCAGTATTCGACCATTTCTTCAAAGACAGAATGAAAAGTGCCGCAGGGCTTGCAGAATAAAAAACGCCGCAGAGGACAGAAATCTCTGCGGTATTTTAGTATTTATATAATAAAAAATCCGCTCTACATAACGTAAAGCGGATACAAGCAAAAGCTTAAACTTTTGCTGGCGCGGATTGAGAGATTTGAACTCAGCTTGTTTTATTTCACAGCGTTTAACAGCTTCTTATAAAAGTCCGTAAATAAAGGGTTTGTGCTGTTTTGCATTTCACAGCTTTTTATAAAATTCAGTCGATTTTCACCGCTTATAATGACCAAATAATGACCAGAATTTTTTGCGATAGTCAAGCAATGGAGACTATACGGCATAATGCACAATAACATTTTCGCTTATGCTTTCAATACCCCTCAAACGCTCTGACAGCTCCTGTGCTGCGTCCTGTGCTCTCGTCTTTAAACTTTGCCGTCCTCTGCCTGCTGCGGCTCTGATAGCCTGTCATCTTCGTATCTCGCTTTTAGAAACTCAAAGTATGCAATAAGCAAATTCTTATAGGCTGCTTTTGACTTAGGTTTAAAATCTTCGCCATAACTTTTCACCCATTCTATCACATCATCGTCAAGTGATAGTTCAAATAAAGTATTGTACTTTTTCATATTTTTATCCTTTCTGTTATTGGAGCAGTGCGAACGGTTTACTCGCTGGACGGTAAACTTAGTTAATTACGGTGTTGCATTATCAAGCTACAAATTTCAAGGCGTTCAACTCTTGTTACTTTGGTATGAGTTAAAGGCTCTTGTGCTTCGATAACGTAATAATTAGGCTGCTCGCTGCTTTTGTTTATGTGAATGTTGAAATAACCACTCTTGGCAAGTCTTTTTCTGAGTGCTAGTAATTCTTTGGGTTGACTCATTGCCTATTTTCCTTTCGGTCTATGTTTCAAGCCCACTTACATTCAAACCGAAAATAAGGCTTGAAAGATCCTTGCAAGCTTTGTCTATATCCTTGTACACTGTTCTGCTGTCAATTATTTCTCTTTCGGCTATCTCGTCATAAGTTGGGGTGGTCTCGCCTGTGATGAAAGCGGCTTCAACTACACGCCAACGCCTTTGCATATCCTCACGAACTGAGGAAGTACACCGAATTTTGTAAATATCAAGCATAGTTTGAACGTGTTCCATTATGGTTTTAGTGGTCACGATCTGATTTTTTATGCTTTCAACCTTGTATTTCTCGTATTCACTAAAGCCGATAAGCTCTCTTATGACAAGATCGTTTATCTGTGAAGCGTCACAAAGAGCATTTTCAGCATATGCCCTCAAATTTCGGTATTCTTTGAGCAATAGCTTGACGTTCTTGAACTTCTTGCTTTCGTTGTCCTTGATACGTTCGGCTTCTTGTGCTTGGTATATCTCAATAGCCTTTGCAGCTCCTGCTTCTGCTGCTATTCTTGAAATGTAATTGACTAGCTTTTGATTTGTGTTTTCTTGTGACATTGTTTTCACCTTTCGTCTTTATGTTTGTGACCCGTTTTCAAACCCGTCATTGATTTGACCTAATACCCTATCAAGGGCGGCTAAAACTTCTTCGCTTTCGTCATCGTCCTGAGAGATATAAACGCCCGTCATTTTGTTCAAAAGGTCTATCGCACGCAGCCTTGACGGCATACCCTCATCACTATCACGGGCAATGTCTGACAGCAGGGCTTGACGTTCCAACGCTGACATAATGCGTTCACGCTGTCCCTTTTCCGTCAGCTCCCGCACATATGCCTTGACCTCTTCAACGTTCAGAAACCTGCTGGCGTTCGTGTGAGCGAATTTCTTAGAATACCCAGCCTTAACAGCACTTTGCGTGGCGTTTCCGCTCTTAGCGTAATATTCGGCGAATTTCCTTTGCCTTGCTGTCATTTCTTCACCTCCTTTCAGCAATGCCCGCTAGTGTAGTATTTTGTAGTGGTATCATAAGCTTGTGCTTGCTCGTATGTTCATTTGTCAATGCAATATGCACGGACTGTCAAGACAAAAAAATGGTTGCAGTATTAGCCTCAAATATCAGTCCAGGGATTTTTAAAGAGGTCTTCGGGGTCTTGCTGTTCGCTTGGCTGTGAAGCAAGTTGAGGGTATCGCTTTTGAACTTCGCCTATGACCCAACTTCTTATAGCGTGATAGTCGGACTTGTACTTAACACCCTTTGATAGCTTATAGTTGTTCAAGATTTCTATGCACTTATCGACAAACGGCTTTGAATGTTCTGACATTAGCTTGTCATATTCTTTTTCTGTGAGAGTGACAGCTTCCGCATTGTTGTTTTTGTTGTCTTTGACATTTTTCTTGTTCTTTGGCGTTGTGCGTTCCTTTTCTTCTATATTCTCATCTAATCTATTCTTATCTATACTAATCTTATCTAATCTATGTGGGCAGTTGGTTGACGCTTGGTTGTCAAGTGGTTGACAGTTGGTTGACAGTTGGTTGTCAATCATTGAATATGCTCCGTTATCCTCTACCCTGAGCATAGATTTTTCGTTAGTGTACGTTGTTAGTGTCATTCTATCTTTTCGCAAAGTATTATGTATTAGCCAATGCTTTATGACAATTACGCCGCTTTTGAATGGAATAATATAACTTTTGGCGATAAGTAATTTCATATCATCATCGGTGCAGCCTATGGCTCGTTGTATCTTTTTCGGGTTGTTCATAAAGCCCTCATCATCTGCACGCATAGACAAATGAAAGTACAAAGCCTGTGTTGATAGCGGCATATCTAAGAACAAATCGCTATCAATAATGATTTTTGCAAACATTCTTTTTTCAGCCATTGCTTAACCCTCGCTCTCCCACTTGTTAAGCAAGTCCTCCGCTGCTCTGAGCGTTGTTCTTATGCTTTGTGACCTTGCGTGTTCTGTACGAACGTACCGCCGCAGCTCGTATACATCGCTAGGCAAATAATAGCCATTGCTGCTGGAACATATAACCGCACCTTTACGCCGCATATGCTCGATACAAAGCCTTGTGCTGCGGTTGTCAAGCCCTGATATCCTGCACATATCGGAAAGGCTCACGGCGTTTTCTTCGCCTGCTCTGAGGGCGTTTGCTATCCTTTCGGCTGCTGTCATACTACACTACACCCCTTTCACCCTCGTTCAGATACTCAATGAACTTTTCTACATTGACAAGTGCCTTTGCTCCACACTGAACAAACACGATCTTGTTTTCTTTCACAAGCTGTCTGATAGCGTGGGCAGGAAAGCCCGTTTCTTTTGCCGTCTCGTTTATCGTCCGCATACGGGGTGCGGCTCTTGTTATGCTGATATTATTCAAAATAACTCCTATCCACCACATTTCAAGACTTGCGTTTCCACCCCTGAATGTGGTATAATAAGAGAGGAAACGTGTGTGTTTCTTTCAGCGGGCTTTAACGCCTGCTTTGCCGTCTGAGTGTTGCGATCACTCGGACGGCTTTTTGTTTTCTTTCTCTGCCGTTAACTTTTCAGCGTGCTTTTTAAAGAAGCGTGTCGTTGTGTCCTTGACCTTATCGGCGTTCTTTCTTTTCCATTCTCTATAGTATGCACGCCGCGCAAGCACAACGGATCTTTCTTCCTCTGAAAGCTTGGTAACATCAATCATTGTTTTGCCTCCTTTCAAAATTGTTTCATTTTGATATTGACAGATTTCGTTCCGCCTGCTATAATAGTAACAGAAAAGCAAAACAAAATCAAGAAAAATCAATGGTATGTATCAAAATAGGCACAGGGGGCGGATTGATGATTGAATGTAACAGCTTAGAGGATATCGGCAAGCGAATAAAGCACTACCGGACTTCAAAAGGAATGGAACAAAACGAATTAGCCAAAAAGCTACGCGTAAAACGTGAGCTTGTATCAATGTGGGAAAATGGAAAGAGAGATATTAAAACATCAAATATAGTAATGCTTGCAAATATATTTGAAATTTCCTGCGATGAATTATTGACAGGCACAAAACCTGAACACGTTGACTTTAGACTTTCAACAGGTTTGAGCAGTCAAGCAATAGAAAAACTAATAAGCATTAACAGTCTTGTAATTGAAAATATTGACCCATATCACAT
>ERZ1026992.224-NODE-224-length-8759-cov-12.465878_pt1 | contig 8759 bp, 6 predicted proteins | sample MGYA00519290_ERZ1026992 | MGnify/ENA primary metagenome ERZ1026992 (study PRJEB26926, sample SAMN06164802) | human gut metagenome | biome: ENVO:00009003; feature: ENVO:2100002; material: ENVO:00002003 | host: Homo sapiens | place: USA | collected 2012 ... | reverse complement strand
GGGCTCGGAGATGTGTATAAGAGACAGACATTCTGGTTATCCTAAATTTAAAAGTAAGAAAGATAATCGGAAAGCTTATTCCACAAACAGTACTAATAATAACATTGAAGTTGACTTTGAAAACAATAGAATTAAACTTCCAAAACTTAAATGGGTAAAAGCTAAGGTTCATAGAGAATTTGTTGGTATTATCAAATCAGCCACCATATCACAAACACCAAGTGATAAATATTTTGTTTCTATCCTTGTGGATTGTGAAAATTTTCAAATGAAGCCTACTGGTGCTATGATCGGTATTGATTTAGGCATTAAGGATTTAGTTATTACATCTGACGGAGATAAATTTGAAAATTCTAAAACTCTTTACAAATATGAAAAGAAACTTGCTAAAGAACAAAGGAAACTTGCTAAAAAGGCAAAAGGTAGTAGCAACAGAAATAAACAGCGTATTAAAGTTGCAAGACTTCATGAGAAGATAACAAATATCCGTATTGATAATTTACATAAAATTTCTCACAAGCTAATACAGGAAAACCAACTGATAGTGAGTGAAGATTTGAAAATTAGTAATATGGTTAAAAATCATAAACTTGCAAAAAGTATTTTTGATTGTAGTTGGTATGAACTAACAAGGCAGTTACAGTACAAGGCTGAATGGAACGGTAGACAGTATATTAAGATTGATACTTATTTCCCAAGTAGTCAGACTTGTAATGTCTGTGGATATGTTAATAAGGGAACAAAAAATCTTTCTGTAAGAGAGTGGGATTGTCCTAATTGTCACACACACCATGACAGAGATATTAATGCTGCTATTAATATATTAAATGAAGGATTAAGGTTGGTTAAATCAGCCTAAACAATAAAGCAGTACGATAGGAACTATCGGAATTTACGCTTGTGGAGTTAGTAGGTTACGAGAACGTTGAAGCAAGAAGCCGACTGGCTTTAGACGGTCGGTAGTTCACAATCCAAAGCCAATATTTATTTTCATTTACGGCTGTATGTACCAATAGTCTTGTTTCTGAGAAGTATGAAGAAGGTTATATCAAACCTCTTACGGACGTTTACCTTAGAGGTGTCAACTTTAAGGACGCAGTTATTATAATTGACGAGTCTCAGAACGCAACTTTTGATAATCTTAAAAAGACTTTAACAAGAATAGGTGAAAACTGCAAGACAATTTGCATAGGGCATACAGGACAGATTGATTTACCTAATCATAAGGCAAGTGGATTTGAGAAATATCTAAATCATTTTTCGGGAAAAGAACATTGTCAGATTTGCGAGTTGCATACTAATCATAGAGGTTGGGTATCAACTTGGGCTGACGAATTGGAGGATTAGAATAAATGGCTAAAATAACAAAAAAGAACGTTCTGTCGGTACAGGGTATTGTAAACATAGAGAACGGAAAAATAACATTTAGCGTTGAAGATATTGAGGGTGAAATTGCCCTTGCGGAACTTATGTCAGATTTCAACGGTCAGGAAGTAAAGCTGTCTGTAAACCAGACAGACGAAATTGCATAATGGGAGGAATTTAAAATTTCTACATACAAAAGATTTGAAGGTGAGTCTGATGACGAGCTTATATTTAGGATTTGTAAAGACAAAGAAAAAATAGGCACTTGGAATGACGTTAGGGATATTTTAAATAATTTACTTAACGCTGATTTTGGTGAGTCAACTTATCGTAAGAAATTCCAATGCTTTGAGAAAATGTTCAATGCAAATCAGAAAACTTTTGCAGATACAGAAAACACCCTTAATGAAATTCAAGACCAAATTCGTGAATTAAAGAAAGAGCGATACAAACTTCAAACGGAGAAGTTGGAGAATAATAGGTGGCTTAGGGAAAATGCACGAGATGAATTGATAACTGAAAAAATAGTCAATGCAATTTCTGATATAGACCCTATTATAGTTCCTGATTATTTGTCGGGAGTAAATAATAGCAAATCTGCAATATTGGCATTTACTGATTGTCACTTTGGCATAGAGTTTTGCATAAAAGATTTATTTGGCAATGTGATAAACGAATATTCTCCAGAGATATTTGAACGCAGAATGTGGAGTATGCTTGAAAAAGTTGTTGACATAATTGCTAAAGAGGACTTGGCAGAAATTAATGTTTGGGAACTTGGCGACAGTATATCAGGACTTCTCAGATTAAATTCTCAGCTTATGCACCTTAGATATGGTGTTATAGACTCTGCAATAAAGTATGCTGAATTTCTTGCCAATTGGCTCAATGATCTTTCGCAATATGTGAAAGTGAATTTCCAAATGGTTAAGGACAGTAATCATTCACAACTTAGACTTCTCGGACAGCCTAAGAATAGTTTTCCTGATGAAAACATGGCAAAGGTGATTATTGCTTTCATAAGGGAAAGACTTAAATATAATCGAAATGTAAACATAATTGAGAATGAAACAGGCTTTTGTTTCAGCGATGTTGAGGGTTATAACGTGCTTGGTTGTCATGGTGAGGTAAAGGATTTACAGAACTGCACAAGTTCTTTTTCAAGAGCGTACAATACAAACATTGATTACGTTTTGGCAGGTCATGTGCATCACCAAACCTCAAAGGAAAATGCAAAACATTCAGAGGTGCTTACAGTACGTTCTATGGTAGGTACTGATGATTATGCGATGTCCTTACACAAAACTTCTGACACAGGTGCAAGCCTGTTTATATTTGATAATGAATTTGGCAAGATTGCCAACTATGATATAAAAGTAAAGTAGGTGAATACTATGATGATTAAAAAGAGTTATAACGATTTTGATACTTTCATGCAGGATATTATAGATGTATATCTGGAAAATGAGGGCTTTAGTGTTTTGTGTGATTACAAGTTGGCTTGTAAGATTATCAAGAAATTTTTATCATTTGACGATAAGACTAAAATTAATTCTATTTCTCTTGATCCGCCTGAGTGGAACGGATATGGTGGCGAATTTGTTGTTTCAACTTTTGAAAACGAGTTGTTCTGTGAAAGAGCAAGACGCGACGATAAGCCAATAATTGTTGGTGATGAGAGTGTTGTTTTCGTTCAGCGAGATTTTGTCGGCAAGGATTTTACTGAAGAAGATTATGTTCCAAAGCTTTATTTTGGTTTTACAATTAACGAATAATTTGTAGTTAAATACAACTCCTTTTATTATATTTTGCAGGATAGCAAGCGTTATCCTGCATATTGTCGGATAGCTCAATCGGTAGAGCAATGCACTGTTAATGCGGAGGTTGTGAGTTCGAGTCTCACTCTGACAGCCAAAACAGAACTCAACACGCCTCTTAAAAATGCGTACCACGTTGAGTCTTTTAAATGAAAAATCTAACGAGATTTTTGCACGGATAGTTGACAAAGTTTTGTTGACTATCCTTAGTTTTAATTACAAAGTAATTCAACCTTATGCACCTCTTAACAATGTGTCCCAGTGAGGGGTATTTTGAGTTATGGTTTTGAGAATTTTGTATTACTCCAAAAAACAAAATTCAAGCCCTTATGGGCGAAATAAAGAAGATTAAGTGTGAAGGCAACACTCTAAAGAAACCCCAAAATGAAGAATAAGTGCTAAAAGCGACACTCTAAAGAAAGCTTGATATTAGAAGAAAGGAGAGGTTAAATGGCTAAGAAAAGCAAACGTATCCAAGTACATGATGATGAAATACTTTCAAAAATCAATTCTGAAACAATGAAACTATGGAACAAATATAAAATTGATATGTCACTTAGAGAACTCTCCGAAAAGACTATCGCAGGCTATCAAAATGATTTAGAGTCTTGGTGGATATACATATACAAAAATCAGGGCAATCAAAGTATTATTGACTTAACGGAAGATGATATAACTGAATTTTTATATTTTTGTAAAACTGAGGGTAATAATTCAAGACGTATGAAAAGGCGTATGGCTTCAATTTCAGCTTTTTATAAATTTCTGCGTAAGAAGAAGTTAATTACAGAAAACCCAATGGAATTTATGGATAGACCTAAGAAAGATACAGATGTTATTACTCAGACGTTTTTAACTGTTGAACAGGTACAGGAATTAAGAATTACCTTACAAAACTTAGTAGAAAACGCTGACACGCATCATAAGAAACATAGGGCTTTACAATATCAGTGTTATGCTCTATTTTCATTGTCTACAATGGCTAGAGTTAATGCGGTTGCGAATACTAAGTGGGAACAAATTGATTTTGACAATAGGGTTGTCAATGATGTAGTTGAAAAAGAAGGCTATGTTGTAACTCTTTATTTTTCGGAAGAAGTTAAGGAACTGCTGTTAGGTTTACTTGAGTACCGCAAGACAAATAATATTATTGACAATGGCTATGTTTTTGTTTCTTACACAGACGGAAAGTTTGATAAGGTAACTAATGGCACATTAAATTCTTGGTGTCATATTATTGGTGAAATGATTAATGTTCCAACGTTACACGCTCATGATTTTCGTCATTCTGGAGCTACGCTATATAAAAACGCAGGTATGTCACTAGAAGATGTTTCGGCATTGCTCAACCATAGTGGAACTGACGTGACAAGAAAATTTTATATCAGGGTTGACAAGAAGAAAATAAGTCAGAATAAGGATAAATTTGATTTTTGAGCAATCAAACACTCTGATTGAAAATTGGGGTGCTTTTATATTGGCTTGAAAATTAAACAAACAAAAAGGAGGTGGCTCGATTATGCCAAGGAAAAAAGTAAAAACCCCTGTAAGTACAAAAATATGTACAGAATGTGGCAAGGAAAAGCCACTGTCACAATTTTATACTACTAGAAATAGCAATATTTCTACTGATGGCAAAACAGTAAATATATGTAAGTCTTGTGTTAAAAAAGGTTCTTATAATTCTGATGGAAGCTTAAATATAGAAGCGTTCCAAAAGAAACTAATGTTAATGGATAAACCATACATACCAGAAGCTCTTGACTCTGCTATGAGTGAAGTAAGAAGATCATTAGAATTGGGCAAGGGTAGAACCGATATTATAGGCTGTTATTTTAAGAACGTGTCAACATTGCCACAGTACACGAAATTATCTTTTTTGGACTCTATGAATTTGTTTAATCAAGGCAAGTCTATTACTGAGGCAGTAACTACAACGGAAAAACGCAATATACTTCCTCGAAACGAAGAAGTATATGTAAATATGGTTGATGATTTTGTTGTTACAAACGATATTACCGACTTATTTGGCGAGGGGTACACAAAATCACAGTACCGAAAAATGAAGAAAAAGTTTGATAAATTAAAAGAAAACTACTCAATTCAAACAAACTTACACGAGGAAGCTTTAGCAACCTATGTTCGTTTTAAGGTGAAAGAGGAAGAAGCCACAGCAGCAGGAGATGTTGGAAGTGCTGACAAATGGAATAGAGCTGCCCAAGATGCTGCCGATAAAGCAAAGTTGACTCCAAAACAATTAACGCAGGCTGATTTGCAAGGTGGAGTAACTTGCATTTCGGAAATATCAAAAGCTTGTGAACAGGCGGTTGATATTGTTGAAATATTACCTAAGTTTAAGTACCAACCTAACGATGCTCCTGATTTTATAATATGGTGCTATATTAATTATGCTAGAAAATTAAAAGGATTACCTAAGTGTGAGTACAAGGAAGTATACCAATTTTATGACGATATGAAGAATGAGTACATTTCTCAGTATGGAGATCCCTATGGTATTTTTACTGATGACACATCAGAAAAAAATAGGAGTTCTGTTGAAACGTTTATAAAACTGCCAAAAGATTATGAGAATGGTGACAAGTAATGAACTGGCAAAGAATAAAAGATTTTGAAAAAAATAGTGATAGTGTACTTGGCAAAAATCTACATAATTATTACACTTTTATAAGTTGGGCTAAGTGGCATCCTGATTTATTACTCGACTTAATGAAACCTGAAACAGGTGGGTTAAATCTGCATTTAGATCAACGCATATTTTTGCGTTGTGACGTTAGATTTATGAGTATGTATGGAACGTTTAGCCGTGGATATGGCAAAACATTCGATGAGGTACTTGCTATGGTCGTAGTAGCAATGCTGTTCCCAAATATTGAATTGGCTCTTTCTGCACAGACTAAAGAAAATGCGGCAGATTTATTGAAATCAAAGTGGAATGAAATTGCAAAATTATATCCACTTTTAAAGGACGAAATAAGAGAAGCTAGGTTTTCAAAGGGAAATGCTTATATTGAATTTAAAAATGATGCGACCATAGATGCTATTGCAAATGCTCAAAGCACAAAGGGTCAAAGACGTAGAAGGTTAAAAATAGAGGAATCTGCATTGCTGAATAATGTACTGTTTCAAGATGCCCTTGAGCCTGTAGTTGAAGTTCCAAGACTTACGGTTGGCAGACTTGCGATAGTAGACCCAATGGAACTTAATCAGCAAATTCATTTTTTTACAACGGCAGGATTTAGGGGTTCAGACGAATATCAGCGTAGTATTTCAATGTTAGATGATATGGAAAATCTAAAGGGAAAAATAGTTTTGGGAAGCAACTGGCAACTTCCGTGTTGGTATGGTAGAGGAAGTAATAAAAGCAAAATACTTTCAAAGAAGAAAAATTCTTCTGTGGTAGCTTTTGCCCAAAACTATGAACAAGAATGGGTCGGCTGTGCCGATGGTGCGTTAGTTAATATCAACAAATTAATGAATTGTCGTACTTTAACGGAAGCGGTCTTGCAAAATTCAAATCCAGAACAGGAATATTATATGGGCGTGGATGTAGCAAGAAGCCAAAAAACTTCTAATAACCAATCTTCTATTGCTGTAGTGCGTGTAATTAGAAGTAAGGATAAAGGGAGAATTATTTACATTGATGTGGTGAATATTATTAATATTCCTAACGTACTTAATTTTAATGCCCAAGCTGCTATTATCAAAAAAGTTCAAAAACTTTATATGGCTAAAGTAGTTGTGTTAGATGCTAATGGACTTGGTGTTGGATTGGCTGATGAACTTTTAAAAGACACGATTGACAATTCTACAGGTAAGGATTTGGGCTGTTGGGACACTATTAATGACGATAATGTTCCAGAAGTTCCTAATTCGCCACAAATACTTTACAATATGAAAGCTCAGACTTGGCAAAATGAAATTGTAAGCACTTTTATAGATATGGTGGATAGTGGCAAACTTAGATTGCTGGAAAAAAGACAAGATAATGATTTTACCGATAATGAATGGGATAGTTTTGACGATAAAGTTAGACCTTTTATTGAGACAGATGCTTTTATTGAAGAAGCCGCGAATTTAAAGATGAAACATCTTAATAACGGCAACATTACTATTGAACAAGTTGTAAAAAAAGTAAATAAGGATAGAGTTTCGGCATTGATCTATGTGTTGTGGTACGTTAATAAATATGCCCAAGACATAAATAACGATGAATACGATTATTGTTGTTTATTCAACTAATGTAAACACAAACGAAAGTGAGGTGAGGCTATGCCTGAGAATATTGCAGAGAATACTGAGAATGTTATTGAAAACAATCAAGATAAAACAGAAAGTGTTTCAGAAACTAACTCCGTGTCAAATACACAAGAGCGTTCTTATGAGTCAAATGCTTTTTACGAAATGACATCTTTTTGGGAAGATTGTATTGAAGATTTGCCTATTAATCTTGAGGACATTAAGAAATTTGCTCATAATCCGCAAATACATATAAAAAATATTCGCAAAATTTGTCGGTGGGCGTACTATGAAAATGGCTCTGTTATGACTTCTATCAACTATCTTAAAACCATGTTCACCTTGGATAAGGTGGTTTATTCAAAGTCAAAGACTAAACGCAAGAAGAAATTTGAAAATGCAAGACAGTTAATGCAACAAACTCTTGACACAATAAGATATAAGGAAGTTATTCGAGATAATTTGTTTAACGATATGATTGAGGGAATGGACTTTAAATACTTTGAAATTACAAAGTCCGTATTCGCTGACAAGTATCTTGATGATATTGATACTTTAAACATTGTAGAGATCAATGAACTGGGAGTTAAATGTGCCGTTATTAATCTGCCTGTTGACTATTGCCGTATAGTTGGCAGAAAGAATGGTTCACCTATTGTTGCTTTTGATTTAAGATATTTTGACGGTATGGTAGAAGATGACAAAAGAAGAAAACTACAGGCTTTTCCAAGAGAAATTCGAGAAGCGTATAGTAAATATTCAACTCACAATAATATTAAGCCATGGAAAGTTTTAAATAATGATAATACAATGGTGACAAAAATTAACTGTAAGGCTATTAATCCTTATGGTGTTCCACTAATGATTTGTGCGTTGGACGATGTATTGTACGCAGATTATTTCACTTCTACAAAGCGGAATGTATTAGATCAGTTGAACAATCAAATTATTTATCAAACATTTCCTGAAGCAAAAGACGGACGTTGCACTTTGACAGAAAGTCAGCAGAGAAACCAACATAAGGTAGTTAAAGATGCTATTACTACAAGACAAAATAAATATGGCAAGTCATTTTTCTCGCTTGCCGCAGGTACAAAATTAAATGATATAAAAGTTGACACTTCTATTTTTGATGAAAAGAACGAAAATGCCAATAAATCAAAAGTGCCTGCCGATTTGGGTATTGCTAGTAGTGTCCTTGACGGTAATAGTACAGGAAACTATGCTGTTGCAACACTTAATTTGGAGTTGGTTGCAGGAAACGTATATGATCTGTCTCTTATACACATCTCCGAGCCCACGAGACTGCAGCTAATCTCG
>ERZ1026992.195-NODE-195-length-9696-cov-7.406701_pt1 | contig 9696 bp, 8 predicted proteins | sample MGYA00519290_ERZ1026992 | MGnify/ENA primary metagenome ERZ1026992 (study PRJEB26926, sample SAMN06164802) | human gut metagenome | biome: ENVO:00009003; feature: ENVO:2100002; material: ENVO:00002003 | host: Homo sapiens | place: USA | collected 2012 ... | reverse complement strand
GTGTATAAGAGACAGATATAATTGAAATGTCTACCAAAAAACGTATATCAAAAAGATATACTTATAAGTTGCATGGGGGTCATGGCAGCACACTTTAAACCTCGGTTTTACCGAGGTTTACAAACGGCGTGGGGGTCACGCCTTTATGCTCTTGAGCAACCGATTTTAACTTAGAGTAATAGAAATTAAATTCAAAATCAGAAAAGGACTGATAAAAATGCCTGTAAAAAAATTAATTACACTTACAGAGGAAAATTTTCAAAAACTGCAAGAGATACAACGCTTGCGAGGAATTACAACAACGAGCGGCTGCGTGACGGCATTGATAAATGGCGCATACAATAGTGACCACGATAAAACCGCCGATGATACACAGCTGAGAGAGATCGCAGCAAGTGTAGATAAGCTGCTGATGATCGCACGAGAAAGCGAGAGTATGATATATCAGGAGCGTGACGGAATCAACACACTCCTGCATTTTTACGAGGTGCAGGAATATCAATCGGCAGACAAGCGACTGACAGACAGCAAGCCCCACGATGTGCTTAATAAGTCTGCTGAAAATTATCAGCAACTTGTGCACCGGCGATCACTCGACAAAGGTGTTTCGGCACTGCAGGATCAAGGCAATGAGGAGAATGACACTGAATGACCCCAAATATATTTCATAAATGCAAATTCGTGTACAGCTGGCGTATAAGCGGTGACGGCGGCACTGTGCTGTTTGACTTTCTCAGTTATATGCTGCGTCCAGAGGCGTTCGAGCCCAGCAAGCACGCTGATGAAATGGAATATGTATATTCGGAGTTCATACCAAACGAAAAGAGTCAGGCGAAGGATATAAAAAAAGAACGATCCTATGGAGCGTTTACAAGCACTAAAGATAATTTGACCGCCGCTGATCTGGATAAGATACGGCAGCAGGAACGAGCAAGCCGTTCAGAGGGCTGCCCTAAGTATGCAGGTGTTATATCATTTGATAATGCATATCTGCGAGAAAATGGTTTCATTGTAGGGAATCAGCTAGACAGACAAGCACTTGTGGATGCTGCACGAAAAGGCATTAACGCTATGATAGATAAGACACAAAAGCTTGATGCAAGCAACTGTTACTGGGTAGGTGCGATCCATGTAAACACAGGCAACGTACACATACACTATCAGCTTGTGGAATATCACCGGCTTGAAGACAGACGCATTACATACAAGAACAGAGGTCAGGACGATTTTGAGCAGGCAGCATTAGACGAACTAAAAAGAGTAATGACACACTGCATTGACAAGAGCATAGCAGCACAAGAGCTTACAAGATTTCAAAGAGATGTACTTGCTCCGAGCATCAAAAGTGAATTTGCAGGAAGTATTCAAAAAATAAATGCACTTATCGACAAGCTTCCTGATGACCTAAAAAACAGCGGCAATCAGTGGCGGTATGCAAAACAAAGTAAACCCATAAAAAACGAAATTCAAAGCTGCATACGGTCTGTAATATCTGAAAATACCACATTGAGTATTATGTTCGACACATATCTCCATAAGCTTGACGAAATACAAGCAACGTTGTTTCGCAAAAGGTACGGACAAAATTCAAGGTGGGCAAATTATAAAGAAAACGAGCTTAATGGCAAAAACGGAGACGGCAAAGACGGATTTTATTCACGAGTCGGCAATTCGTTTCTGAACATCTGCCGAGAATACTATATGACAAAGGACAAGAACATACAGATCGACAACAACATCCCAGAGCCGAAAACGTATCTGTCTGAAAAAGAAAGCGAAGGCTTTTCTGAGAAAAATGATTCTGACTACAACAACGGTATTTCCTCGCAGAAATCAAAAGTGTATCTGTCTGAAAATAAAAAAGATGATTTTGAGGATGCTATGCCTTATGACTCTTTAGAAAACTCTGATATCCCTGATGATTTGGAAATGTACCTATCTTCAAGAAATTATGATGAGTTGTATGAACCAAATGCTCCTGACTACAACTCGGATATTTTTCCGCAAGAGCCTGAAGCGTATCTGTCTGAAAATGATAAAAGCGATCAGGCAGTGGAACGTCTACGCATAGATTGGAGCAAGAACTATAAGCTTGCCCTCGACTATATGTACGGAAATGAACAGAACAAATCAGAAGTCATAAAGAAAGACCCCGAAAAAGCTTTTGAAATACTCTCAATAGAAAGCAAAAGTGGAAATATTATCGCAACATATGACATAGGCAAGCTTTATGACAGCCAAATGCTAAAATCCAATGACGGCGATACATTAAGTCAGCAATATTACAGCAAAGCCTTTGAAGATTTTCACAAGCTGCTGTCCATAGTAAGCATGAGTGATGACAAACGTGATAATTGGACAAAATCCTATCTCAACTATCGTATAGGTAAAATGTACGAATATGGGCTTGGCGTTACTCAAGACTATAGCTCAGCTATAGAGCATTATAAGCTGTCTGAAAATAAATATGCTTATTTTGCTCTCGGAAACATATACAAATACGGCTCTGGTGTTGAAACAGACTATGCCAAAGCATTTGACTATTATATGCGCTCACTAAGCAGCAAAGGCGGAATGCCGTTCGCAAGTTATGCCGTAGGACAAGCTTATGAACTGGGACAAGGAGTAGAAAAAGACCTATCATGTGCGCATAATTTTTACGCTGAAGCTTTAAAAGGTTTAGAGAAAGTATTCACGAAAAACCATGACGATAATATCAGCTACAAGATAGGTATGATGTATCTGAATGGCAAAGGAACGGATATAGACCTTGAATGTGCTGAAAAATATCTGCTGCTCTCGGCAGACTCCAATAACTATAAAGCACAATATATGCTCGGTAAGCTCTATCAGAGCGACAACAAAATTGATCTACAAAAGGCTGAAAAAGTTCTGCTAAAGGGTGCTGAGAACGCACAAGATAAAGCAGGATTGTGTGAATATAGTCTTGGTAAGCTGTATCTTTCACAAGAGAGATACGACAAGGCGGCATCATACTTAGAACGTTCAGCAGCAAAAGATAATTACTATGCAGCATACACTCTCGGAAAACTGTATCAAGAGCAATTTAACGATAATACACAGGCTGAGAAATACCTTATTCAAGCTGCCGATCACAAAGACGATACTATGGGTATAGCAGCTTATCGCCTTGGCAAGCTGTATTTAGCTCAAGAAAAATTCACAGATGCTGCTGCGTACCTTCAACGATCTGCGGCAAAAGACAACTATTTCGCCGCCTATGCTCTCGGAAAGCTGTATCAAGAGCAATTTAACGATAATACACAGGCTGAGAAATATCTTATTCAAGCTGCCAATCACAAAGACGATACTATGGGTATAGCAGCTTATCGCCTTGGCAAGCTGTATCTGTCTGAAAATAACAGACGAAAAGCATTGCAGTATTTCACGAATGCCGCTGACAAAGATAGCATACCTGGAATGTATGCTGCAGGAAAAATTCTTCTTGACAGCAAAAAAACAACAGAAGTTTCAAAAGGGATACGCTATCTTTCATCAGCCGCCGATAAGGACTTTGAGCCTGCGATATACACTCTGGGCAAATATTATAGCTCATTCAATAATACAAAAGCTAAAGAATACCTTAAGCGTTCTGCGTTTGAATACAACAATCCAAATGCCCAGTATATACTTGGCAAAGTGTATCTGTCTGAAAACAAGCACAAAATGGCTGAGGATTGCTTTCGCAGATGTGCTTTAAACGGCAATGACAGCGGTCAGCTCGCATATGGATTAATGCTGCTCCGTGACGGTCAGAACAAAGCTGCATTTCAATGGCTGAGAAAGTCAGCACGCTCAGGCAATGACATTGCTAAAAAGATAATAAGCGGTAAAAAAGCGGATATACCATTTGAGTTCAGACTTGCAGGCTGTATGCAGGCGCAGAGGACACTTCTTCATAAATCATCAAGTATGCTGCGCAACGCCCTTAAATCTGAGGAAGCAAAAACCTCACGTCTTATGAGAGAATTTGAGATCGAGCAGGAAATGGAGAAAGCAAAAGAACAATATCATAGCATATAAAGGGGAACTAATATGGATCTTGAAAAACTTAAGCACATAAAAAATCTTATCATCGCAAAAATTCTTTTTGTATTTGGCTGGATCTATGATTTTGCTATGCGTATTTTAAATGCGGTGAATAAAACACCTATTGAAAAAGACAAAGACCGCCGAAATGTCAGAATAAAACAATTTGCAATAGCTACATCGATACTATATGTGATCTTTAACAGCATTTTCATCTATGTTATAAAGTCATTGAGAAGTATAAGCACCGTCAATGGCAGTGCAGATTATTCAAAAACGCACTTTATGCCGTGGAATATCATTGTTCCACCCGGATTTATGATGTTCATTTTTGAGTTGATTCTTTCTCTTATAGTTGGTCTGGGAATAACGGTAAAGCTGCATACACTCTACCGAATGAAAAATGACAGCAAGAACGTTAAGGGTGACAACAAGTTTATGGAGGACAACGAACTGTTAGATCATTTTCTGGCAGTGCCTATGGATAACATCACTTCAGCCGAAAAGGCAGGAATGCTCATAGGAGAAAGCAACGGCGTCTACTACATCGAACCGGGCACATACAACACAATGACCGTAGGTGCACCACGTTCCGGCAAGGGTGAATGCTATGTGCTGCCAAGCCTGAGGCTTATGGCGAATGCAAAAGAAAAGCCCTCTGTTATCGTTAATGATATGAAAGGCGAGCTGCTTGAACTGACCTATAAGGAATTTGCCAGAAACGGCTACAAGATAGTTACTCTTAACCTTATCGATACTGACCGTTCGGACTGTTGGAACCCTCTTCAGCTTATTATTGACGAGTACCTCACAGCTAAACACGGCAACAATGACTTGTCGCAGACTTCAAAGCTCGTCAGCTCATTCGCTCACTGCCTTACAGACGATACCCAGAGCGAGGCTATATGGACAGACTCCGCAAGGTCGCTGCTCAGTGCCCTCATATACTATTTCTTAGATAAAGGCTATGAGAAAAATGATATGTCCTGCGTTAATATGTTCAGTATCACAACATTCTTTACTGAATTTGGAATTTACAATACTGTTATCGAGGACGAAAGCGGTAACAAAAAAGAAGTCAACGCACTTGATGAACTGTTCAATGCGCTGCCTGTGGGCTGTCTTGCAAGAACATCCTATTCAACGTCAAAGTTCTCCCAGGGTGATACACGTTCTTCAATATACACTGTTCTCTCCGCAGACCTTGAGATATTCATGACGGATATGGGTGTTCAAAAGCTGACATCTAAAAATGAAATAAACTTTGCTGACCTTATCAATGAAGATCAGCCTTGCATAATATATATGCTCGTTCCATATGAGGAAAAATCACGATACGTTATCGCCTCGATGTTCGCAGATCAGTCATTTTTGTACCTCGCAAAACAGGCAAGAAAGTATCCGGACGGAAAGCTGCCAAGGAAAATAGAGTATATGTATGACGAGTTCGGACAAATGACTAAGCTGCCTGATCTCAGCAGTAAAATGAATGCCTCACCCGGTGCTAACATTCTTTTCAATCTATTTCTTCAGGACTACGGACAGCTTAAGAAATATGAAAAAGAAGAAGATGGCATAAAAGGCGGCTGTAACATTCAGATATACATATTATCTCTTAATGGTAATACAAACAAAGCGTTTTCTGAAATGATAGGAAATGAAACAGTAAACTATTTGACCTTCAGCGGAAGCCTGTATGGATTTTTAGATCACCAAGGTGAACGAGTTGACAGCAAGGCGCTGCTCGATACAACACAGCTCTCAAAGCTGCCGTTCGGCACTGCTATTGTCAAAAAAATGCGATGTGAACCAATAAAGACCAATATTACACCATATCATCTGCTAACTAACAAAATGCCACGCATACCTATAGACGAACTGCCGATAAAATCACGCAACATTGACCTTTCCGCAGCAATGTATCCATATGACGAGCTTTGGGACAGTCTGGGCGTAATAGGTTATCAATACAGATTAGACAGCCTCAAAAAGACTGCTGAACGTGCTATGAATGACTACTATATGCAGCTAGGCAAGATAGACCAAATAAAGTCAGACGGCAGCACTGTGTCCGAAAGTATGTATAAGGCTGCACTTGAACTTGAGAAAAATGCCGGTGCGGCTCAACGGCAAGTCATAGAATATCAGCAACAGGTACAAAAGCTCAATGAGTTTCGTGCAAACGAGGCACGAAAGATCTTTGCAGAGGCATATGGAACAAGCGGCTCAGACGAAGAAGATGATTACACCGATCAGGACGAGCTCTATTTCCCAGGAGAATACCCGGACGATGGTCCGTATGTCGATATCACCGCCCTGCTATATAAGATCAACGGACTTGTAGGCAGCGAGCTTGGAGGATTTCTTTCAGATCAGAACTATGCCGCTGCAAGGGGCTACATAAAGAAAATACAGAAACGTCCTGATATACGCAGCAATTTTGTTGCCGATGAATGGGCGGCACTGGAACAATACATTAATAATGAGGAATTGAAAAATGCGAATACCTAACAGCTTTGTTACACGTTTTACACAGGCAGCAGACTTGAAGCTTGCCTGTGTATTCTATAGTCTTATCCACAAGAATACAAAAAGAAATCTGCTTGGCTATGAGATCACAGTCAAGCAGACAACTCTTGTGTCACTATGCGGCTTTTCGGTATCCACTGTTAAACGTGCGGCAAGTTCGCTGCTCAAGAGTGGATTTATCAAGTCCCAGAAGCGCCAAACAAATGCTCCTGGAAAACTTGGCACATATACATACACTATTGAAGCCGTATCTACAGCTTCTAAATATTTCACCATGGATAAAAAGCTCATAAGCAGATTGAACGGGAATGAATTCAGAGTGTACGCAATGTGCTGTAAGCTGGCTGACAGCTCGCACAAGAGCTTTTTTCAAAGCTATAATGATCTATCTCAGCTTCTAGGCATGAGCCGTCAGGACGTTCTCAGGACGATAGAAAAGCTTGTAAAAGGCAAATTCATTCGTAAGAAGAAAATCAGAACTCGTGCAGGTGATTTTACAGACAACACATATACTGTCTGCATATATGTTCATCACAGCAGAATAAAAAAAGCCTCCCGCCGCTCGAGCAGGAGGCAGAGCATTCATTGCTTTACAATGAACACACCCATTAAAAACACAAGTTCATTGTATAACAAAAAATCGGGTTTGTCAATAGGTTTTAAGAAAAAAATACGGCTTTCGGAGATTTTTTTCTTAAAAAGGGGTAGTGGGTAAAATGAACTGTCTATAACTGACCCATTCTTGATTATCTGTCTGAAATCAAATAATTGATTTTGGTTTATATACTTAGTTATTATCAAAGTTATTGATGAGTATTTGTTTTTTTATGTGAAATTCGCTTTTTTCTTTCAGACAGATATCAATTCAAGCTGTCAAAATGCCTGTTTTTGTAATATAATTAATTTATTATATCAAAAAAAGGGGATCATTATGACTATCGAAGAACTAATTGACGAAAAAACAAAACTTGAAAAACTTGTAATACAGCTTGCAGAAGAAAACCAACAGCTTAAGGACAAGTTGTCGGCTAAAAAAGCTAGTGACACTCCGTTCGCCGATCTGCTTGAAACGTGGCTGCACAACAAAAAAATATCTGTAAAAGCCAACACATATGAAGCTTACTGCACCCAGATCAATCATCACCTTGTGCCGTATTTTCGCAGTAAGGGTACAATGCTTTCTCAGCTCACGCCAGCAGTGCTTGAAGAATATTATTTCACAAAGCTTCAATCAGGCTTATCAGGCTCAACCATAAGGAAACATCATTCAAACATCAAGATGGCGCTGAAATTTGCCGTAAAGAACGGATTGACAGACCACAATGCAGCCTTGCTTGCGGAGCTTCCCTGCACTGACCGTTACTGTGGAAATTTCATAAGTACAGATCAATTTGAGATAATTCTTAACAAGGTCAAAAATACTGACCTCTACACGCCTGTGTTTCTAGCAGGAACTATGGGACTCAGACGCAGCGAGGTTCTGGGACTGCGTTGGTCAGACATAAACTTTGAAACGCAGACTATGTGCATACAGCATACTGTAGTCAAATGCATTAAAGATCACAAGATAACTTTGGTGTTTTCAGACGTTCCAAAAACCAGAGCAAGCCGCAGAACCTTGCCTCTCCCCTCAGGCGTGCTCAGATACCTCAAGGAACTTAGGCGCAGGCAGTGCGATAATTACACGGCTCATCGTGACAAGTATTCACGAGAATATCTTAAATACATATGCGTTGACGATATGGGGCTGATCGTCAAGCCCGACGATCTGTCTGTTGGTTTCGGCAGGATAATGGCAGAAATGAATTTCCGCTGCCGTTTCCACGATCTTCGTCATACCTGTGCGTCACTGTTGGTTCAGCACGGCATTGAGCTAAAGTCCGTGTCGGTCTGGCTCGGTCACAGCAGCATAGCTGTCACTAGCGATATATACACGCACCTTACATATCGTGAAAAGCTGAAAGTCGCTGAAACGATCGACGAGTATATGAAAGATGTCAATGTGTCACCGTGACACATTAGATAAGCGACTTAGTTTTTAATACGTGTTGACAAAATACGTGCAATGTGATATAATATATATGGTGGTGATAGAATGACGTTCAAAGAAATGGATAGGCTACTTAAAGAAGCTGGATGGTATTATGACGGTGCAAGAGGTTCTCACTTCAAATATAAACATAAGAGTCAAAATGGAATCGTCATTGTTCCCAACCACAAAGGAGATATTCCAAAAGGAACGGCAAACGCAATTTTAAAACAGGCAGGGCTTAAATAAGCCCTTGCCTTGTTATCGATGAAAGGTGGTATAAATATGTTATCAATGTATCCGGCTTGTTTTTACAAAGAAAAAGAAGGTGGCTATTCTGTCATATTTCCTGTTCTCGGAATTGCCACTTGCGGCGATGACATCAATCAAGCTATGAGTATGGCAGTTGATTGCCTTGCCGGTTATTTGTATGAGTTAAAACTCAGCAAAGAAGAAGTTCCTGCTGCACCTGATATGGATAAGATCGACATCGATGCAGAATATAACGATTATGAAAGTGCTTTTGTAAATATGGTGACCGTCGATGTTGATGAGTATGCGAAAAAGCACTTTGAAAAGTCTGTCAAGAAAACTTTGACCATTCCCTCCTGGTTAAATGAACTTGCTGTTGCCAACGGCATAAATTTTTCGCAAGTTCTTCAGACTGCTCTTAAGGATAAGCTCAATGTGAATTAATAAATAAGAACGCTTATAAATATAATTCTATGCCGAAAGGATCACTATGACAAATTTTAATGATTTTCTTGATGAACAGTTAAAAGATCCTAAGCTCAAAGCGGAATATGACGCACTTGAACCTGAGTTCACAATAATTCAAACACTGATAGACGCTCGTAAAAAGAGCGGCATAACACAAAGTGAGCTTTCAAAGCTTACTGGAATTGCACAAGGCGATATAAGCAACATTGAAACAGGGAATGCCAATCCTTCAATAAAAACGCTTCAAAGACTTGCCGCTGCTTTAGGCAAAAAACTTAAAATAGAATTTGTATAAAAGAGCCCCTAGTGTGTCACGGTGACACACTAGGGGTCATTTTGCATTTATATATAAAAGATATATTCCCCAC
>ERZ1026992.166-NODE-166-length-11150-cov-7.244434_pt1 | contig 11150 bp, 9 predicted proteins | sample MGYA00519290_ERZ1026992 | MGnify/ENA primary metagenome ERZ1026992 (study PRJEB26926, sample SAMN06164802) | human gut metagenome | biome: ENVO:00009003; feature: ENVO:2100002; material: ENVO:00002003 | host: Homo sapiens | place: USA | collected 2012 ... | reverse complement strand
ACCCATTGCAGGGTCTAGGGACAGAGTCCCTAGCGGAGTTTGAGGCAGAGCCTCAATAGGCGTAAGCCTACTAAGCGGTGCAGAATAAAACCAAAAAGCACATGAAAGTTTGATATCAGATAAAAGTAATATCGGAGAATTAAATCTGCACCGCTTTTCTATCCCTTAGCGCAACGTAGATCCGCAAAGAGCGACAGCGATTTTGCGTCAGAAGAAAGTTGACCAAAACATTGTAGGGAAACGGCTCAATTTCTGTTTCACAGAAATGCGACGTCCCACTCGAAGTGACAAGGTTTAAATTATCCAGAATTTGTGCAGAGCAACATTGTGCGGATAACACAAATGAGATTGCAGTCGATACGGCGAGGGGTGCGGGACGCCGAGGGCGTCGTCCCCTACAGGGCGGTGGGAAAATTTTCATGGTTATTGAGCCATGTTGTTATCGTTGCTTGTTCCTTCGACGGGCGAACTATGTTCGCCCCTACCATACGTTATGCGGATAATAACAAAGTACAAAATGCAATAGAATACATAAAATATCAGAAAGGATAAAAAAACCAATGAACAAAGAACTGTTTTACAGCGAACTTAGTAAAGACCTGAAAAAGAAGTTTGGCACGAGCGTTGAAAAAGCTCTGCCTTGGCAGCTTCACGAAAGCCTGTCGGCTACTGTTATGGAGCTTATTGACAGCGATTGGGAGAACAGCAAAAAGGCTCACCTTGACAGCCGCAGAGCCTGCTATCTCTCTATGGAGTTCCTTATGGGCAGAGCCGTTTATAACAATCTCCTTTGCCTTGGTATCACTGACGAGGTGGACGAGCTTTTGAAGGCTCACGGCAGAAGTCTTAATGACCTTGAAGAAATAGAGGACGCTGCCCTCGGCAACGGTGGTCTTGGCAGACTTGCCGCTTGCTTCCTCGATTCCGCTGCCGCTCATGACCTGCCTTTGGACGGCTACGGAATAAGATACAAGTATGGTCTTTTCAAGCAGAAGATAGTTGACGGCTTCCAAAAGGAAGAAGCTGACAACTGGACTAAGTACGGCGACCCTTGGTCTAAGAGATGCGAAAATGACAAGGTAGTCGTTAAATACGGCGACCAGACTGTTTACGCTGTGCCTTATGATATGCCTGTTATCGGCTTTGGCACTAAGAACGTTGGCACACTCAGACTTTGGCAGGCTGAGAGCGTGGAGGATTTCGACTTTGCTCAGTTCGACTGCGGTAACTATGACGGTGCTGTAAAGGCTAAAAATGACGCTGAGAACATCTCAAAGGTGCTTTACCCTAACGATAACTGTGAAGAGGGCAAGATACTCAGACTTAAACAGGAATATTTCTTCTCCTCCGCTTCTGTGACGGATATTCTCAAAAAGCATTTGGCTAAGTTCGGCACTCTTGACAACCTTGGCGACTATATTACTATCCAGCTTAACGATACTCACCCTGTTATCGCTGTGCCAGAGCTTATAAGACAGCTTTGTGCTGAGCATAGCTATGACTTTGACAAGGCTTTTGAGATCGCCCACAAGGTATTTAACTACACAAACCACACTATCATGGCTGAGGCTCTTGAAAAGTGGGATTGCAGACTTGTGGAAAAGGTAGTGCCTGAGGTCTACACATACATTCTTATGATAAACGAGCGTTTTATCAAGGATATGTACGCCCTCAAAAAGGACAGAGAGTATATTTCAAAGCTCTCCCCTGTTGGCGACGGCATGGTTAAAATGGCGTTTATGGCTATCTATGTTTCAAGCTATATAAACGGCGTTGCGGCTATCCACACCGAGATACTGAAAAAGGACGCTCTTAAGGATTGGTATGAGCTTTATCCTGAGAGATTTCAGAACAAGACCAATGGTATCACACAAAGACGTTGGCTCGCACTTTGCAACCCTGAGCTTTCCGCACTTATCACAAAGCTTCTTGGCAATGCAGATTGGGTGAAGGACTTGGACGAGCTTAAAAAGCTTGAAAAATATGCTGATGATGAAGCTGTTCTTAACGAGTTCATGGCTGTTAAGGAGGCGCAGAAGAACCGCCTTGCCGCTTTTGTAAAGGAGCATGACGGTGTTGATATCGACCCGAACACTATTTTTGACATTCAGATCAAGCGCCTGCACGAATACAAGAGGCAGTTCCTTAACGCTTTGTCTATACTTTACATTTACTATGGCATCAAGGACGGCTCTATAAAGGACTTCACACCGACAACATTTATTTTCGGTGCTAAGTCTGCACCGGGATACAGGAGGGCTAAGGCTATCATCAAGCTTATTGGCGAGATAAGCAAGCTTGTGAACGCTGACCCTGACACAAAGGATCTTATTAAGGTGGTTTTCGTACAGAACTACAACGTTTCCTATGCGGAAAAGCTTGTTACTGCGGCTGATGTTTCCGAGCAGATATCTACGGCAGGCACTGAGGCGAGCGGTACAGGCAACATGAAGCTTATGCTCAATGGTGCTGTTACACTGGGAACTTATGACGGAGCTAACGTGGAGATCGTTCAGGAGGCAGGCGAGGAGAACAACTACATCTTCGGTGCAAGAGTAGAGGAGCTGGCTGAGATAATGCCAAAGTATGACCCTAGGGAGATACTTTTCTCAAACGACAAGATAAAGCGTATGCTTGACAAGCTTATTGACGGCAGTCTTTCAGACGGCGGCGTTCCGTCCAACGAAGAGGGCAGCTTCAAGGAGCTTTACAAGGCGCTCACTGACGGTGCAAGCTGGCACGTTCCTGACCACTACTATGTTCTTGGCGACCTTGAAAGCTATGTTCAGGCAAAGCTCAAGGTCAACGCAGACTACAAAGACAAGCTTGCATTCGCTAAGAAGTGCTGGCTGAACATTGCCAATGCAGGAAAGTTCTCATCTGACAGAACTATCAAGGACTATGCAGAAAACATCTGGAAGATAGAGCCTGTTAAGCTGTAATTGGAAATCAAATTTCTATGCAAATTGAATTTGTTAAGGGTATCACACATGATTTTAAGCTTTTTATACACGAAAATGAACTTATCATAATATTAATTTGCGAAAATATGAACTAAAGCATTAATACACAAAGGACAGGCTCGTTTTTTGACGGGCTTGTCAGTTTTGATGTAAATATATTCAAGGGATAGATTTACATAAATGGCAGGAGGATAAATGTTAGACACCTTACTTAAACTAGACGGCGACATACTGTTATGGATACAAGACAACCTGCGTGCAGGGTGGCTCGACCCCATAATGAAGTTCATAACATATCTTGCAAACGGAGGTGCATTATGGATAGGCATATGCGTTTTACTTCTCATACTGAAAAAGACTAGAACAACAGGCATCGTGTGTTCATGCTCCCTTGCGGTGACTTTTCTTATAAACAACATCATTCTCAAAAACATTATTGCCAGAACAAGACCTTACGAGGTGGTCGAGGGGCTCAACAGGATAATAGGGGCACAATCGGACTTCTCCTTTCCCTCGGGACATTCGGGAGCTTCCTTTGCAGTGGCGGTGGTAATGTTCATGGAGATGCCGAAAAAATATGGCGTGCCTGCACTTATAGTGGCAACACTCATTGCGTTCTCACGGCTGTATGTTGGTGTACACTATCCATTCGACGTTATCGCAGGCGTTCTAACGGGAACGATATATGCTGTTATCACAGTGGCAATATACAGAAAATTCTTCAAGGACAAGAAACATTCTGAAAAATAAAAGACATTTGACGGGCGGTTTTTGACCGCTCGTTTTTTGTTGCTTTATCATCAAATTCTATTGAAAATCAAGTGGAAATATGCTATCATAGAGATAATAAATATGAAGGAGAAAATCTTATGAAAAAGGTGCTTAAGACTATTCTTATGGGTGCTGTGGCTTTCAGCCTTGCTATGGGCGTAGGCTGCGGTGCTGAAAATGACAGTTCGGAGAAAGAAAGCTCATCAAAAGCTGAGGACAGCAGTTCACAGAATAAGCGCAGACAGCTTCGTGACAAGTCTGACTACGGAAAAGTGATAGCCCTCACTTTTGATGACGGCCCTAACACTGACACAACTCCCCTTGTTCTTGACAAGCTTGAAGAACACGGCATTGTGGCTTCGTTTTTCGTTATCGGAAACAACATCACAGACGAGAGTGCAGAGGTCATGAAGCGTGCTTACAACATGGGCTGTGACATTGAAAACCACTCTCAGAGCCACCCTGACATGACAAAAATGACCGCAGAGGAAATAAAGGCGGAGATAGACTTTACCTCTGACAAGGTGGAAGAGGCTGTTGGCGAACGTCCACAGTTTTTCCGTCCGCCATATATTGCGGTGAACCAGACAATGTTTGACGTTATAGATATGCCGTTTATATGCGGATACGGCGCAGAGGACTATAACAATGCCATAGGCGTTGAGGAGCGTGTTGAAAAGGTGCTTGCACAGGCCAGGGACGGTGGCATTATCCTGCTTCACGATATGAACGGAAACGTTCAGACAGTTGAAGCCCTTGACAAGATAATCCCTGCCCTCAAAGAACAGGGCTACGAGTTCGTTACCATAACAGAGCTTTTCCACGCAAAGGGAGTTGCCATTGACCCTGACTCCGAGATAATCTACAGCTACGCTGAGCAGACTGAAATGTACGGCTAAAAATGACAAACAAAACCGCCTGAGAGAAATAGCTTCTCAGGCGGTGATTTTTTTATCAAGTAAATCGTGCCCCAGGCTGATCCTCTGGTGGGATAGGCGCTCCGCAATGAGGACATTCTGTACAGGTGTCTACGACATAGGTATAGCCGCAATATTCGCAGGCTTTTTCCTGAGCTGCGTCAGAACATGGCTTTGCTTTGGCATATTTTCTTGCCTTTGGATTTATGCCTATCATAAGGCAGGCGTGCAGACACACAAATGCCAGAATGGCGATCGAAGTAAATAGCATAGTCCAATTCACTTTACTCTTCATTACGGTAGGCGTCAGGTCGTCAAATGATGTGCTGATAGCCGAGGACACTGTATAGCGTGTTCTCGCTGTGAGATTTTTCTGCAGCTCGTCATTGAAGCTGTTCGTTACTGATTCTGTCAGAACATCATCTGTATCATTGCCCTGCATACCCTCCAAATACCAATCCTCAAAGCCGTCAGAGGAAGAATAACCGTCTGGGGTAGAGTAAACTATGAGCCAATGGCTCTCGTCCGTAAAGTGGTTCACATACAGATCATAGGCATAATTTTCAAAATCTGAATAATACCCCTGCCAATCGGAATTTTCCACTGTTATGACCGCAGGTGAGATACCGGTGCGGTTATAAAATGCCACCAGCGAGTTCCTAAGCTCTGCGGTGTTGCCAAGGACGTTTGCTTTATCCTCCACAACTATTTTATAATCATAGTTCTGGGGAAGCTTATGAGGGTGATGATAAGCCTCGGCAAACATAGAAAATGTGAATAAAATAAACGGCAGATAGAAAAGCAGCATAAGAAACCTCAAAGGACTTCTTTTTTCGGTTATGTCATAATCTGCATAGACATAGACAGGTCTGTGATGATCATAATATACATATCTTCTTGCGTCCGGGAAATAGGTGCTTCTTACGTGGCGTGAGCTTCTTCCTGAGCCTCCGTGCGAATGGCTGCTGTGATGCGAGCCGCTGTGTGACCCTCCGCTGTGAGAGCCTCCCCCTGATGAATGTGGCATTTATTTTTTACCCCTTTCCCCTATACAAATCTATAAATCCATCAATACTGCACACGCTCGGCTGTGTAGCCGTCTTTTTCAAGCAGGTCGATTATTCCTCCCTCGCCTGCATAGTGTGCCGCACCAACAACATAGAACACGTTCTTGCCCTGAGACATAAGATCCTCGGCAGCTTTTGCCATGTTCTTGTTTCTGTCATAGAGCATTTGGTTATTATAATCCTCGGCGATCTTTTTGTACTCCTCAGTATAGCCTGCAAGCTCCTCCTCGTTATCTTCCTCAAGGAAGGTTTCGATATCCCCAGACTTCCATGCGGTATAGAGGTCTTCAAGAGCCTGTTTCTGGCTCTCCTTGGTTTCACCCTCGTAGCTTCTGAACATAAGGTCATAGATATCGTCAGAGAAGTTTATGAGCATATTCAACTGGAAATCCACCGACTCAACTTCGTATATCTCCTTGCCGTCTGCGTGGGCAGTGGTAAGAAGGAAGTTATCAAGACCCTTTTCCGTGTCAAAGTCTGAATCCTGAATAAGCAGGGTATCAAGAGTGCTTGAAACAGCCCATGGTCTGTAGACCTCCAGGGCGGAGATATCCATGCCCCATAGCCGAGATATGTTTGCAGTGCTGAATATGCTTCCTCGGAAATATGCTGGCTGAGCTTTGTGTTATCATTATAAAGCATTTGCTTCATAAGATTTTTCATATACTCTCCGTCCTCGCTTGTGGAGGTTATATCGCACTCCACCGCAAGTATATCAGCATTGTTGTACGCATTCGTTACTGCCTCAGGGAGCGGATAGCACTCGTCTTTCAGTGCATGGAAAGAGCCGAGCATCACCATTGTGTTGCCCTCAGGTGAAGTCACTTTCCACATAGCAGGTGTGATACCGTTCGTCTTTGTATCGTCCGTTACCGCTGATGAGCTGTCTGAAACACTGCTGTCAGGTGCAGAAGTGGCAGAAGCTGTACTGCTCGCCTCCCCTGTGGTGGTTGTATCAGCCGTTGTGTCGGCTGTTGTAGTTGTGGCTGCCTTTGAGCTGCTGTCGGTCTGTGAACTGTCAGGCACCTCTCCACATGAGCAGAGAAGTGCGGTGCACATGGCAGCGACTGTAAAAAGGCTCAATGTTCTATGTATCTTTTTCATGGTTTTATCTCCTGTCTTCATAGTTGTATGTTTCAGTATATCACACATCAAAGAAATTTTCAAGTATGGTTACAATTTTGTAATAGTCAGGCTTTATTCTCTCTTATACGCTTTTCTATCGTTTCCATATCTATGCCGTATTGTTTAAGGATAGTCTGAGCGAAGCTGTTGTCACGGGGCATTCCACGGACTATCTTATACTTTCGCTCTCCTGTTTCATCATCTGCGTCGGCAACAATGCTTGCAAGCTTTGTTCTGAGCGTGCTGTCTTTATTAAGCTCCACGGTCTTGTATGCGATATCCACAAGATGTGTTGCAAAAACTCCTCTTACGCCCATTTTGCAGAATATCCTCAAAAGCTCGCAGGCGACCTCAACGCACTCCCTGGGGGTCGTGCTTTGGATAGACTCGTTCATAAGAAGCAGGCTGTTTGCTGTGATAGTGTCGCTTATTTCACGGAACTCTTTTATCTCTGTGGTGAAACGGCTGGTGTCGATACCTGTTTTTTCCTCTTGTGGAAACTGAGTGTAGATATAGTCCACAAGGGATATTTCACAGTATGAAGCAGGCACATAAAGCCCTGTCTGCGCCATTATCTGACACAGACCGACCGCACGGAGAAATGTGGTCTTTCCGCCATTGTTTGCGCCCGTAAGCACATAAAAGCCCTCGCTGTCACCTCCCATGGTGATATCGTTTGTGACAACGGATTTTTTCTCCTTGTGGTCAAGATTATATATTCTGGCTTCACGGAAATAAACAGGGTCAAAGATATCCTTTATGACGGCTTTTCTCTCACCTGCAGGAAGAATTTTCGGACGGCACATTTTAAGCCCCTGATCTTCGCAGGCTTCTATCATAGCCACTGCGCCCATGTAATATTCAAGCTGATAGTCTATATAGCGCATATCGGCAATGCCTGCTTTCTGATACTCAGCAAGCACCTTGTCTATCATTTTCACAAAAGTATCAGTAAGATCGCTAAGCTCGTCAAAAAGGGTCTTATCCACAGTGTTGATAAGCTTATCGTCAGACACCTCGCTGTCATTATACTTTTTTCTGAGATTTTTCACAACAGCCTTATCGTTGAACTTTGCCCCATGATAAAGTATCCTGTCAACAAGGGACGGTTTTATATCGTAACGCTCTTTTGAAAGCTCTATAATGCCTGCTGAAACAGGAACTAGCCTTTCATCGAGGTTTATGGCGACTGTAACGCTTCGTATGCGGTCATAGAGTGCCTTTTTAAGCTTCTCTATCTCACCCTTCAGGGATATATAATGCTTGTCGCCGTAATGCTCCTCAAAGAACGCAAAAAGCTTTTTTACGCCCTCTGAGCGTATCTTATCTTTCATTTTTCCATAAAAATCGTGCATTATCTCCATGCACCGTATGTAAGCGTCAAAGCCGCTTATGGCATCATCAAGCTGTGAAAAGCTGTCGGGAGTAGTAAGATTATAGATGTTCTTTCTGTCATTTTCCACCATGACGTTTATCACCTTGCGTATGGTGGCAGACAATGACGGAAGCCTTATGAAATCATCAAGGATATCAAGGCGGTAGTTTATTACCTCCTCATCGTCGCAAACCTCACAAAAAAGCCTCATTACACGATACTGGTAATGGGGCGTGATAAAATCAGCCACCTTTTCAAGCTCCAGATTGTCAACAAACGCTCTGGGGAGCTTTTCAAGGGCGGCAGCTCTTTTTTTCATTGCGTTGTGCTTTTCCACAGAGGGATAAAGCAGGTCAGCCACAGGGGCTTTCATATCAAATTCGTCAAGTTTTGAAGCCATTTTCGTTTCCTCACTGGTCTTTGGCAAGGGCTTTCAGGTCTATGATTATGCCCACCTTTGCAAGAGCCTTTGACATAAGCTCCGCACTTAGGGGGTAGATATCAGTTTTTCCGCACTCGTGGTCATACTCGTATCTGAAAAACTGCACATAATTCTCCTGATGATCCTCAGACGTATAAACTTTTCCCATGATATATTTATTTTTTATGGCATAATAGTTCACAGGCTTGAGCCTGAGAATAGCTTTCGGATCGGCAGACATTTCCGATGCGAGGGTATCAAAGCCCTCGTCAACGTAGTTTATTTTTCTGCACTTCATATCCTTTATTTTCTTTTTCAGAGGCGGCTCGCTCTGAGCCTGCTTCTTTTTGAACAGTGAAAACATTTTTACACACCAAGCCTCTCAAAAAGCTGTTTGCGGCAATCCTCTTCAAGCTTATCGTTTATAGGTGCGGGGATATACTTTTCGCCAAACTTACGGCTCATGCAATATGAAATAACATAGTCGCTGACCTTTGGATTTTTTGACAGAAGCGGACCATGGAGATAGGTTGCGATAACGCTTTTTTCCATATAGCCCTCGGTACTGCTTTCAAACTCGTTGCCGTTGCCTGAGAGGACTTTTCCGAATGGTGACTTGACGTTGGTGGTCTGTCCGCCGTGGTTTTCAAAGCCTATGACCTTGTATTTTTCTCCGTCAAGCTGAGCTTCTATAACGATATTACCGATACATCTGCATCTTTTATCGGTAGACGCCACAGTATAGTAATCAAAAAGTCCCAGTCCAGGCACTTTCTCACCGTTTGAGTCCTTATAATACTGACCCATGAGCTGATAGCCGCCGCATATCATCAGGAAAAATGTTCCTGCCTTATAAGCTTCCATGATACTGTCCTTGCAGGAAACAAGGTCATCTGCAAGTATCTGCTGTTCAAAGTCAGCACCGCCGCCAAGATAGATGATATCATACTGGGTGAAATCAGTTTCCTTGTCACCAATAAGATGCTTTGAAACTTCCAGCTCTATGCCACGCATTTTACAGCGGTAAGAAAGCACTTCAACGTTGCCGCTGTCCCCATAGAGGTCAAGCATATTAGGATACATATGAAGAATTTTCAGCTTTTCCATTTTACTTTTCCTCCCCGTTTTCTTTCAGGCTCTTATATCTTTTTATTGCGGCTCTTGTCGGCTGGATAGCAGTATAATTGGCTATGGCGAACTTATCACCCTTTGTGGAGAAGAGTGACGCTGTTGCTTCGTCAAGATCAGGATAAACGAATATCTTGTCAGGGTCATAGCCTGAACACTTTATTCTTATGGCGATATCATATGCTCTCGTGCCTGAAGTCACAACTCTGTCAACATTATTGAACACAGAGAAGTTTATATCCCATATCCAAGAAACGTCATGGCCGTCTGCAAGGTTATCGTTAAGGACAAAAAGCAGTTCCTTTGAGCCTGCCTGCTCGTTCATCACACGCAGGGTCATATTTGCACCAACAGGGTTTTTGGCAAGGTTCACAAGAAGGCTTGAGCCGTCCACCTCAAAGCGTTCAAGTCTGCCGTTATTGACCTCGAAATGCTCGAAAGTGTCATGCAATATAGCCTTATCAAAATTATAGAGCTTTGCGGCGGTATAGACAGCCGCCATGTTATACATATAGTAGATACTGTTATGAGCGGTCTTATATGTTTCCCCGTCTGCTTCAAAGGACGGAACAGTCAGGTCAACGTTCTTTATCTCCACCTCAGGCTCGATATTGCCAAAACCACACTTTGGACAATGGAACTTGCCGATATGTGAATACTGATAATAGTCATAGACAAGCTCAGTATCGCAGAAAGGACAGAACTTGCCCTCGCCCACCTCATAAGGCTTATCCGTTGCGCCCTGATATCTGTCAACGCTGAAATAGTGGATATTTTTATTATTGGGGTTAGCAAGTCCAAGTCTTGCCACGTTTGGGTCATCGGCATTGAGAACAACGTTGCCCTCAAATGTTTCAAGGAACTTTTTCACCTTGAGTATGAGTGTTTCCACCTCGCCGTTTCTGTCAAGCTGGTCACGGAAGAAATTCAGCAGAACAAGGGTCTGCAAATTGAGCTTTGAATAGACCACAGGAACGTGTGACTCGTCAGTTTCAAGCACGAGATAATCGGCGTGGACTCTTCCCCTCATATCGCAGTGATTGAGCAGGAGTGAGCATATTCCCGTATCAAGGTTATTTCCCTCTGGGTTTGTGATTATCTTCTTTCCACCGCTTGCAAAAATATGGCTGAGATAGTTTGTAACAGAGGTCTTGCCGTTGGTGCCTGTGACAGCAACGATAGGGCAATCCACCTTGAAAGCCTTCAGGCAGTCTTTATTTATAGTCCACAGCACAAGCCCAGGAAAGTTGCCTGCGTCCCTGCCAAGCAGGTGCAGAGTTTTTACCATAAGCTTGCCGAAAATAATGGTGAAAGCGTTTTTTAAACTCATTTATATCTGTCTCTTATACACATCTCCGAGCCCACGAGACTGCAGCTAATCTC
>ERZ1026992.163-NODE-163-length-11265-cov-6.669581_pt1 | contig 11265 bp, 6 predicted proteins | sample MGYA00519290_ERZ1026992 | MGnify/ENA primary metagenome ERZ1026992 (study PRJEB26926, sample SAMN06164802) | human gut metagenome | biome: ENVO:00009003; feature: ENVO:2100002; material: ENVO:00002003 | host: Homo sapiens | place: USA | collected 2012 ... | reverse complement strand
CGAGATTAGCTGCAGTCTCGTGGGCTCGGAGATGTGTATAAGAGACAGGTATACAACAAAGCAATGAAACGTCCAGTTTTTCAAACAAATGACCTTGTAGAAGCCATTGACTATACACGCCGCCACCCAAGAAAGTCAAGACGACACTGCATATACGATGACAAACTAAAAACTTTTGATATAAAAAAAATAAGACATGCCGCAGGAATATAAAACGCACAGGGTGTAGAACTCTGTGCGTTTTTGATGTATTTATGAATAAACAAGTCTTACAGTCACTCTGCTGTAACCGCTCCATGTGCAGGTGAACAAGGTCAGATCCCAGTCGCTGCCACCACCTTTTATGAGCGATGGCGAATCCCAGCCGCTCAGCAGTTCGCTGTTTGTGACAGTATAGTTAAATTCTCTGCCATAAACATCGGTGAAAATGACCTGGTCACCTGAGCTGAGCTTATCCAGCTTATCAAAAAAGCCTGTGTAATTGTGAGCGCAGATTATAAGATCATTGTCTACACGTCTGCCGCTGTACTGACAAGCTGCAGTATTCATTGCAGCATAGCTCCAGCCACGAGTCACAGGAAACTCCTGCCCCAGTGTCGGGAATGAAATCAAACCTATATATGAGTTACCGTCAAGCACGATATCCTTATCCGGATCATCTATCTCGCTGTCCGTGGATCGACTATCGTCAAAAATGTCAAAGGGTGAACTGCTGTCGCTGTCCTCTGCACTGTCTGAGATCTGCGTTTTCAGGTCACTCAGCACAGCCTCCATCCTTTTATTACTTTGCTTTTCATGAAAATAGTTGTAATAATTAAGGGATAATGCCGCCGCTATCAGCATTATCCCCATTATTATCAACAAAAGTCCTAGCTTTTTTTTAGTCACTATTTTTCTCCTGTTGTTAAGGCGAACCTATGTGGTTTCGCCTTTATTTCTCTTTTCTGCTTACTCTCCAACCTGCCGCGATAAGGATAACTCCACCGCCTATAAGTACAGGCACCGGCCAGTTGAGCGAACCAGTCTGTGGTATATTGTCAGGCGTTGAGCTTGATGAATCAGAGCCTGACGAGCTGCTGTCAGGTGTGCTTGAACTACTATCTGTATTACTCGAACTGTCTGACTTATATGTGTTCTCTATAAGAAACAGCTTGTCATTGTTTTTGGTAACAACTGTGTAGTTGGCAGGAATATCTATCTCCTTAACTGTCCACTCAACCGCAGAATTGTCTTTCCAGAAATACTCCCAATTGTTGTCAGCGTCAAGAGTAACAGTATCGAAAAGCTTGCCATCACGATATATCTCCACCTTGATATTATCAGGTATGAGCTTTTCCTGACCATCAGGAACTATCCACGACTTTCTTACACCATAATCACTGTCCCCTGCTGGGATCTCTTTGTATGTAAACTTGGTGTAAACTGTTATCTGACCCTCAGCCACGATATCCTTATCTATCTCGATAAGTGACGGAGAAGGTGTAAACTTAGCTGTTGTGTTTTCAAAACTCTTGCCTGAAACAAGATACAGACCCACAGAATCAGCAGAAAGCTTTACTTCACCGTTTGCGTCCGTCTTGCCTGTTGAAACTGGTGTTATGCCATCGGTTTTTACGTAGTTGTCGAGCGTATCAGCGACAGCCTGCATTTTTGAAGCGTCAGTAAAATCGGACATATCTATAGGATAATCGCTGAACTCGCCGGTAAGGACAAAGTCAGCTTCTTTACGCTCACCGACCTTATATATACTCCACTCGGCATTACTAACAGTCGTTGTATCATTTTTGCACACTATATCCACATTGATATTATCCGCCGCAGAAGCTGAGATCGTCATGCTTCCCAAGGCTGAAACAGCCATTGCCGCCGTACACAAAACAGCCTTTGCAAGCTGAGAAAATTTAAGTTTCATCTTTGCTACTCTCCTTATCAGGTAGATTTTCAACATTATCGTCACTCTCTGGCTTATCCAGCATTGCCACAAGCTCATCATGAGAGATTTTTTTGCGTTTTGAATCCACAAACCACCACACAAGCAGTACCACAAACAACGGTATTGCTACAAAAGGCACGACCACAAGAGAATCGAGCTGAACAGCGTCTGCCGTTATTTTTGAAACACTCTTTGTATCGTCCGCAGTTTCAACTCTCTTTGCACGAACAAGAAGCCTGTGAGAATTGACTCCGTATGGTGTACAGGTAGTCAACGTAACATGATCCTCACCTGGAATAATGTTCAGCTTATCCATTTCATTAGGCAGAACTATATAAACAGCCTCGACCTCATATGTATAGACCTCTTTCAACACTGTTATAGTGAACTCATCGCCCTCTGCAAGCTTATCAAGGTCGCTGAAAAGCTTTGCCGACGGCAGACCTCTATGTGCTGAAATGACCGAATGAGTGTCCGCTCCGCCAACAGGCAGGCTTGAACCCTGCAGATGTCCCACAGCGACATTTAACACGCCGTCACTTGTGCCATGATAAATAGGCAACTCCACCCTTATAGTCGGAATGGAAATATAGCCCATAACACCCGTCCCCGTGATATCTAGGATATCCTCATAGCCCTTGACCTGATCATAATCCACAAAAGGTCGGGCAAGCTTTGCTATCTCTTCATTATATTTTCTGGCTTGGCTGAGTATCTCTTCATTCTCCTTGTCAGAAAGGTCATTTGCCGCTTTCTGATAAGTCGCCACCGCACGGCTTTGCGTTTTTGAATTCCACCAATCGCTTATTGTTGGATATAACATCACGGAGAGCCCCACAAGCAATAACAAGACCAATAAAATTGTAGTTGATTTACCGCTTTTCTTCCTCATGGAGTCCTCCCTGATGCCTGCCGACCGAGATCGGCAGGACAAAGGTAAAAATAAATTCAAAAATTAGTCGTTCTTAGCTCTCTTCTTAGCAATGAGAAGCACACCTGCGCCCAGTACGATAGCTCCGCCTACACCGTAGAAGATCTGAGTACCGATACCGCCAGTTGTTGGAAGTGAGCCGCCCTTCTGGTTTATGATCTTAACTGTTGAACCGCTTGTGCCTGAATCAGTGCCGTCGAGCATACGAATGGACTGAAGCGTATTAGCAGGATCATATGTTGTGTCAAACTTGAACTCATATGGATCAGCTCTGTTATACTGAGCAGGAGCTTCTGTCTCAACAAGCTTGTAAGTTGTCTGATCATCAATGCCCTTGATAGTGAACTTACCTGTTGCGTCTGTTATGATAGTGTCGATAGCACCTGCCTCGTTACCAATAGCAAGTCTGTAAACATTCTTGTTTTCCCCGTCACTTATATCAACAAGCTTAAGAACTGCACCATTCTTATCCTGAAGCTGGAACTTAGCATCTGCAAGAGGCTCGCCCTTTTCGTCTACCTTGTTACCAACAAGTGAGAATGTCCAGTCATAAACTGTAACCTTAGGTGTTTCACCTTTCTCCTTACCTGTTGTGTCCTGAGGATTGTTTGAATATGTCAGATAAGCTGTGTTAGGGTTATTGTCTTTTGAATTAGGAAGTGTACCTGTTACAACGTTAGCGTTCTTGTTGAGTTTAGCAGAATAGAGAGTTTCGATCTTATCAACATTTGGATATTTTTTCAGAAGCTCCTTGATATCGAAAGTAACATAGAATGTCTCTTTGAAATCAGCAGTGCTTGGATCATCAACACCTACAGTTGTGTTAGGACCTACTGTAACAGGAGTGATCTCATTGCCGCTAGCGTCATAGTATTTGTAAGTAAGGTTATTATTGAATGTAAGACCCTCGCTGAGCTGGTCACGAACTGTGTATGTATACTTGTCATAAGCTGATACATCTCTTGGTATAGTTGTTGTGATCTTGAACTCTACATCGTCACCAATTGCGTTGTCACCAACATCGCCCCATGTGTTATTCTCATTATGCTTGATCTGCTTTGTAAGTGTTGGCTTTGTCCTCTTTGGAGTAACGTCTGTTGTGCCTGAAACGTTAAGGATAAGAGCTGAGTTAGCCTTATCAACACCATTATTTTCTGTTGCATCGACAACGAGATAATAGCCAGCATTTGGAAGTGGAATAGTGTACTCACCGTTATCTTCATAGGCGGTTACAGACTTATTGTCGATGATGCAGGCAGAAGCGGCTTTTGCAAACTTTGCAGTATCTTCCTTTGTCCAATGATCTGCATCTGATATTATCTTTGCAACGTCTACTGCGTTCTCGGCACTGTCGAACTGAGACATATAAGTGCTAAGACCAGAAGTTTTCAGGCTGGTAAGCAGAGCATCGCCATTAATGCCTTTGCCCCACTTGATAGTATTTGTTGCAGATGCCTGGTCAAAGATCTGATAAGCCTTATATACTCTGTTTGTATCAGAATCCTTGATAACAATGTTATTAACGCCAGCATCAGTAGTAGCAAATACTCCGAATGCTGATGTTGCAGCAATAGCTGAAACTGACATAACGGTTGCAGCGGCAAGAGCTGCGAATTTCTTCATCTTCATAATAAATTATCCTTTCATATTTGATTATTTATAGCGTTTTTTTGCGACGCTTTGTAACTAAAAGTATTGTTGCAGCAACAGTGACTGTTCCGCCTGCTGCCACGAATGGGATAACACCCATGCCGCCTGTTTCAGGCAGCTCTCCCAAGGTTTCCTCAGAGTTGTTATAGACCTGAACATACTGATCACCGTTCTTTGTCATATCAATGCAATTCTCATTTTCTGAGCCATTGTATCTGTAGTAAGCTTTGTATGACGATGTGCTTATCGGCTGACCGTTCACGTCTATCTCCTCAAACCAATAGTAATACTTATTGCCCTTGATGTCATTTTCTTCAAGAGAAACGGCATTTGACCAGTTGTTATCAGCCGTGAGCGTTATCTGCTTCCACAAGAATACTTCACCACTAGGTATCGCATCTTTATTAGGAACAGGTGTAACGTTCGTCTTCTCAGGTGTGCCAAGATCATTAGCTGTTACCTCATAAGAGCAACTGCTATCATCATTGACCTTTGCTGTAAGCTCAACTGTAACATCGGAAGTAATACCGCTGAGGTCAACTGTGAACTTGCTGGAATTATAAAGATCAGCAACAGACACACTTATATACTTACTTGAAGCGCTCCATGACGCAACACTCTGATTTTTGTCACCGTCCCAAACATCCTTATCTCTGTAGAACTCAGCAAGAACATCGCCAGACGAATTGATAAGCCTTACTCCGGAATATTTCATATCGCCCCTTTCGAGCCATGCGTTATTAAGGGTGAAGCTGAACTTAGCTGAGCCATACATGGTATACTCAGAGGCAAAGCTTCCGTTCTGAGCCATTTCTGCACCATTGCTTGTAAGGATCTTGAATTTAACATTCTGTCCCTTATCCATTGTGCCTGTAAACTTGTTATATTTTTCAGGCACATCAGCCTTATTTGTTGACCTATAGATATTGAACGTTACCTTATCATTGGTATGGGTATTGCTATCGCCGTCAGACCATGCCTTTTGCAGGCGAACATCCATATTTTCTACCTTCTGCGGGTTCTTGGTATTGACGATCGTATCAAAGCCCGTGGCACTGCCGTTATTTGAATAAGTATACGTAACGCCAAAGCCGTCAGGTATATTCTTTTCAAGAACATAGTAATACTTGTCCTTGTCAAGACCGTCAAGAGCTACCGTCCAATTCTTAGACTTTTCCAGAGAAACAGTTTTTATAAGTTTGCAATCTGTTGGTATTCCGTTATCTCCATTCACTCTTGAAGTTGAATTTGGTGCAACAGAGGACTCATAAACATCTGCCTCGATCTTGTCGATACCAGCAGGAAGCTCGCTGTCAGCAAGCTTGTTTCCAAGCTCATCACGCCATTCCTTCGTAATGTTAAGTCCCTTGACGTTCGTAACTGTAACATCAGTGTTTTTGCTCATTGCCGTTGCACTGTATACAGCCTCATATCCTGTTGCAAGATCGATCTCTTTGATATAGTAGTAAAGCTGCTTGTAATCATTGCCGACCTTTGTATATCCAGGAAGCTTTGTCCACTCATGTTTCCAATTGTTAGCTTCGTTAAGAGTTACCTCAGCACTGCCCCACTGAATATCATCTGGAACACCGCTTAAAACCTTAGTTGTAGACGAGCCAAGAAGAAACTTTACGCTCTCTGCCGAATGATTGCCGTTTCCATCGCTCCAAACCTTGCTTGCAGTTATCTTAAACTCTTTCAGCAGATTTGTTACTCTGAACATATCTCCGTTCTTCACGAACTGATATCCGTCCTCACCGACTTCACTTGGAACTACAGCCGGACGCACTTTAAAAGCAAAATATATAGGAGTTTCGTCAAGAAGATAACCCTCTGGACTTTGCTTTTCTATAAGCTTATAAAGATGACCCTCAGTATCTCCGGTGCCTGCGGCAGGTTCAAGGTCAAGGTTGTATGACCCGTCAGCATTTACATTGAATGTCTGCGCCTTATCCTGCGCCGAACTTCCCCAGATAACTGAATTTCTGTCTTTCGCAGCATTTTCTTTGAAATCTACTGCCGGGAGCCAATCGTATGTGCCATTTTCCAGCTTAGTGTATCTGTAGATCTCAAAAGAAGCCTTAAGCATAATACTATAGTCTCCGCTGTCTACCTTCATAAGCTTAAATGGCTCAACAGTTGTTGATGACGCCTTTGACTGATTTATCAACTCAAACTCGGAATCATTATCATCACTGTCATTTACAGCAGAGCCGTTTGTGTCAAATGATATATTATTGAACACATGGACTTTATAGCCATCGTTCTCAGCGTCCTCATCATTTGCAGGACTTCCTGTATAAACGTAAACTAATTTCAGGTGACGCTGATCTGGAACGTTTATTTCAAGTTTCTTTACAAAATCTCGTGTCTTCGCAGTCAGTGCGGAACACTTTACAGCCGAAAGCATTTTTTCATTGCTGACTTCAGTGTTTGAAAAGCCACTGCCATCCCTGTATTCATATTCGACTCTGAAAACACCGCCCGCCTTCTCAGAAGAAACCTCTTCCACAGGAACGGATATGCTTGAGCAAAAATCTAACCACTCGCTTCTCTTGTTGGCAAAGGCTTTTACTTCTTTGAAGCTGTTGCCGTCCATATAGCCATAAGCCACATAGTAACTCTTTATATTTCCGGTTTCGTAGCCTTCAGGCAAAGTTAGATCAATAGTACCCTTAGCGCCAACAATACTTTCACTTGGAATAAAGTTAGCGATAAACTTGCCCTTTTCGTTGGTAATAACATCTGCACTGCAAGAAACTGTGCTGTCAACTGCCTCCGGATCTGATATCACATAACTGTAATCACTCACAGCAAGCTCTGCACCCGTATCTGCGTCAAATACCTTGATAGACTTCAGATCCATGTCAACAGCGGAATTGCCATTTATGCTTACCGTTTTTGTCTGAATGTTACCCTGAGCGTCCTTTGTCTTAACTACAGCCGTGCCTCCGCACTTGATAACATCGTTGAGAGTTATCATTCCGTTTGTTGAGCATTTGAGCTTTTTAGGGTTAACATCAATGGTATAAGTTATCTCACAGCCGGTGGACTTCGGAGAAGAAGTTTTCTTCAAGTTCTTTTCCTTAACTGTCTGCGTCTGGCTTCTCTCCGGATATTTTCCAGGTTTATCCTGAACTGTGTTTTTGAACGCTGCAGTACCATTCTTGTAAACACCATTCTTAACATCATCGACCTTTACAAGTGTACTGTAGTAAGCTGTCCAAGCGTCCTGCTGATTCCATGCAGTCTTGAAAGTTACTGTATTGGCTGTCTTATCATAGAAATATTCAAACTGAGTTGTTTGTGCAAAATCATACTTATCAGAACTATTTCCAAATGAATACTTGAGATAATCCTTGTTCTCGTAGAATATCATTCCCGCCGGAAGCGTGTCCACGATCTCAACATTATCGTTACGCTTATAAGTGCCGTCCTTGTTGATATCAAGCCGCCAATCAAACCTGTAATACTCAACACCATTTACAGTAACAACAGGCAGGCTGCTAAGATCATGCACTGTGTCACCTGCTGTGCTGCTTGCAGCGTCATACTTTTCATAAGGTGCTTTGGAGCTGTCACCTATAGTAAACTTAGTCTTATCTGCACTAGGCTCGAATGTTTCACCTTTATAAGTAGCCTTGTTATTTACATTTATAATAGTACCTTCGTCAAGACCTGTTACATCTACGATACTGCTATACTGTATCTGCACAAGGTTTATATTGTCAAATTCTTCACTATCATTGAACTTTATCTCAAATGAAGTGTTGTCGGCATTAGATACTACAGTGTAATTTGAACTGTTAAGCGGTTCATAGCTTCCTGTTCCATTTCTCTGAACATACATGATAATGGAATCAGTGTCAAGAACGCTCTTTATTGACTTGCCATCATTTGACGTAGCGTTCATTATATCGCTTATAGTCTTGCCCCTAAAGGAACCGTTTGTCTGCTTGACCTCTACCTGCCACTTATATGTAACACTACTTCCGTCCTGAGAAATGTCAAGAACTGTTTTTGACTTCTCGTTTACAGGCTTATAATAAACTGTCTTGTCAGAATGGAATCCGTCAATACCTGCAGTATTTTTCACTGCATAATTTCCATTGCTGTCAGGGTCGCCAAGATCATAGTCAGCAACCTTTGTTTCATAGGAAATAACTACCTCGTTATTGTCACCTATTCTGTCAGGCAAAACAAGCTCACCGTCACTTGCAACTGTTGCATCAAAGGTATCATTTCCAACCTTTATGCTGACAATCTGTCCTGCTTTAAGCATATTATCAGTTATTGTCTTGCCTTTAAGGGTAGAATTTTTGTCATTACATTTAACAGTTACTTCCCATTTGAGTATACCTAACGTGTTATTATCTATCCAACCACTTTTTGATATCTGATACCTATTATAAACAGTTTCACTTGATGTGATATCAGACCATGGTTGGCTTTTATCAGGTCTTTGCATTTTAACTGTATTTGTAGTTTCCGCCTTGTCAGGATCGATAGCTGTCACATACTCGATAGTAATTTTTGACGCTGTTGTTTTATCGTCAAACGTAAGCGTGTTTCCATTAAGTGTGTACTTTACATCTGAACCATCATCAGCTTTAAGTGCAAAGCTTCCTGGCTTTGCATCAGGGAATGCTTCATCATAAAGGTGATAGCCCTTGAGGTCTGCACCGCTAGGGTTGCTTACAACAATTTCCCATGTGACTTCGTTATTGTCGTAGTCAACATTCTTGCCTGTTTTTGAGATCTTATCCTTCTTTGACTCAGAATAAATAGTTTTATCTGCTTTTACTCCATTTCCGTCCTTATCATATGTGGTGGATTTGTTTTCCACCTTACCTGACATAACGAAATTCGGGTCGCTTGTAGGATATGGGGTCGTGTAGCTTATGGTAACATTTTCTTCGCTGAATCCATCGCTGAAAACAAACTTTCCGCTTGACGCGTCATAGCTTCCTGCACCCTCAGGTGAAACAGTGAAGCTTCCGTCAACAGCATCCTTAAAAAGCTCGTCCTCGATCCTGTCAAGAGGCTTCTTTGCAGGATTGTCCACTGTGATAGTCCACCTAACTCCGTCAGCAGTTTCGCTTGCGTCCTTTATGGCAGACATAGTGAGCGGAGTAAAACCGTCTATTTCAACCGTCTGACCGCCTATCTCAACAGTGGTCTTATCACCTGTATCTGTATCCTTACGCTTTACATTACCCTCAAAGCTTGCCTTACCGCTTATAGCGTCCTTCTCATTTTTATGTTGATATCGCTCGTCAAACTCAATAAAAAGATACTTCTTTCCATCTATCTCGTCGACTCTGTACTTACCTGAAATTCCATGTCCTTCATCGAAGTGAGTATCCTCGACATCGCCCCAGGTTCCGTCTGACGGTATACCGCCCTCGGGCAGGCTAACATTATCGTCGATAGGGAAATAAATATACCTATTGGTCATTGCGCCCTTGTCAAAATTAAATTCCACATTGAATTCGATCTTTTTAGATTGGTCTTTTCCTGAACCGACCGCATCATAGGATTTTATCGTGACGCTATTCGCATCCTTATAAGAATAACTTCCGCCGTTATAGGAAACATCTCCACCTGCCACGGAAGTACCCTCAGTGGCACTTATTGCAGGCATAACAAGACTCGCCAGCACTGACACTGTCATAACTACAGACAGCACCACACCAAACAAGCGTCTGCGTTTTTTCCTTTCATTTTCTTTTAGATATTGCCGAACTTTACCGTTAAAATTCTGCAAAACGGATCACTCCCTCCGAAATTATACACTATTTATAATAAACGCTAGTCCACTGTGCCTATCCTTTTAAAAGGATATATCCTCAGTGAGACCTTTCCAAGCACTGCTTCCTCAGCAATACAGCCTATCCTCTTTGTACGGCTGTCAACAGACGTAGATCTGTGGTCGCCCATAACGAATATTCTCTCGTCAGGCACCTGATAAGGCAACTCGATATCACATTCTCCCAGAGCTTTGCCGTCAACATACGGCTCATTCAAGGTTTTTCCGTTGACGATAACAGTACCGTCCTCCTTGATATCCACCACATCTCCTGCTGTAGCGATAACACGTTTCAACAGTATCTTATTATTATAATAAAACGCAACTATATCGCCCTTCTGAAAGCTTCCACGCTTTCTGCACACCACCAGCTCGTCGTCATGCAAAGTCGGCGTCATACTTGTACCCGTTACTCTCAAAACAGGCAAAAATAACATTGATATGATCACTGCTGCCGCTGCCACAACAAGAAGCGACGCCACGGTGCTGCGGAGTATCCTCAGATATTCCCGCCTTTCATGACGCTTTTTTACCACCCGCTCAAGTGTCTGGACATCAGGAAGCTCAGGTTTTTTTAACACCTCGTTCTTGCTATCTGCCGCCATGATCTTCCTCCACTACCGGCTGCTCAACAACCAGCTTGTGACCTGTCAGTGCAGCTACCTGCCGCTCCAGCCTGTCAAGTCGGTCAGTGATACTTTTTTTATCTTCGAGCTTTTGAAGAAGCTTTTCATTCTCTGCGTTAAGCTTATCATATTCTTTTCGCAGATAAAGCATTAACTCGAGCAGCTCATTTTTCGACAATTTTTCAAGCGCCTTATCCTTCAAAAGCCTCACCTCCGACGCAGTATGCCTATATATTTACAAGTATTATATCACTTGATTTTCCATTTGTCAATCCCACAATATATCATATTTGTATTTTATTACATATAAATATAC
>ERZ1026992.155-NODE-155-length-11799-cov-3.930518_pt1 | contig 11799 bp, 5 predicted proteins | sample MGYA00519290_ERZ1026992 | MGnify/ENA primary metagenome ERZ1026992 (study PRJEB26926, sample SAMN06164802) | human gut metagenome | biome: ENVO:00009003; feature: ENVO:2100002; material: ENVO:00002003 | host: Homo sapiens | place: USA | collected 2012 ... | reverse complement strand
GTGAGATATTCCCTGACGATGTGGACAGGGTAAGAAAGTGCCTGTCTCCTGAGTTTCTCATAAAATATTTTGCAAATGGACATGACAGATTTACCATTAGATATAAGCGTAAGATGGATATGGTGTACAGATGGGTGATGACAGAGGTCATACCTACTGCTGACTATAGAGATGACAATAAGGTATTCTATCTTTATACGAGGGATATACATGAGGAGTATTCTGAGAGCATAGAGAAACAGGAGCTGTTGGAATTTTACAGCTACAAGGATGCACTTACTCATCTTGGCAATAGAAATGCATTTAACATTCTGTGTGACGCGTACGCGGACCGAAAGGATAAGCGGTCGGTAGGATTTGTATTCAACGATGTGAACAAACTGAAGTATGTAAATGATCATTATGGACATAAAGAAGGAGATCTCTATCTTCAGAGGGTATCGCAGATGCTGGCGCAGCATTTTGGCGAAAATGCATGTTATAGGATAAGCGGCGATGAATTTGTTGTCATCATTATGGATATTACCGAGCAGTCGTTTAACTCAATGATCGCCAGATACAAAGAGGTAATTGACGAGCAGGAGGAGGCTCCGGTTGCGTTCGGTGCAGTCTGGAAGGCTGAGGCTGATTCCATAGACAAGATAATGAACGAAGCCGAAAGACGGATGTATGAGGATAAGAAGAGATTCTATTCGAAGCATCCTGAGGTCAAGAGGCGCGAGAGCGTGGAGAATGAGGCGAATATAGCTGTAGGAGCTACAGAGGATGGAATTCCGCATTACAGGAACCTTGGAAAGACAGACAGGATATTTGATGCTCTTGCAGCTACAACACTCAGAAATTATATATTTATGGATGATCTCGATACGAATGTTACAAAATGGTCTGCAAGTGCGGTGGATTACTTTGGACTTCCGGGGCAATACATATATGATACCCAGAAGGTGTGGGAGAAACTTATACATCCGGATGACAGAGCAATATTTGAGCAGGACATCACAGAGGTATTTGCGGGGCGCAAAAAGTATCATGATGTAGAATATAGAATGAGAAACAAAAATGGTGAATATGTGGTCTGTACCTGCAGAGGTTTCATCACCAAGAAGGAAAATGGTGATCCGGAGTTCTTTGTAGGAACTGTCATAAACCACGGTGTCATAGATGGGGTTGATCCGGTGACGAACCTGCACAATCAGCATGAGTATACCAAGTATATATCTATACATTTGAGAAACAAGCAGACGATGAGCATTTTGGCAATAGGAATATCTATGTTCAACAGCATCAATATGATGTATGGATATGCATATGGCAATGCTGTTCTTAAGGATTTTGCCACAAAGCTCAAAAATGTCGTCGGTGGAAAGGGACTCGTGTTCAGACTTGACGGAGCAAAATTTGCGATCTGCTCAAACATTTATACCAAACAGGAACTCAAAGAGGTATACAGACATGTACAGAATCTTGCACTTGACAATGTAGGTCTGAATGGCACATCCATCCCACTTAAATTGTACGGAGGTGGACTGATATATGACCATGTAGGGGCTGATGAGGACGTGATAAAGAGCAGTGTGGAATATGCCCTGGAGAGATCCAAGGAGGATCATCATGGTGAACTTGTATTCTTCAATGAGGAGATCAAGGACAATGATAGAATGAGACTGCAGCTGTACAGCACAATACACAAATGTGTGGCAAACAACATGGAAGGCTTTTTCATGTGTTACCAGCCTATAGCAAATTCCGAGACAGGGCACATAGTAGGTATGGAGGCTCTTCTCAGATGGAAACACAAGGAATTTGGTGTGGTTCCACCGGGAATATTTATACCGTGGCTTGAGATGGAGCCTTGTTTCTTTGAACTTGGCAACTGGATAATAGAGCAGGCACTCACGGATGGTATGGAGATTCGCAGGATCAGACCTGATTTTGTGGTGAATGTCAATATATCAGCGATTCAGCTTGAGAATCATGGATTCAGGCAGGCTGTTGTGGATATATTAAAAAAGACGAAGTTCCCTCCTGAGTATTTGTGCATAGAGCTCACAGAGAGATGTAAGAATATGGATATAGCATTTCTGAAAAATGAGCTGGAATATTTCAGGAAACTTGGAATAAAGATCGCCATTGATGATTTTGGAACGGGAAATGCTACCTTAAATCTACTCACGGAATTACCGATAGATGAGCTTAAGGTCGATATGTCATTTGTCAGGGGCATACAGGAGAGCAAGCCTAATCAGGTTCTTGTACAGGCGGTTGTGTCATGTGCTCATGAACTCGGATACAAGAGCTGCATTGAAGGTGTCGAGGACAAGACGCTGTTCGATTACCTTCATAGGTATGGTTCCACGTACTATCAGGGATATCATTTCTCCAGACCGGTTTGTCTGGAGGATTTTAAGAAATTGTTGTGAGGATGGACGACGGACGAAGGCTGGCCCATTAGTGAGGGGGTACTGTGGTATCTTCAATCACGCTTGACTACTGTCGCTTCGATTTACTTCCATATGCACTCGGTTCCAGCAGCGATAAGGGCGTTGCTGCTTACACCTCGGCAGGAAGCATCGAAGCTCGGTAGTCCGCGCTACCGATTGCAGATATCATAGTACCCCCTCACCTACATGGGTCGGCCTTCTGACTTTGTAGGTGGGGGCATTGGACTGTGTGGCCGGCTTTTTGTTTTGCTTATTTATGAGAAATAAATTGTCTTATATGTTTACATAAGGTTGACACTGAGCGCTGGCGTTGTTAATATTGCTTTGGTGTGACATTGGATCACGCCAGATATATAGTCCCGGAGATGTTCCGGCGTAAAAAGAAGGGAAGTGCGGTGAGAATCCGTCGCAACAGCCATTACTGTATGCAGGGGAGTGCCCCTGTCGAGTCAGATCGCTTGCTATATATCTAATTCTTCGAGAGAAAGGTATTTTGAAACTTGTCAATATGCCTTTCTGGGAAAAATTGAAAGGAGATACGTTTATGAGAAGAAGAATTCTTGCGGCATGTATGGCGATGTGCATGGCGGCAGCAACGGTTGTCACAAGCCCATGGGGCGGTGGCATGACAGCGTATGCAGCGGAAGAGACCAAGACGATCACGGTCTCAGCATACGATTACACGGCAGTGGATGCCGGAATCGAGGGCGCCTCGAAGACAGGTGTCATAATGGAGCAGACAGTCGAGGTGGATGCGGACACAACTACAACGCAGGCTGTACAGAAGGCATTTGACCAGGCTGGTGTATCAGTTGAAGGAGTATCAAGCGGATATGTGAGCAGTATCAATGGTCTTGGCGCAGGTGTGGGATATTCAGGCTGGATGCTTGCCTATGACAATGACGACTATTCAAACTGGGGAATGAGCAGCATAGCTCTCAGTGATGGAGATAGTCTCAGATTTGATTATACATGCAACGAAGATACGACGACCGATGATATCGGAAATGGCTACTACGGCAATCCGTATGTGAAGACACTCACAGTTGCAGGTCAGACATTCAATATGTCAAAGAATACGACATTTGATGCGAACTACAACATGACAAATACTTACTATATAAATGGTGAGGAGACAAAGGCAACAGGTACAGAGGAAGATCCTTTTGTATTTGAGGTTTCTGTCCCTGCAAATGAGGCTCAGTCCGCATACATCACCATGGATACAAGTCTCAACAGCCACTATGCAGTTATAGATGGCTGGTCAGTTTCAAAAGAGACTTATGATATAACAAATGGTCTTGATTTCTCAGTTTCTTCATTGGGTGGAAAGTACAAGTCATATTTCACCATCAAGACAGATCTCACAGCAAACAACACATCTGACTCCTACAAGGAGATGCTTGACAGTTCGATCAAGTATATCAGAAACACAGTCAAAGAGGCTGAGGTTGGTTCTATAGGTGGAGAGTGGGCAGTTTTGGCTCTTGCCAGGTATGGATATGAGGATCCTGAGTGGTATACAGCATACTACAACAATGTTGTAAAGTATGTTCAGAATATAGGAAGCAATAAGCTTCACTCACGCAAGCTCACAGACAACTCACGAGTTATCATTGGTCTTACAGCAATCGGTGCAGATCCTACAAATGTGGGTGGCTACAACCTGCTTGAGCCACTTGCAAACCTTGAGGATGTTGTATGGCAGGGAATAAATGGTCCTATATATGCGCTCATCGCTCTAGATACAGGTGATTATGAGATCCCTGAGCTTCCGGACGACAGCACAGCTACACAGACAACAAGAGAGGGACTTATCCAGTACATACTTGACAATGAGATCCCAGGCAGCGGCGGATGGGCTCTGTGGGGCTCAAAGGCTGATCCTGACATCACGACAATGGCTGTTCAGGCTCTTGCACCATATTACAATACAAATGCCGATGTAAAGGCAGCGGTAAACCGTGGAATGAAGGCTATATCTGATCAGCAGTTATCAAATGGCGGCATGGGCTCATGGGGAACTGTAAACTCAGAGAGCTGCGCTCAGACAGTATGTGCGCTTTCTGACCTTGGAAGAGATGCTGACACAGATCCACAGTATGTAAAGAACATGAATTCTATCTTGGATGCAATGCTTTCCTTCTATATTGATGGAGGTGGATTTGCACATGCAGCACAGAATGGAAAACTTTCAGTAAACATGATGGCTACAGAGCAGGCTACATATGCTCTTGTATCATATGACAGATTTAAGACAGGAAAGACAACTCTCTACAACATGAGCGACAGAAAGAAGCTTTACACAGAGAGCGCAGAGAAGAAGTCAGTTGAGAAGGCGAATGTAACAGTTGCTGATTTCGGTCTTGTATATGACGGAACAGTAAAGGATCCTAAGGTCACAGTTAAGTATGGTGACATTCTCCTCACAGAGGGCGTTGACTATACAAAGGAATACAGCAACAACGTAGAGGCTGGAAACACAGCAAAGGTAACTATCACCGGTATGGGTGATTATGAGGGTCAGATAGAGAAGACATTCTCGATCTACTCAGCAGAGATAGAGGCAGCAGATGTTGCCATCGACCAGACGGTATTTGTCGCAGATGGAAAGGTTAAGAAGCCAAATGTGACAGTTACACATGCAGGTGAGACGCTCAAGGTAAATACAGACTACACACTTGCATTTGCAAACAATGTACTTCCTGGAAAGGCAACACTTACAGTTACAGGTAAGGGCAAGTATACAGGCAAGGTCGTAAAATATTACACATTAAATGCAACACATATCTCAAAGGCAGACATTACAGTTTTAACAGAGGAATATGTTACAGACGGAACAGAGAAGACACCAGCAGTCAGCGTAGCATATAACGGCAAGACACTTAAGTCTGGTACAGATTACTCAGTAAGCTACATCGACAATGTAAACGCAGGAACAGCAAGCGTGAGGATCACAGGAATCAAGTACTACTCAGGTTCAGTTGAGTATACATTTGAGATCAAGCCAATTGAGCTGACTGATGCAGTTGTGACAGTTGACACAGACGATATTGTTGCGGACGGCAGCAAGAAGACACCTACAGTAAATGTAACACTTGGAGATACAGTTCTTGAGGCTGGCAAGGACTTCACAGTTTCATATTTCAACAATGTGAAGGTTGGAACAGCGAAGGCCACAGTAACAGGAATTGGAAACTATACAGGAAAGATTAAGCAGGCATTTGAGATCAAGGATGGTAAGACAGAGATAACAGCAGCTTCACTTGAAGAGGGCGCTGTAGCACTTGAGTGGAAGGCTGTAACGGCAGCTGATTCATATGCTGTATACAGAAAGGCTGAGAGCGAGAGCGAATTTGCAAAGATTGCAGAGACAGAGGAACTTAGCTACAGTGATAAGACAGCAGAGGCCGGAGTGTCATATGAGTATGAGGTAAGACCTGTTGTCGGAAAGTCGTTTGGAAGCTCAGAGGCAGTCAAGGTGGCAGTACTTGCAGCACCTGCAGCAAAGCTTACAAATAAAAAGGCTGGTATCGAGGTAACATGGAATGTATCAGCAAATGCTGACAGCTATGTGGTACTTAGAAAGACTGGAACATCAGACACATGGGAGAAGATAGCAGACGCTGTTAAGACAACATATGTTGATAAGAATGTGACAGAGAAGACAGTTTACACATACGCAGTACAGGCTGTATCAGAGGCTGGAACATCAGCATATACAGGCAAGAGCGTGACAAGAAAGACTCCTATCACAACACTTGCAACACCAGCAGTTACACTCAGCAATGCAAATGCAGGAGTGACACTGAAGTGGAACAAGGTAGCAGGCGCTAAACAGTATGTTGTTTACAGAAAGGCTGGAAATGCCAAGACATGGACAAAGGTTGCCACTGTTAAGACACGCTCATATGCTGACCGTCAGGTAAAGGCTGGAGTTAAGTACACATATGCGGTAAAGGCATCTGGAGATTATGCAATATCTTCATACAAGGCAAAGGCTATTTACAGAGTAAATGGACAGGCTATAAATTACTACTGCTCACCTGAAAAGGCTAAGATAGAGGTAGAGGTAAAGAAGGATGCAAAGGCAACAGGATATCAGGTACAGTACGCAAAGAGCAGTGCTTTCAGCAGATCTAAGATTGTAACATTTGCTGGAGTAAAGAAGAACGATCTCACAGTTAAGACAGCCGGAGTAGGAACAAAGTATTATGTTCGTGTGAGAAGCTACAAGAAGGTTGGAAGTGCTGTATATTATGGAGCTTGGAGCAGCAGCGTAAGCGTTGTGACTGAGAAGTATTAATTTATATAGTTTATGGATAAAATAAAACAGTTTATAGCAAAATATAAAAAGCAGATTATTGGATCTTGTGTTATGCTCCTGCTCCTGGTGTGGGCTTTCTGGTATGGGGGAAATACTCCCGGTGCCAGAGGATTTCATATAGATAGGGCAGACCAGGGTTCAACCACTGAAAGCCAAGCCGGTGACGCAACAGACATCGGCTCAGGCTCAAGCGGTGACAAACCGGTGGTTGTGACTACACAGGATGGCAGTACAGCGGCGGATACCCAGAGCAGCACTGCTTCGGAGGCGGCTACATCCGGTAAGAAGGAGCAGAACAGTTCTGAGACTACGGACAGCACTAGTTCCGGGGGTGGAACGGATAGTACTGCAGATTCGGGAAAAGACGGAGGAAAGGGTGATGGCAATAAGCCGTCTGATAAACCTTCTGACGGAAAGCCGGGTGTTAACGGAACTACAGAGCGCAGAAATACGACTGAGAACACCCGCACAACGGAGAGTACTAGAACTACGGAGAGTACTAGAACTACGGAGAGTACTAGAACTACAGAAAGTACCCGTACAACGGAGAGTACCCGGACGACAGAGAGCACCCGCACAACGGAGAGTACTAGAACTACGGAGAGTACGCGTACGACCGAAAGTACTCATACAACTGCATCGACAAAGACTACAGAGAATACCACCGAAAAGACAACTGCACCAACGACTGAGAGTTCAAGTGGAGAGACTTACCACTGTACAATATATATAAGCTGCTATACAATCCTGGACAATTGGGACTGGCTCAAGGAGTCAAAACAGGATTATGTACCAGAGGGCGGCGAGATACTTGGAACAGTGAGTGTGTCATTTACGGATGGAGATACGGTGTTTGACGTGCTCAGATCCGTGTGCAGAGATTACGGAATACAGCTTGAATATAGCTGGACGCCAGCATATGGAAGTTATTATATAGAGGGCATCCACAATCTTTATGAATTTGACTGTGGCAGTTTGTCCGGATGGATGTATTCGGTAAATGGATGGTTTCCAAATTATGGCTGTTCAAAGTACAGACTCAAGGATGGGGACTCGATAAAATGGTTGTATACATGCAAAGGTCTTGGCAGTGATATCGGAGGCGGCATGTAAAATTATTTTTTATTTAACTGATTGGAGAATATACAGAAAATGAACAGGAATGATTCATTTTCCGGCTATCATCCGATAGTAAATTTGATGTACTTTATATGTGCTATAGGATATGCCCTGGCATTTACCAATCCGGTATGCCTGGGCATATCGTTTATAGTAGCATTTGTGTACTCGGTTATACTTCGGGGACGGCATGGATTTATAACGAATTTGAAATATATGATTCCGCTTATCGTGCTGACGGCACTTTTTAACCCGGCATTCAGCCATCAGGGTGTGACGATACTGGCATATCTGCCATCGGGAAATCCGCTCACCCTTGAATCTATAGCTTACGGTGTTATGGCTGCATTTTTGCTGGTGTGTGTGTTGTGCTGGTTCTCATGTTTTAATGCGGTCATAAGTTCTGATAAGATGGTTTATTTATTTGGAAAGCTGGCACCGGTATTATCTCTGGTGTTATCGATGACACTCAAGTTTATACCGGAACTCACGGCGCAGTTTGGAAAGGTGTACAGGGCGCAGAAGGCTTCCGGATACAATATAAATGGCAGATATTTTAAGCGCGTGCGTATGGGATGCCATGTCTTGTCATCGGTCGTGACATGGTCTCTTGAGAGAGCACTTATCACGGCAGATAGTATGAAAGCCCGCGGTTATGGTTTGCCGGGAAGGACAGCGTATTCGCTGTTCAGGTTCAGGAAGAGAGATGCCAGGGCGCTTGTGTATATGCTGATATGCGGTGGCTACGTGCTCTGGGGAAGTATGCAGGGCGGTTTCAGGTTCTGGTATTATCCGGAGATAAGGGGCAATCTCACAGGAACCTTGACGGTGAGCATGTATATAGTGTATGTGTGCCTGATCGGGCTTCCGGTATTTGTGCATGTGAGAGATGACATAAAGCAGAACCGTATGAAGATGACAGATGCTGCTTTGGCTTGCAATGATGGACAAGGTCTTAGATAACCCCCCAATATAATAGTCGTGTTTTATGAGATGAGATATGAATACAGGCAGGCTGATATTAGATAAAAGAGGATATAAAGTTGGATATTTATAAGAATATTTTTGATATAGATAAATTTAGTTTTGCATATCCGGACGGAAATGATGAGAGCGGCAGGACATATCTTCCGGATGCTCTCCGGGATACGGAGCTGCATGTCAGGCAGGGAGAGTTTGTTGTCATACTCGGAAGATCCGGATGTGGCAAGACCACTCTCCTCAGACAGCTGAAGCCATCGGTTACTCCGGTTGGCAAGAAGAAGGGACAGATAATTTTTGATGGTAAAGACATATGTAGTCTTGACGATAGGATGGCTGCATCTCAGATCGGTTTTGTGTGGCAGGATGTGAATGCGCAGCTTGTGACGGACAAGGTGTGGCATGAGCTGGCATTTGGCCTTGAAAGCCTTGGGTATGACAATGGATATGTCAGGAGGCGGGTTGCGGAGATGGGTTCGTTCTTCGGACTTGGGGATATATTCCATAGAAAAGTGATGGAGTTGTCTGGCGGACAGAAACAGCTTGTGAATCTTGCCTCGGTTATGGCGATGTCACCGAAGGTGTTGGTGTTGGATGAGCCTACGAGCCAGCTCGATCCCATAGCGGCAAATGATTTTATAAACAGCCTTGTGAGGATAAACCGAGAACTTGGAACGACTATCATCATGACAGAACATCGTCTGGAGGATGTGCTTCCGGTATGCAACAGGTCGGTGGTCATGGAGAATGGCAGGATCATCTATGACGGCGATGTGAGAGGATTTGCCGAGAGTGTCAGGTCGAAGCGGATAGACAGAGGGCTTTATCTTTCTATGCCCGCTTCGGTTCAGATATATATGGGGCTTGAGAAGGATTCGGGAAAGCAGCTGCCTCTCACTGTGCCGGATGCCCGGGAGTGGCTTGTGGATTATGACAGGAGATTTAGAGAAAACGGCGGAGCTCCTGTGGTGCCGGAGATACAAAACAGAGGTGCTGATGAAGGCGTGAACGGTTCCGAAAACCAAGCTGACAATGCCGCAGTGGATAAAGGTGATAAGAAGCGAGGAGCCGTAAACGGTCAAAAAGATGCCGGATGCAGAGAGGAACATCCTGTGGTGTGCAGCCTGGATGAGGTCAGCTTCAGATACGAGAGGAACACAGGGGATGTGCTTAGACAGGTGAGCCTTGATATATATGCAAACGAAATTCTTATGATAAATGGAAGCAATGGCTGCGGTAAGTCGACTATGTTGTCCCTGATCGCAAATTTGTACAGCCCGTATAGTGGAAAGCTTCATATAGCTAAGAATTTAAGGACAGGGATGCTTCCACAGAACCCAGAACTTCTATTTACAAGGCGCTCGGTAAGGGATGAACTTATAGATGCGAAGGACAGGCAGCAGCTTGCAGAGATAGTCAGGTTCTGCAGGCTGGAGGAGCTTCTGGACAGACATCCTTATGATCTGTCAGGCGGAGAGAAACAGAGACTTGGCTTGGCGAAGGTGCTCATAGCTGATCCGGATATCCTGCTCATGGACGAGCCGACAAATCATTTGGATGTAAAGTACAAACTGTCTCTTATGGAACATTTAAAACGGTTCCATCAACAGGGTACCGTCATCGTAGTACTCCATGACCTGTCCCTTTCCGCGCGTTACTGCGACCACGCAGTCGTCATGAGAGCAGGAAAAGTCATTGACTTCGGAAAAGTAGAAAACACGATTACAGCGGAAAAGATGAGCCGGCTTTTTGAAGTGCCTTTTTATAAAGCTGTTCATGAAGACCAGCAATTCCTTTATTGTTAGTCTCCATTTTATATTTTATGAGGAGGAAATATGATGAATTTGAAAACCAAGAAACTGATTGCCGCCCTGTTGATTGCAACATCCGCAGGTTTGTTCACCGCAGGCTGCGGTACAGATCAGTCCGCGAAGAAAGCGCCCCCGAAAACCGCGGACGTTACATGGACAGAGTCACTGGACGGAAAGAAAGTGGATATGAAAGTAACAGCACCGCCGAAAAGAGCTGTTTCCATGTCCTTTGCCACGACAGAAATGATGCTTACGCTCGGATTGCAGGATCAGATGGCCGGCACCGCTTTTAAAGAAGAAGAAATTTACGGACCTCTCGCTGATGCTTATGCAAAAGTGCCCGTCCTTGCAGAAAAATGGCCGTCCTATGAAAAGCTTATGTCTGTAAATCCTGACTTTCTTACAGGCTGGGAAGTACCTTTCACGAAACGCGCGATTCCTGCCGAAAAGCTGATTGCTGCAGGAATCCCCATTTTTGTTCCCGATTCCATGCAGGATACAAAGGCAACCTTGGATACAAACTTTGACGATATGCTGGAATACGGAAAAATTTTCGGAAAAGAAGATAATGCCAAAAAATGGGTAGACGGTCAAAAGAAGAAACTGGAAGCTGTCCAGTCTAAGCTGAAAAATCTGCCAAAGGTAAAAGCCTTTGTCTTTGATTCAGAGGACGGCGATCCTTTTACAGTCTTTGAAGGATACACGACAAACATACTGAAACTCATCGGCGTGGAAAATGTCATGTCAGGACAGAATGTAGATAAAACATGGGCAAAAACAAGCTGGGAATCTTTCGTGAAAGCGGATCCTGACTACATCATCATCGTAGACTACTCCACCAGCGACCGCACAGAAGATGATTTTGCAATGAAAGTGGATAAAATGAAAAACAATCCCCAGCTTGCAAGCGTGAAAGCTATTAAAGAAAATCATTTCATCTGTGTCAAGCTGTCTGAAATCACACCGGGTGTACGAACAGTAGACGCGCTTGAAAGACTGGCAAAAGAAATGCACCCCGATATGAAATAAATAAACTATGAAACTCCTGTGAAAGTTCCACGGGAGTTTTATATTGGGAAATATGTTTCGCTAAAATAGTTCCCCCTTCCGCCTATCCATG
>ERZ1026992.146-NODE-146-length-12668-cov-7.190914_pt1 | contig 12668 bp, 9 predicted proteins | sample MGYA00519290_ERZ1026992 | MGnify/ENA primary metagenome ERZ1026992 (study PRJEB26926, sample SAMN06164802) | human gut metagenome | biome: ENVO:00009003; feature: ENVO:2100002; material: ENVO:00002003 | host: Homo sapiens | place: USA | collected 2012 ... | reverse complement strand
CGAGATTAGCTGCAGTCTCGTGGGCTCGGAGATGTGTATAAGAGACAGATTCCCATGGAGTGGAAAATAGAACTTGAAAACCTTGCACGCATCTATTCTGTTGAAGAGGGCAAGACTATTACGTTTCTTGACCTTATGCGCAGAGGTATTCAGGAAAAATATCAGTTAGGAGAACCTGACCATGAGTGAGGAGCAATATCATAGTGCTTCGCATTGTAAATACTTAATACAGTATCACATCATATGGTGCCCTAAGTTCAGATTTTCGGTTTTAAAAGGTAATATTGAAGATATTTTAAAACAGATATTGCAGAAAATCTGTAACGATTATAATTATCATATAAAAGCACTTGAAGTAATGCCTGACCACATACATATATTTGTAGATGTTCCACAGACTGTCGCTCCTTGTGATGTTGTAAGAACTCTTAAAAGTATCAGTGCTATTGAACTATTTAAAGCATTTCCTCAATTAAAACAGTTTTACGCAAGATGTGGAGTTTTATGGTCAAAAGGGTATTTTGTATCAACAGTAGGACATATAAGGGAAGCTACGGTAATCAAATACATTGAGGAGCAGGAAAAACATGATTAATGATGAATACAAGAAGATTCTGAGAAAATATCATAAACTTTCCGACAGGCATATTTTGGTTGCTGAGGCTGATATGCCTTATCCTGATGTGCTTAAAGTTGTAGCTCTTTCTGATAAAATCCGCAAGGCAGGTAATGAACTCGTTGGCCTTGTGAGAAAAAACTATGAACAACTTATGCGTACAAAGAGATACCGTAAATTGCTTTTTTTGTATGGAAATACTGAGGAAAAATCCAAACGTAAAGATTTGGCTGTTCAACTTAACGGGATGCAGAAATCCTATAATGTTACATGGGATTATTGTAGGACATCAATGATATCTATAGGTAAAAAATACGGTATTGATGCTATATTTGCTCTTACTAAAGCCGAAGATATTTGGCGTGGTATGGAAAAATGTCTTTATGGTAATGGAAAAACACTTCATTTTTCAAAGCATGGAGATTTAACTTGTATTAGAGCAAAGCAGATAAATCGTGGTATTCCTATATCCGTTAAGGATAATAAGTTGCAATTTAAACTTGGCAGGACTGTATTTGGAATAAAGGTTAATGACAGATTTCAGACCGATGAAGTTAATGCTGTTTTAGAATATCTTACTGAACCTGAAATTATAGATGAAAAAGCGACACAAACACTTTTAGATGAAGCATACTGTATTGATACATACAGACCTTGCTACGCTACTCTTGTACCAAAACTTATTCGTGGCAAATATAGAGTATATTTACATCTTACAATTGAGGGAAAAGCAAAACCTAAATATGATAGATTTGATAAACGGAGGCATAAGCTTGGCAAAGGTGTTATTGGAGCTGATATAGGCACACAGACCATAGCATATACATCCGATACTGAGGTTGACCTTAAAAATCTCGCAGAACGTGGTAATAGTATTCAAAAATCAGAAAGACTAGAACGATTATACTACCGTGCTATGGATAGAAGCAGACGGATTACAAATCCTCAAAACTATAATGAAGATGGAACTATTAAGAAAAGTCGTAAGACTTGGAAATATTCTAGCCGCTATAAAAAGCTAAGGGCCAAACATCAAGAATTATGCCGTATCAATGCTATAAATAGACAACTTGCTATAAATGAAGATGCCAACCATTTACGAAGCCTTGGGGATATATTTGTTACAGAACCCAAAAATGCAAGCAAACTTATGAAACGAGCCAAAGAAACTACTGTTAATAGTAAGGGTAAGTTTAATAAGAAAAAGCGTTTTGGTAAATCTATAAAAAATAGATGTCCTTCTGGCTTTCAAACCACAATAGAGAAAAAATTCAAGGTCACATGCGGTACATATATAGAAGTGCCTAATAACTACAGAGCATCACAGTACGACCATACAGCAGATGATTACATTAAAAAGAAACTATCTGATAGGATGTATCGTTTAACAGACGGAACTCTCGTACAACGAGATTGGTATTCATCGTTTCTGTTGTACTGCTATGATCACAAGACGAAGAATATAGATAGAGACCGATGTATTTCAGAATTTAAAAAGTGTTACAGCAAAGAAAAAGCCTTAGTCGAAAGGATTAAGGCTAATAAAATCAAAGTATTAAATAGTGGAATTAAAATAGCATAAAATAAACATCAGGGAGATTGACTATACTTCCGTATCGAAAGATAGAAATTTACCGTTAATGTGGTCGTCGGACTGCTTGGTAATAAAAGTTCTTGCTCAAATAGATTTATACTTGTATTCCAAAGTCTGTAAATGATGTACGATTACAAGCTAAACTTGGTAGCAAGAACCCCACGGGCTTGCCCGTGGGAGTAGTCAGTAAAGCTTTTGGCCAATAAACAAAGACTTTGTTCTTCACAAGCTCTGAGTATTCGCTACGTATAATACTTTTTTCTTGTTCTTTAAGCTTATTGGCGTCTGTCCCCCTCATGCAAATAATATTGTTCGAGTGTATACCTCTTGTAGGCCTTTCATCATAATAGTATTTTATATCGGGGCAACTTACAGTATAATAAGAGAGCTGTCCTCCTATTTCTGCGTTATCATATTCTTCTTTTGTGGTTTCCACTTCATAATTGTGTATTCCATCTCGCACGGTGACTAAATAGTTTTCATTATTTATAGTCTTGCTTTTTATTTCTGCGGTGACGTTTTCTTCGGTAAAAGAAAAGTTGTTGACAAATTTTCTTAGCTTTTCTTTTGTTTGGCCGTCATATTCAGCCCACCATATCCAAACGTTAAATCCGATTATGAAAAGGATTGCGACGATGAATATCATTGTGGTATCAAGCTTAGTTGTTTTTCTTATCTTTTTCAAGGAACTCCCCTCCTATTATCCTTTCCAACACAATTATATCAGATTTCACTTGTCATGTCAATTCAGAAAGCGAACACAGTTTTTATAACCGTATCTATAGATACGGTTATAAAAAATCAACACGGAAGTTGAAATAGCTAATATAGATATTTCAACTTCCATGTTGATAGATTTGCACTTATTTGTTTTTTAGTGTGACCTTAGATGAATGATATTTCAGCATTAGGACTTTTTTTGAAGGCATCAGCTTCTATTGCTTTTACTTGTTCTGATACAAGGACTTCTTTAAGGTTTGGACATTTTTCAAAAGTTCCATTCTTTATTTCTTTGTTGGATTTCCATTCTACCTTCGTTAGACTTTTGCAATTACTAAAGCAGTTTTCTCTTACTGTGGTGCCTTTCTCTATATGCACGCTTGTTATTCCGCTGTTTGAAAAAGACTTTACTCCTATGGTTTTTAGCCCATGAAAATCGAAGTCTATTAAAGCAGTGCAATCCTCAAAGCAACTTCTAGGGACTGGTTTCTTGGAGTTCCAAATTGCATTTTTAAGTCTTTTGCATTCAGAAAAGGCACCTTCTCCGATTCTTTGCAAATTTTCATCAAGTTGTATTTCTCTGAGCCCGCTTTTGCTAAATGCACACTTGTCTATTCCGGCAGCTTTTGATAGGTCTATGTTTTTTAATGACGTACAAGACTTAAAACAATCCTGTGGAATCGACTGTGGACAGTTCCAAATGACGTTAGAGAGTTTTTTGCAGTTAGAAAAAGCGCCTTTTTCAATACGTTCTACTTTTTTATCCAGCTGAATTTCAATTAAACCACTTTTGCTAAATGCCATCTCGTCTATTCCGGGAATATTTGAAAAATCAAATTTTGTCAATGACACATTATTATAAAAGCAGCCTCTGGTAACGTGATTGTTGCAGTCCCAAACTACTTCTTTTAGCCATCGGCAATTGGAAAACGCATAATCTCCTATGCCTCGGATATTTTCTCCTAGCTGGACTTTTACCAAATTTGAACCACGAAACACGCCATTCTCTATATATTCAACATTATTGGTAAGTTGAGCCTCTTTAAGCCCACTTTCTTCAAACGCAAGAAGTTGTATCCCAGTGACGTGTGAAAAATCAAAGTGATGTAAAGCAGAACATCCGGCAAAACAATATTCAGATATGGACAGGTCACAATTCCACGTTACATCATTCAGTTTACGACAGTCTTCAAAAGCATAATTGCCTATATACTTTATATTTTTTTCAAGATTAATATGGGTAATGCCACTTTCAGCAAATGAATTATTTTCAATGTAACGCACATTTTTTCCAAGTTTCACATTCTTCAAGTTTTTGCATTTGTAGAAGGCATCCTCTCCTATTGTAGTCACAGGAGTTCCATCTATAGTATCTGGAATAATTATCTCCGAAACTGACTCTTTGTCCGCTAAGCCTGTTATTATTATTCCTTTTTCGCTGTTTTTATAAGTAAATATATTATCTGACATTTTTATTTTCCTCTTTTCCCATTGTATAACTTATAGCCATTTAACATGGCTATATATGTATTATATCACATAACCCTGAGGATTTTGATTTGTATGGAAAAATCCCCTAGCCATTTGGCCAGAGGATTTTTTCGGAAAACGTTATATTTTTAAAATGTTTTTGAGCGGAACCCAGTTTTCTCCGTGCATATCTTCAGTATATACAGTGTTGTTTATATATAATTCTTCGTCGATATCACGCACAAAGCCCCAATGGAGCTTATATCTTTCAGCATAAGATTTAAACGCATTGAACTTGTTTTCAGCCTGGCGATCGATATTTTTTGAACGATCTGCTTCCATGCCGCCTTTAGTTTCAATAATCCATACATTATTATCTTTTGTTTTGATAATATAGTCTGGATAGAAAAGCCATTGCTTTCTTATGCCATTAACATATACAATTGAAAGATACTGCTGTCCGGCGTCTCCATTTTTGTATATCCATTCCACACTATCAGAGTCCTCACAGAATCTTTCAAATAAGCGTTCCGACTTACTCTTTCGTGCTTCTGATGACAGAAATTCATTTGTATATCCTTCATATACATTCTTTTTCATCAGCTCTACCTGCTTAACTTCCGTATATTTATAGAGCTCTGTGTCTGGAATAGTGAATTTACTTGTTTTTGCCTCACCGATAAAGGACAACTGCTTATCCTGAGTAGCCATGATTTCACGAAATTCTTCCTTAAGCTGTTTAATATTATTAATTATAAAGGCATAGAAATCACTTGTATCGAGAGACAAAAGCTTTCTGGAGTTTCTTTTTCCTTTACGGAAAAGTCTTTGCAAAATGTTTTTTACACGCTGCGCAGGGATAGTTGTTATCTTCTTAATTTCATCTACACTGTGCATAAGCTGAATGCCGTGTGTATGCGTATTTATTCTGGTCTTAACAGATACTTTCTGAGAGCTTGTAGCATTTGAAAGTGTTTCGTCACTTCTGAACAACCCCTGAACAACTTTGCTGTCAACCTCATGCGAGAAGCTATATCCGTTCATCACAAGTATTTCTTGATTTGCAGCTTTTTTTGTTCCAAGGTTATACTTATTCGCATAGTGATTATATATGAGCTTAAGAAGTTCCCGTTCACCAAGTCCGTTGTCATTGTCAAGATTACGCAGCTCCTTAACCAGAGTAAAATCTTCAAAACCTTTTTTGAGAAAAAGCTTACGAACTTGATAGGCCTTATCTAATTCGCTCATCAAACCTTGCTTATATCTTTCGTCAAGGGTATAAACATAACATAAGTCAAGATATGCAGGAAAGTTATAGTGCTTGTGCTCTGGCATACGACGTATTCTGCCAATAGTCTGGATCTGAAAGTCTTCACTGCCACCTTCACGGAGCTTTACAAGAATTTTTGCACGTGGACAATCCCAACCGGTAGATACAGCCTGTTTCATTAGAAGAAATGCTGGCGTGCCGTTGTTCTTTGTGAGGTCATCGCTCACTATTTTGTCGTCACTCATCCAAATGTTGACCAGCCCATTATCGTAAGTGTATCCCATTGAGGCAAGCTTTTCTTCGACCGCTTTTATTGTTTCTGGACGTGCTGCTGGAAATTGAATGAGAACCAATGGTCTTACATCTGCTTTAACCATTTTATATCCTTCAAGTAGCTCTTGGCGTTTTGCATCTGCAAGGTCAATCAGATAGTCATAATCGTTTTCGATTTTATCATTTTCCATGACGCCTTCATTGACATAAATTGCACGAGTTATCAAACCGGCATTAATAACTTCATCTTCTGGAACCTCATAGTATTCTTGATGTGCTACTTTGTTTGCCGTTGCAGAAACACGGATAGTATAAACCGGATCAAATTTGTCGATAATGTCCTTTGCTTTCTTTGTATTGTTAAGGTGTTCTTCGTCAATGATAAGGAAGAATTTAATTCCTTTACTATGTGCCTCATCAATACAATCAAAGAGATTCTTTTTTTCGCTTTCTTTAAGTGCATTATTTTTTCTGTTTGTTATCAGTTCCCAGTTGATAAAAGTAACGCTTCTTTCATTAAAGCCTTGAAGCAATGAATAAGGAAGATCTCTCGAATCAATGGAGGGCATCAACCTCTCCATTTTTTCTCGGCTTTGTTCCTCAAGGTTTCCTTTTCCAGGGCAAAGCCATATGAAGGCCGTCTTTTCGTTTGTATTGTTAAGATAGAAGTTTACATATTTTATAAGGATAACGGTCTTTCCTGCTCCTGTTGAAGCCTTAACCGTTATTACCTTTTTCGAGTCGGCTGATGTGGTCTTATCAAAAAGATAGTCCACACAATTGTCTTGAAATTCGTAATCTATTAATCCGTTTACCATAGCTCGCCAGCCTCCCTAAGTTCAAAATCAAAGTAATAGTCTGGAATGATGTAAGAGTTTATGCTGTCAAGAAGTTTTTGCTGCGTTGATGTAAGAAGAATATCCTGATTCACAAAAGCAGCCTTTAGATCTGCATATTTCTCGATATCTTGTTCAAACTTATCCATATCTTCATCTGTAAGGATTATTACATATTGCTGATTATCAACTTTAATGCCGTTTTCAAGTTCGATCATTTCCTTTATATGATTAAGCAATTCATCGGATAGGTCCTCAGAGTTCTTATCAACAAAATCGGTTTTAAAGTACTTCAGGTTTGCAGGAATGCCCTCGGAATATTCGCTGCCATCAGCACGTTTGCCTGTAATAACTGTTTTCAGACGTTGGTAGGTCACTTCTTCACAGATGTTATTTTCATTGTTTGTGCAGAGAATAAACTTTCTGTGACCGCCGTCCTGTTTATTCAGTTCCATTACTGCGTGCCCTGTTGTGCCTGATCCTGCAAAAAAGTCAAGAATAATGGAATCTTTTTTACGCAATGTTGAAATTTCAATCAAATATTTGATTAGTCCCAACGATTTAGGAAAATTGAACTTCTTTTCTCCAAAAATACTTGTAATTTCTTTTGTTCCATCCTGTGTCATTCCAACTATTTCAGATGGTAGATAGGTACTTGCCGCAACAAGCCCAAAATCGGCTCCAGCTTTTTTTACATCATCTGATTTCCAATAACGAAGTACTGGTTTTGAAATTTTCAGAAAATCATAATCTCCAGGAAAAATGATTCTTCCTTGTTTATAATAATAGTCAAAAGTTTCCCTTGTAATTGCCCAACTTCTAAGAGGATTAACTGGATATTCTTTACCTGTTTTAGGATTGACTATAGAAAAATTGGAGTTTGGTCTTTCTTCTATGGTTGTTTGCTTAGTAAGATCATGAAATCTCCAAGGCTTCCCTGGAAAATCTGGGGTTTCATAGTATTTTCTTTCTTTACCCCTAACTGCGGCCTTAAATAATGGATTTGCATAGCAAAGAATACTCTCACAATCTTGGGATATTCCATATGGCACGTCAGACTTTGCGGTTCTTTTTCTCCAAGGAATTAAGGCGACGAATTTCTGTTCACCAAAGATCTCATCACATAACATTTTCAAAACTGCTTGTTCATTATCATCAATCGAAATAAATATGCAACCTCTTTCAGACATTAGCTTTTGGGCTATTCTTAATCGTTCCTCCATAAATGAGATCCACTTGCTATGTCTAAATCCGTCATCTTCACCAATTCTGCAATCATTATACATAAATTCCCTATTTATGGTATTATATGGTGGGTCAATATACGCCACATCAATCTTTCCCTTATGTGTCTTTTCGAGCAAGTAAAGACTATGAAGATTGTCTCCCTCAAGCAAAAAATTATATGCTCCACTTTCGTCAGCATAAATTTCTCTTTCCTTGACTTCCGTAAAAACAGGAATCTGTGTTTTCATCTGAACGTCAACGGCTTCTTCGTGCTCCTCCCATACGAGTCCATACTTTTTCAACTTCAGTTCTTTTTCAATCTCGCCCAAAGCAATGAGCGATTCATCATCTGTGTGTTGCTCTTTCAGCTTTTCAAGAAAAGCAAGCATTTTTTCTCTTTTCAACTGCGATAGATTTGCCATTTTATCCTCCTGTATATGTGTTTTGTTCTGCCTTACTCAAGCATAAATGGCTGAGATGACATTTAGAACAATTTTCTTTACTGCATTTTTTGTATAACTCATTTTTGCGTATGTGTTGAGCTGCCTCACGAATATCATCTTTAACAGCAGCTGCCGTATCTTGAGCAATAGGTTTTCTTGCCGTGTTTTCCGAGTCGAGATGATAGATTTCCATATAATCAGCGGCCTGCCCCGTTAGTTCTTGATAGCCAAGAGAGTAGATCTTTAATTGTTCTGTATTTATCGCCTCAACAACACGTTTATTTGCCGTTTTGAAATCTACTATGGCCGTTTTCTTTTTACCATTGACCATAATATCTTTTACCATATCGATTCGGCCATTAACGGTAATACCGTCCCCCATATCTATTTCTATAGCCGACTCAGCCAGCCGTATATCTCCTAGTGTTGTTTTGTTGCACTCTAAGTATTTTTTTATTGCACGCTTTGCACTATCGGTCATACGCTCTTTTTGCTTTGTACTTGCATATGGCAGATAGAAAACCTCATCAAACAATTTCTGCACAAATTTATCTGTAATAGGTTTTCCTTCTATTGCACTTTGATTTATGCAGCGAATAACTTCATGCAATGCGTTGCCATAACCCATTTGTTCTAGAATTGGCTGCACAAAGCCATAAAACATCGACAGCTTAAAACGATATGGGCATTCAAAATAATCCTCAAGAAGCGAAAAATTAAGAGTAATAGGTACATTTTGCCTCTTTAAATCAGGCAAATGTGAAGAATTATAAGCTACACTATCTTGATATGGGAGCATAAACGGTGATTTTTGAGCTTCCATAAAGAATATTGATGTTGCTCTATCTTTCTCGTCCTTTGCTCGAGTAATAAAAAGATATTTCTTTGATCTTGTAACCGCAACATAGAATAATTTTCGTTCATCTTCTAAATCACTATCAAATCTACTTGAACCGCTTATCCAACTCCTGTTTATAACATTCCATACTCCTTTGCCTCCAACTTTTCGAGCTGGGAAAAAGTTTTTGTTCAGGCTAGGAATGAAAACGGCGGCAAATTCCAATCCTTTGGATTGATGAACTGTCATAATTTGAACTGCATCTGGTTTGATTAAGGAATTATCTAAATTTCCCTCTGGATAGTAATCAGCCGCCTTGTATTGCAAGAACGAACAGAATCCAGATAATTTGGACTTAGGTTTTAACGTATAATTTATCGTTTCATAGTCGTCGATTACTTGTGAGAATTTCCCGAGATTATACAGTATGAGCTCAGTTGATTTTTTACCATCTTCGACAAGATTTATCTTTTTCAAAAAGTTGTGATAAATCTTTTGAAGATTAAATTCAGGATAATGTTTTATTTTCGATATATCCAGACACATTAAATCATTAAGAGCACTGGCAAGTTCTTTTTGGTTAAATGGATAGTTTACTGCAAGCCAACGGTCAAAAAGTCCTTTTAAATCACATTCGCCATTTATATAATCAAAAATGCACTTGGCAGCCCTGCATTCAGGCGTATTCATTAGCTCATTCATGCCCTCGACTATAAATGGAATATCATGGTGATTAAGTGTTCTGGCAATATCGGCACTGATTTTTCTTTTGCGTAGCAATATAGCCATCTCCGAATACGGAACACCTATATTATGGAGCTTTCTTATATTATCAGCGATAAATTCATATTCTGCCTGTGGATAATCAAATTCTTTATATACAATATCTTCTTTATCGTATGCCGTTGAACAACCTGATTGCATAGTTTTAAGCAATCTTCTTGAGTTATTTGCAATAACGTTTTTGGCTACATCAACTATTCCCTCTGTGCTGCGGTAATTGGTGTCAAGCAAGATGAAATTTGAAATATTATATCGCTGCATAAAGGTCAGAATGTTAGTCGAATCACTGCCCCTAAACTGATAAATGGTTTGATCATCGTCTCCAACTACGCAAAGATTTGCTCCAAGCTTTTTTATAAGTGATATAAGCTTTTCTTGAACAGGGTTCGTGTCTTGATACTCATCAACGGTTAGGTATTTTACTTTTTTAGCAATTATATTGCTAAATTCTTTGTTGTTTTCGAGCTGAGTGACCATTTCACGAAGAATAAGAGAATAATCAAAATGTCTTTCTGAATACATCTTATCATGATACTTTTGAAATGCGGTTTGGACATCTTGACTCCAATTTGCCGAGTCAGCCCAATTTTCATTAAGCAAACCCATAACCTTTATGAATAGATCAGTTTCAAGGTACTTCTGTAAGCCTAAGTCGAGCATCCCGATTTCATTATAGTATCGTTCTACAAATAATTTTGTATGTATGTCATCCAAAACAGTAAATGTTTGAAACTCAGGCAGATATTCCTGAAGCATATTCAAGCAAAAACCATGTATTGTCCCAATATACATTTTGGCGAAGCCCTTTGTATCTCCGAGCTCGGCTTTTCCAATAGAATAAATACGTGTTTTTAATTCTTCGGCTGCCTTCCTAGTGAACGTAAAAGCCACGATATTTTCAGGCGTTATATTTGGTTTGCACTTCAAAATATTGATTATTCTTCTTGTTACAACACCTGTTTTGCCGGCACCAGCACAGGCTATTATTTCCACATCACTATCAATTGCATTAATAGCATCTATTTGTTTTTGAGATAATTTAGCCATAATAATCTCCCCTATCGTCTGTTGTCCTCAATTCTTTTTTGCTTAATGATCAATAGCTGAAATCGCTTAGATAATCATTGGGTGCCCCATCATTTCTTCGTAATAGGCATAAGGATTTCTCTCATAATCATAGACCAGACGAATGCTCGGTTCTATGTTCTGCTCTTTTTCTCGCTGTTTTTGCCTTTACTGAGTAAGTTTCGAATACTTTTGAAGAATTTCTTTAGCTCTTTCCTGTGAGAAACCTTCCTCTAACAATGATTCAAAATCCATTATAAGCTCCTTTCGATATTTTTCCCTGCTTTTGCAGACTTTCTAAAGAATTTCTGGCAATGCTTCCTTCTCATCGGAACAAAGAAAAGGAATTGCCTGATATTCCTTGCGTGTTAGTGCTCTGCACTGATGATTCGGTATAGTGCGGATGCCCTCTGCGTTTGTTTTGAAGTCGTCCAATGGCTGAAAAACTATGCGTTGATCTTCCCATCTTATCAGCCCATTTGTTCCGTCTGGCATTTTATATACTGTTTCCCATATATATGGCGTGCCAGCTTTTGTTTTCTCGGACCGCAGACTTAGTTTTGCAATCTCGTCGGCTATCTTAACCTTGCCAATTGGACTGATCACCAAATCCTTAGATTCCTGAAAGAACCCCTCATTTTTTAAATAGTATACCATCAAATTGGCTACATACTGTGGGCATTGTCTGATGCCACGCTCCCAGTCCTGTAATGTTCTTGCTGGTATACCTAGTCGGCGGGAAAATTCTGCTTGAGTTAGTCCTGTACGCATACGCATTTCTTTAATGGTCATCTTAAACACCCCACATTATCAGTTTTTTAGTTTATCTATTATAATAATATCACGCATTGCGTGTTATGTCAACCAGATTTCAATACATTGGCAACAAAAATACGAATCTTTGTGTTTTCTTGCAAAAATAGCCATTGAAATTTATCCGCGTTTGTACTACACTGATGTAGTGTAATAAAGCCGCTGTCTGCGGGCATTTTGTGCAAAAAAGGAGACTATCATGGCGAAAGATCATCCCACCGGCAACTCCGGCCTGTACCGGGCTTTTCTGCAGCTCAAGACCCCGGAGGAATGCTATCGTTTTCTGCAGGACGTGTGCAGCTATTCGGAACTCAGCGCAATGGAGCAGCGCTACAACATTGCCGAGTTGCTGGCCGACAAGTGCATCTACACCGAGATCATGGACAAGACCGGCGCGTCCAGCGCCACCATCAGCCGGGTGAACCGGTCTTTGAGCTACGGTACCGGCGCGTATGAGCGGGTCTTTGCCCGTCTGAAGGCGGAAAAGGCCGAGGAAGAGGCGAAATGAGCAGCTATGACGCACTGGCCGCCAGCTATGACGGCCTGATGGCGGATGGTGTGTACCGCCGCCGTGCGGACTATCTGGAAAAGCTGATGACAACCTATCCGTCCGTTCCGGCGGAGGATTGGAAGAAGTATCTGTGCATTGTGCAGAAAGCGGTCTTTTCCGAAGAAGAGATTTCACAGGAAGAAGCACGGTTTTGTTATCGGCTGTACCGG
>ERZ1026992.138-NODE-138-length-13096-cov-9.183805_pt1 | contig 13096 bp, 9 predicted proteins | sample MGYA00519290_ERZ1026992 | MGnify/ENA primary metagenome ERZ1026992 (study PRJEB26926, sample SAMN06164802) | human gut metagenome | biome: ENVO:00009003; feature: ENVO:2100002; material: ENVO:00002003 | host: Homo sapiens | place: USA | collected 2012 ... | reverse complement strand
CTTTGGTAAAACGCTTTGCAAATTCTACGCCCAGCCGGTTTGCTTCTTCCGGGGTGATCTCTCCGGGGCGGAAAGACTGGCGCACATGATAGGCGATCACATCATCCGCACCGCGCACTCGTCCGGTAGCGGCAATGTACTGCCGCTTTGCCAGAAGGAACTCTGCATCCGCAATCCTGCTGTCACACGCATAACCGGTAATGAGTCTGCCGTTATCTGTTTTCTTTGGATTGGCTACATAGTCGATGATGTCACTGATTGCCCGACTTTCTGTGCGCCCCTTGCCAACATGAAGCGGCATGATTCTTGTGGTTGCCATAGAGGGAACCTCCTTTCCAAAAAAGAAACGGCCTGCATGGTGCAGACCGCTTTCGTTATTCTATAAAATCATTCTCATCAAGAAAAATAAAATCGTCATCGGTGTCCTCTAACTGTTTTGGAGGAAACCTCATCTCGTATTGTTCTTTCGCCAGCGCACGGACTTCCGGGCGCTTATCTTTCATTCGGTTTTTCAGCCAGGAAATGTGTTCCTTTGATAATCGCCAGGGGAGATTTAGCAAGCGGTTTATTGTCATTTGCTCCGCTTGCTTCTCCGGCGGCAAAGAAGCACAGGATTTACAGATATGAGCCGCATGGCCTTTGCCGGAAAATTTTTCGTTGGCTTTGTATTCTCCGCAGACTTTGCAATAATGACCGTGTTTTTTCATAGGCTCGATCCCTTTTCACATAGAGCGTATAAACCGCGAACCGCCCCCATGATGATGCTCCACTCCAGATCTGCCGCATAGGAAAACTTCCTGCGGTAAGATTCCCAAAGTTTCTGCATAACCGAGCTGTTCTCCACTTCCTCAAAAACTTCGGCAGCTTCTGCAAGATGTCGTTCTGTCCCGCGTTTGTGAGCAGTGGCCCACAGCGCATCATGGAGAATCTGTGGGTTCAATGTGTTCCCATGCAGCTGTTCCAGAATATAAATGTCATAGAAATCTCTCATGCGGGTGTTGGTGGTGGTTCTGGTGATAATCGTTTCCAGCTTTTCAGCCAGAACCGTTTCCAGATTGTACGCCCAAATATCAATGGAGCGATCTTCCAGCATCAGCTTGAAAGAGTAGCGTACCTCCCTGGGGGTAATGGCATCCCCTGTGGAAATGTCAATCTTCAAAGGTGTCACCACACCGTCAAAGGTTGTAGTCATGCTGACCCGAATCCCAGGATACTCCGCTTCATCCATAATCTCTGAAATGCTTTTCAGCTGAAATTTGACGCCATCATCAATCGGCACACTCACAATAGCAGAAATCAGGTTCTCGATGTCTTCTACATTAACATTGGCTCCTTTTACAGTAGCGTCCAAGTCCATGGTGGAACGGGCATCCAGTCCAACCATTGCCGCTACCAGCATCCCGCCTTTCAGAATAAATTTGTCACGATATTCAGAAAGGGAAATTCTCTCCAGAAAACGCTCCATCATATAGTTTCGCATTAAAAGCTGTGCATCCGCAGATTTTTTTCTGGAAAGATTGCGAATTAAATCTTTTAGCTGCCTTGCTGTTTTTATCATAAAAGCACCTCCAAATACTGCCGTATAATTTTTTCAACCCGGAACATACCGGCATACCGCATCAAAGTCCGCAGGTCTTTGTCCTTTCTTCTGGCATACATTTTTAGCGCTCCTTGAAAAGTCTGCGTCTCCATGTTGTTCCGGCTGCGGAGCAGATCGCAGATGGTGCGCTCCATATCATAGACAGGAACCGTATGCCCAAAAGGTGTTTGGCCAGTTGTCAGCCCTACCTCATATAGTTCTGGCTTGATGGTGTAAATAGAAAGGCCCTCTGCCTTTAAGCGAGTGGTGCTGTACCCTCTGCGCACCGTGATAGCGTATGGAGATGGTTCCCGGTCTGTCAGGTCATGGAAAAATAGCGCCGATTCATGGGAAAATACTGCCTGACCACACCGCAGATGTAACAGAAACATCGCATCAATCCAGGTATCCTCGGAGACATAAATTCCGTGAGCAACCTGCTGAAGATTTTTCTCTTTGACATATTCATAAAAAATGGGTTTTACAATTCCGCTGGCGATTACCTGTGCGGTTTGTAGCATCCCATCATGCTCGGTCAGAAGTCTGTCTAACTGCTCAAACCGTTCTGATTTGGTCACATTCATCACTTCCTTTCGTGCTACCATTATACACGAATGTAGCACAAAAGTAAATATAGTAATTTAACAGACACTGTCTGGCATTTTTGTGACCGCGCATTTTATCCATAAACCAAATCCTGAATGACAAACTTCAAGTCCTGTACCTTACCCAGCAGCCAGATAGCAGCCATTGGAAGACCAAACAGACTGATAAGAAATGCCATCACCAGCAGGATAATGCCATTTTGCAGGGAACAGGTCAGCAGGACCGCCACGCCCAGCAGGGCGATCACCATGCTGATAAGCCCCAACACCAGGCCGGAGAGATATACCAGCCCCGCACAGAGCCAGACAAATAAAGTTAGTGCCAGAATTACCGGAGCCACCAAAATCTTCAACAGCAATTTCAGAATAAACCCGATTGCCCTCATGATTCTTCCTCCTCCCATTGTTCCCGAAAGCTCTGGCAAAGAAGTTCTGCCTGTTTTTCATCTTCTTCCGTGACTTCCCGGCGGCCTTTGGTCCGCTTCATCACCTCGTAGCCGCTGTAATCGGAAAGCAGCACTTCAAACAGCTCGTCCGGTGTCCGGCTGAGAAGTCCGTCCACACAATAGCGGGAATCCCCATTCCACGTTACACGGAGATACCCATTCCTGCAAGGAAGAACTTCTTCCTCCAAATCACAGGACAGATAATCCTGAAATATCTCCAGCACTTTTTCAAAAGTTTTCATCTATTCTCAACTCCTTTGCGGCAATCTATTTTCTACTCATATTATCCTGCCGGTACAGCCAAAAGGCAAGGATACGGGCAAAAAGAAAAAGCGGAGGAAGGCGCGGCGAAAAGAACGCCGTTCCTCCCTCCGCAAATGGAGTGTCTATCCCTGTTATGAAAGTTTAGAAAGCTGGGTAAGGATTTCCTTCACGCCCTCCCATAACTGCTCCTGCCGCTGGGATATATCCTCCAGATCGGCATCATAAACCCGTCCGGTCTCATGCACTTTGCGGGTCAGCTGATTTAAGTTGTTGCTGGAATATCGCATAAGGGAAACCAGTTCTTTCAGCTCCGGTAAATCCAGCTGCACCACATAGCCATCCACAGCCATCTTCCGCAGATAGGCACTCAGGTTTTCTGTTCCATATTGCTGCATCTTTTGACGGATCAATTCCAATTCTTCTGCGGACACCCAAAACAAAACCGGAACATCCCGCTTACGCTTTGCCATGGTTATCGCTCCGGCTCCCGTTTCTTCGGGGCGGCAGGCTTGTGGGCAGGCAATTCCTGCTTGAGCTTATCCCGTACAGAGGGACGGGACGGTTGTATCTTTTCTCCCTGAGTACGGCTGCGCTGCTGTTCTTCTCGCACCAGATCAATAAAACCATCCAGCACAGCAGGGTGGCTGTTCAGGACATAACCACATCGGACGGTTTCGGGGTTCTCGTTGGGAATGGTCTTGGCCCATTCCTTATTGCGTCGAGAGTAACGCCCATCCCAGTCCTGAAGCTGGACGGTGTTGGCAAGGACCAGCGCCACACGCTCCATGCCAAAGGTCTCGATCACACCCTTTGCCGCATCGTGACTGAGATACATTCCGTCGAAGTGTTCCCGCACCGCCGCTTCAATAGCCTCCTTGCATTGAAGATTTACATTGTTGGAAGCCCGGTACTGCTCCATCTCCCCATGTTCTTTTGCATAGGCGGCAGAATGGGGATAGACCGGCGTTGTTCGCAGTTCCTTTTTGGCTCTGCATACATCATCGGCACGGTTTTCAATGCTGCCCCTTATTACATCCATATAGCCGGTCTCCAGCTTTTCAAAATAGCGGTACACATCTTCCAGCGGCGAAGGAGATTCCAGAAGGGCCTGTGCCTGAGCATCGGTCAGCACCAGTTCCTCCATCGCCATCACGATGTCCTCGCGGATGGTGTACTCATAGGCATGGTTTAAGACTTCTTCCGGGGGCTGGCTTTTCAGCCAGCCCCTGTATTTGTCCTGTTCGGCAGCCATCTTTTCATAAAGGGCTGTATTCAGATCGTTGGTATTCATGTTATCGCACCTCCTCATGCTGTTTTGGTTTCTTGTCTGTACTGCGGGGCGGCACCGGGCGTTTCAGATGATCCAGCACCGAAGACCGTGTGCTTTTGGCAACGACAGCTTCATCGTGTGCCGGTCCCTTTCCGTCGATGTTGAGCAAGGTATCCAGCTCCACCAGACAGGCGTTTTTGCTTCTCAGTTCTTCTTCATAAAGGAATGGCTTTCCGACTTCCTCCTTTGCGGCAGCCTGCTGCTGACAGAGGTTATCCAGTTGTGCCTTTGCCGCCTCCAGACGCTGGGGCATCTGGGCAAGGGCATTGTCGATACGGGTAAGATTTCCGCGAGGGTCTGTACCAAGGGTTGCCCGGTGGGTCATCTGGCCTTTCAGCAGGAGCGTATATTCCTGTTTCCAGGCGGAAAATTCCACGGACATGGCATAGCCCCGGTAGCTGCCGATCTGTACCGGATCGGAGGTTTTGACCTCCTTGCAGGCGTCCAAAAGGGCTGCACCGGCATTCTCTTTATCGGTCAGTAGGTCGCCCCGGATCTCCATACCGGCAAAGCCGTCCTCCGGGTGCGGGTGAGCTGCCAAAACCTCCAGGTCAGATTCAAAGCCCTTGATAAAGCCCTTGTGCTTTTCAATCTCCTCCGGGAAATATTTGAGCAGCTGGTCCTCCAGACGATACTGCTTGCTCTGGTGGTCGGCTTTCATCAGCTTCAGTCGGGATACCTCCACATCCAAATCCATACGCTCTTTGATACGGGGGTCTCCGGCGCACAGAGCCTTGATCTCGGCAAAACTGAGGGCGGTTTCATCCACATCATCGCAGGAACGCACCGGCGATTTAGAAGTCATGATCTGACTGATGAATTTTTGCTTATTCTCCACCGTCTGCCAGAGGTATGCGTCAAAGGTTCCTTCGGTCACATAGCGGTACACATGGACAAGAGGATTCTGGTTACCCTGGCGCTCGATACGGCCCTTGCGCTGGGCAAGGTCTCCCGGTCTCCACGGACAGTCCAGGTCATGAAGTGCCACCAGACGGTCCTGCACATTGGTGCCTGCGCCCATCTTGGCGGTGCTGCCCAAAAGGACACGCACCTGACCGGTACGGACTTTAGAGAACAGCTCCTTTTTCCGCACTTCGGTGTTGGCTTCATGGATAAAAGCGATCTGGTCGGCAGGCATTCCCTGAGCAATGAGTTTCTGACGAATATCGTCATATACCGTAAAGACCGGTTCCTGCTCCGGCAGAGGCACAGCGCCTTCCAATGCGTGAAGCAGTGGATTATCCAGCGTTTTCGCCGCCTTGCTTGCAGGAGCTTTTGCCTGCGGGGTAGAAATGTCGCAGAATACCAGCTGGGTCAGCTTGTCAGCTTCGCCATCCTGCCAGATCTGCATGATATTGTCCACACACTGATTGACCTTTGTGCCGGGTTCATCCGGCAGCAGCTGGTTGACGATCCTCTGGTCCAGTCCCAGCTTGCGGCCATCCGAGGTTATCTTGAGCATATTATCCTGGGACGGATCAACGCTGCCGCTGTGTACCAGCGATGCGCGCTCCGAAAGAGCCTTGACCATTTCCTGCTGATGTTCGGTGGGCTGCGCCACGACATTGTGGTATTCCACTTCCGGGGTAGGCAGATTCAGCTGGTCGGCAGTCTTGATGTCCGCCACTTCTTTGAACAGGTTCATCAGCTCCGGCAGGTTAAAGAACTTGCTGAATCTCGTTCTTGCCCGGTAGCCGGTTCCCTCCGGTGCCAGCTCCAACGCTGTGACGGTCTCCCCAAATCGGGAAGCCCAGCAGTCAAAGTGGGTCATGTTCAGTTCTTGCAGGCGTTCATACTGGAGATACCGCTGCATGGTGTAAAGCTCGGTCATGGAGTTGCTGACCGGTGTACCGGTGGCAAAGATCACGCCACGGTTTCCGGTGATCTCATCCATATAGCGGCACTTGGCAAACATATCGCTGGACTTTTGGGCATCGCTGGTGGAGAGACCTGCCACATTCCGCATTTTGGTGTATAAAAACAGGTTCTTGTAGTTGTGTGCCTCATCCACGAACAGCCGGTCCACGCCCAGCTGCTCAAAAGTCACCACATCGTCTTTTCGCCCCTCGGCTTGCAGCTTTTCCAGTCTGGCTTCCAGAGACTTTCTGGTACGCTCCAGCTGCTTGACGGTAAAACGCTCGCCGCCGCTGGCCTGCACCTCTGCGATGCCCTCGGTGATCTCGTCGATCTGCTCATAGATAAGCCTTTCCTGACGCTCCCGGCTGATGGGGATACGCTCAAACTGGCTGTGTCCCATGATGATGGCGTCGTAGTCACCGGTCGCAATACGGGCGCAGAACTTCTTGCGGTTATGGGTCTCAAAGTCCTTTTTGGTGGTAACTAAGATGTTGGCAGAAGGATAGAGGCGCAGAAACTCCGACGCCCACTGCTCGGTCAGGTGGTTTGGCACCACAAAGAGGGATTTCTGGCACAAGCCCAGGCGTTTGGCTTCCATAGCAGCGGCCACCATCTCAAAAGTTTTGCCTGCGCCTACTTCATGTGCCAACAGGGTATTTCCTCCATACAGCACATGGGCAATGGCGCTTTTCTGGTGTTCCCGCAGGGTAATGGCCGGGTTCATCCCTCCAAAAGTGATGTGGCTGCCATCATATTCACGGGGACGGGTAGAGTTCATTTCCTCGTTGTACTGGCGCACCAAAGTCTGGCGGCGTTCCGGGTCTCTCCAGATCCAGTCCCTAAAGGCTTCCCGGATCGCTTGCTGTTTTTGGGCCGCCAGGGTGGTCTCCTTGGCGTTCAGCACGCGGCGCTCTTTTCCGTCTGCGTCCTCTATGGTGTCATAGATACGGACATCTCGCAGGTTCAGGCTGTCCTCCAAAATCTTGTAGGCATTGGCACGGCTGGTTCCGTAGGTGGTGTAGGCTGCCACATCGTTGTAGGATACGGAAGATTTCCCCTTGATCTGCCATTCAGCGGTAAAGGACGAATAGTTGACCTCGATACTGCGCTGGAGATAAAACGGGGTGTTGAAGGTCTCGTACATAAACTGCTGGATGTACTCCTTGTCAATCCAGGTAGCGCCCAGACGCACCTCGATCTCCGACGCATCCAGGTCTTTGGGCTGGGCGGCGGTAAGAGCTTCCACATTGACTGCATAAACCGGGTCCTGCTGTGCCGCCCGCTGCGCCTGACGCAGTTTTCGGCGTACATTGCCAGAGAGGTATTCATCAGCAGTCACATAATGGGGCGTTCCGTCCTGCTCCAACTGTCCCGGTACACGGAAGATTACGCCTTGCAGCTCTCCGGCCAGTTCTTCTTTTGTTTTTCCGGTAAGCTGGCTCATATAGTCCATATCCACGCAGGCTTTTTCCGAGATGGACACCGCCAGTGCTTCACTTGCCGTATCCACCACAGCCACCGCCTGATGGGGCTTGATGGTCCGTTTGGTGAACATATCTGCCTTGCGTTCCAGCTTTCCGTCCTCGTCGATGACTTCCAGCGCACAGAGCAGGTAATAGGAAGAATCGTCTGCATAGGCCAGACGGTTTGCACGGTCATTGATGAGACCGTATTTGGCAGAAAAGCTGTCATAGAGGCTGTTCAGTTCCGCCTGCTTTTGGGTAATGGTGCTGTCCGGAACCGCTGCATCCATCTGAAGGTCGATCAGTTCCTGCACACAATCACGCAGTCCCACAAGACCTTTTACGCGGGCTTCTGCGGTGGTGTTGAGGTCAGGGCGCACCATACGGCTGTTTTCCCGGTAGTACACCTGCCCGTCTACAATGGCATAGGAATAGTTCTTCACATTGGGGTCGGCAGGAATGGAGGTGTCAATAGCTTCGCCTTCGCCCAGCTCCGGCAGCTCTGCCTCCTGATAAGTGCCATGAATATACTTCACCGCATCATGCAGCTGGTCGGAAAGCTCCAGTCCCTCGATAGGGTTCACGGTGTAGTCCATACCATGAGCAGTGCTTACCGGCTCCTGTCTGCCCAGCACCATTTCCGGGTGGTCGATAAAATACCGGTTGATGGCAAACCCGTCCTCCGTCTGTCCGGTCTGGGTCCATTCCGGCACGATGTCCAGCGGGCGGTCCCGCTTTTGGAGAAAGATGATGTCCGATACCACCTCGGCACCGGCATTCTTTTTGAACGCGTCATTCGGCAGACGGATAGCTCCCAACAGCTCAGCACGCTGGGCAAGATAGCGGCGCACGGTGGAATCCTTGGCGTCCATGGTATATCGGGAGGTCACAAAAGCTACCACGCCGCCGGGACGCACCTGATCCAGTGCTTTGGCGAAAAAGTAGTTATGAATACTGAAATTCAGCTTGTTGTAGGCTTTGTCATTGACCTGATACTGACCGAAAGGTACATTGCCGATGGCAAGGTCAAAGAAGTCACGCCTATCGGTGGTCTCAAAGCCGCCTACTGTGATGTCCGCCTTGGGATAGAGCTGCTTTGCGATGCGCCCGGAAACAGGGTCCAGCTCCACGCCGTACAGACGGCTGTTTCGCATTTTCTCCGGCAGCATACCAAAGAAATTGCCCACACCCATAGACGGCTCCAGAATATTTCCGGTCTCAAATCCCATACGGTCCACCGCTTCATAGATGGCCTGAATGACCGTAGGGCTGGTGTAATGGGCGTTGAGGGTAGAGCTTCTGGCGGCGGCATATTCCTCCGGGGTCAGCAGTTCTTTTAGCTGGGCATACTCTAAAGCCCATACCGGTTTCTCCGGCTCAAACGCATCAGAGAGACCGCCCCAGCCCACATATCGAGAAAGGACCTCCTGCTGTTCGGGGCTTGCCTGCTGTCCGGCAGCTTCCAGCTCTTTCAGCAAACGAATCGCATTGACATTTGCCTGGAACTTGGCTTTCGGACCGCCTTCGCCCAGGTGGTCGTCGGTGATACGGAAATTCTCAGCGGTGCGGCGCAGGTTGTCCTTGTATTCCCCGTAAGCGGCTTCCTCGGCGGCTCTGGCATTGGGAAAAGTCTGCCACTGGCCATTGACCTGAATGGAAACCGGGTGTTCATCCAACACTTCCTCAAAGGTTTTCTCCGGCTCAGTCACAGGGGCTGGTGGCTCCGGCTCCTCGATATGCAGTCGTTCCACCACCACATCATAAGGCAGATTGTTCTTATCGCCCGGATAGACGGCCATGGTCTCGGAATGGAAGGTCGGGGATTCGGTAGCCGGTTGGGGCTGTTCCTGTCCAAAACCGTCCTGCTGACGGGCATACATCCCGCGCAGCAAAGGTGCAACCTCATCCCAGCGGAAATACAGCATAGCCAGACGCTTTTCCTCTGCATCCATGACTTCCAGTTCTATGCCCTGTGCCGTGGTACGGTAATCGGCAATATCGCCGGTCTCCAGATTCAGTGTCTCAATCTCACCGGAATAGGCTCTGCTCAGCCAGTAGGCGATCTCGCTGTTGCTCCTGCCGGATTGCAGCAGCGTGGAAATCTGCTTTTTATCCGCTTCATCCATCAGTCCATGAGCCAATACATCCCGCAAGTCCTGATCTGCCTTGTCCGGGTCAATGGGAAGAAACTCGGTATAGTAAGCATTGCGGCGGTCTGCCCGAAGCAGCTGCTCGAACTGTTCTTTGCGCTCTGCCCGGTAGATGGGATATACCATGCCGGTGGGCAGAAGCTGTACGGTGTCCTCCCGCAGCTCTGTGATCTGATAGGCGTCATCCTCGATATACACGGTATCGCCCACGGCATAGACCGGGGCGGCTGGGTCATAGGAGGTTCTTTGCGGAATTGGGCGGCGAACTGCGTCATATTCCTCATCGGAAATGGAAACTTCGGAAGTCTGCTCTGTCTCGGCATCTGCGATCTGCTCTGCATCTGACATCACCTGTTGGATAAACGGGGCATTGTCCAGTTTTTCCGGGTCTGTCACCTGTCCGTTGACGATCCCTCTTTCTTCCAGAGCTTCCCGGATGGCGATTGGGTCGATGTCGTCAAAACGGTTCTGTTCTTCTTCGGTATAGAACCGGTCCTCCTGAATGAGCTGGGCAATCCGGCGCTGTACCTTCGGCCAGGGCAGCTGCGTTTCCTCCGGGCTGCCGGCACGGACAACAAACAGGCTGTTGCTGTTACTGCCGCCGTATTCCTGAGCCAGCCATGCGGCGGTATCTTTTTCTCTTGCATGGTCTTTCATATAGCGGATAACAGCGTGTTTACTCTCGATATTGCCGTTCCATGCACAAAGGGCAGTATCAATATCTTCCTGAGAAAGAGGGCGCAGAAGTTCATGGAGCTTTGGATAGGTTTCGTCGATCACTTCCCGGTGCAGACGCTGGCGGAACTCCGGCACATCCGAATAGAGTCGGATCAGCTCCATATCCTTAGAACCAAGGACCGCACGGCGCACAGCGGCATTACCCTCGATGACAGCATTTTCACGGTCAGAATGACCGCAGGCATTGCGGTATGCGGTATCCTCAGAAATGGCGGCAGTCACCACAGGCTTATACTGCTCAAACTGCTCCCCAAGGGTAGGCTTTGGTGTTTCTTCATCCATCTCCGGCTGCTGGGCTTGAATGGCATCTTCTTCGGCCTGTTCCTGTTCGGTAAGATAGCGGTCTTTCTGGACAAGTGAGGTAATGCGCTTGGCAACCTTTTCCCAGTTCAAGTGAACATCCGGGCAGTCCTGCTTTTTATAGTGCAGTCCTTTCCCATCGTGATCTTCGCCGCTGTGTGTTGCGCCGGACAGGGCATGAGAGCGTCCGCCAATGCCATACTCGTCTTTGAGGAATCTCACTTTCTCCTTATCCGTATGGTTTGCCATGAAGAACGCATAGATACGGCCTTTTCCTCCGGCGAAACTGCTGCCGCCGGTCATAGCGGCGTCGATCTCATCCTCGGTAATGAAGTGCTGAACGGTTGGCACTTGGGAAAGGTCTGAAGAAAAGGTCCTGCGTGGCAGGTCAAGGTCCTTCAGGTTCTCCCAGATCTCCCTTGGTCTGTGATAGTGAAAACGCAACAGGTCACGGTCCTGCTGATAGGCAGTCCAGAAGGCGGCGTATTCTTCCTTGAGGGTCTGGCGGAAAGCCGGGTCACTCAGCTGCTCCGTCAGGCGGCGAGTCTCCTCCGGGAAACCATTGCCTTTGATCTCTGACAGGCAGGACAAATATCCGGCTTCTCTGGCACCCTCACTGAGATCGTGATACAGATACCAGAGCTTTTCTGCAAGGAGGGAGCGTTCATAGCCTGCCGCTTCTGCAAGCTCCACATTGGAGGCAAACTGGCCGATCTCCAAAAGCTCCCCGATACGCTCTGCGGCGCTCTCCCAGGAAATGACCTGGGCAGACCTGTCATAACGGACAGACTTCCCATGTGAAAGATGGATACCATCCTCGGCATACCATGCGCTCACACTGCCAAGGCCATTGCCGCCGTGGTACAGCGTTTTCAGTATCTCGGCAATCTCAGCGGTGGTTTTCTGCTTTTCAAAGGCTGCAACCACACGCTCCCTTTGACGGTCTGTATTGCCGCCCAAACGCAGCACATGGTCGATGTCATTTTGGGCAAAAGAAAAAGCAGAGGATGTATGCGCTACATTCTCTGCTTCATCTATGGATTGGATCTGTTCCGCTTCGGAGAGGAACAGGTTTAGGGTCAGCTGTTGATAAGCTCCGCCATCAGGATTTCCTCGGCCTGAGCTTTGCAGGTGTTCATCAGCCCCACCCACTTCATGGGATCGCTGGCTTTCAGTTCCTCGGTGGCTCCCGCTTCCTTCGCCAGCTGGGGCATCATCTGCTCCAGTCTGCTCTGGGCGGTCTCGTCGATCTCCAGAAGGTGCGGGTACAGCTTCTCGCTCAGCAACATCTGGTTGTAGAGGATGGGACGATGTTCCTTCAGGTAGGTTTTCCTCATCCTGCCGTACTTGCCCAGGGGTTTCTCCGGCTGCTGGCTCAGCTTCAGGTCGGGAATCAGATAGTCTCCGTTCTGGATATAGGTCATGGGATTGTTCATCTTGTTTGCTCCTTTCTTGGTTGGCTTCGCGCTCTGCATTTCGGACGGTAACGCCGATCTGCCGCAGCACCTGCTGGTTGATCTGGCTGACCGCTGTTCCCAGCGCCCCGATGGTGGACGGGGTGTTGAAATCAAAGATCGCCATGAAATCTTCGTGGTCGAAGTAGCGTTCCGGCTCCAGTCCACAGCGGGACATCAAAGCGTAAGTGATGCTGACGGTGGCTGCTGCCTTGAACTGTACTCCGATGTTAAACTCATCATATTCCTCCAAAAAGGAACCGTCAACGATATAGAAGAAGTCCTGCTGATGCTCCGTCCAGTATTCCTCAGCCAGTTTTCCGGCTACCTCAGTGAGCTGTCCGGCAAGGTCATCACCGGAAACATCATAGGTGCGCTCAAGCATGGCCTGCACCGAATCCAAATGGCGCTCCTCCAGCTGCCACAGCCAGGGAGTGCGGGAATGTTCACGGGTTCCGGTGTCGGAAATATCAAAAACATAGCGCAGGCGGGGCCTGTCCCCGGAATCGTCCACCAGAGCAATTCCCTTGGAGCCGCGCCTTACATACCGGCCCATCTTTTCATTCCACAAATCGTACTCTGCACAGGCGGTGGCGTCCGGACGCTGGGCGTAGATCATCAACTGCTCATGGAACGGGTACTTGTAAAGTCGGGCTGCCGTAGTAAGGAACCCTGCCCATTCCTGCCAGCTTCCAGTGAGTTGCGTTGCCACTTTCTCCGCCATCTGTGCATATAGTTCAGCTTTGGTTGGCATAGTGTTCTGTCCTCCTTTCGGTTTTTGGATAAAAGAAAAGCAGGAAACCTAAATAATTTCCTGCTGGGTAAAACTGTGAATATTAAATTGGGGTTAGGTTATTTGTTATGCAAACTGTATTTTTTATAGATTTACAATCATAATATACTCCTCATC
>ERZ1026992.123-NODE-123-length-14478-cov-25.812383_pt1 | contig 14478 bp, 13 predicted proteins | sample MGYA00519290_ERZ1026992 | MGnify/ENA primary metagenome ERZ1026992 (study PRJEB26926, sample SAMN06164802) | human gut metagenome | biome: ENVO:00009003; feature: ENVO:2100002; material: ENVO:00002003 | host: Homo sapiens | place: USA | collected 2012 ... | reverse complement strand
GCGCCGCATCATCCGCTTCAACAGCCACAACGAAGGCTGGCGAAGCCACTGAGCAAGCCACTGCAGCAGCGAGGTCTGCTTCTGCAGCAAAAACCTCTGAAACAAATGCAAAGACTTCAGCAGACAATGCTGCTTCCTCTAAGGCGGCAGCCGCATCGTCCGCTGGTTCAGCGGCGTCATCGGCATCATCTGCGTCTGCTTCAAAAGATGAGGCGACCAGACAAGCATCCGCAGCGAAGGGAAGTGCCACGACGGCATCCACGAAGGCGACAGAGGCTGCTGGCAGTGCGACAGCGGCAGCTCAGAGCAAAAGTAAGGCGGAATCTGCAGCAACGCGCGCCGAGACAGCAGCAAAACGGGCGGAGGATATTGCATCCGCCGTGGGGCTTGAGGATGCGAGCACGACGAAAAAGGGGATCGTTCAGCTCAGTAGTGCAACCAACAGTACATCTGAAACGCTTGCCGCGACACCGAAGGCAGTTAAAGCAGCGAATGACAATGCGAATGGCAGGGTACCATCTAACCGAAAAGTTAACGGGAAAGCACTGACAGCGGATATAACATTAACGCCGAAAGATATTGGCACTTTCAATTCAGTAACGATGTCTTTCTCTGGCGGGGCAGGGTGGTTCAAACTGGCTACGGTTACCATGCCACAAGCGAGTTCCATCGTTTACATCACATTGATTGGTGGCGCTGGTTACAACGTCGGCTCCCCACAGCAGGCAGGCATTTCAGAACTGGTTTTGCGAGCAGGCAATGGAAATCCCAAAGGGATTACTGGAGCTTTGTGGAAAAGAACAGGCGCAGGATTAACAAATTTCGCCTGGATCAACACATCCGGCGATACATATGATATTTACGTTGAGATTGGCAATTATGCGACGAGTGTAAATATCCATTGGGATTGCACTGCAAATGCGTCAGTTTCTGTTTATACCTCGCCAGCATATTCAGCGAGTAAGCCTTCCGGCGTTACCGATGGTGTTGTTTATACGATGTTTAGCTCACATCAGAAACCTACACCATCAGATATTGGAGCACTGCCAACAACTGGAGGGACTATTTCAGGTCCGTTGTCTGTTACTGGCGGGATCACCGGGGCACTGAAGGGGAACGCGGCAACCGCCACCAAATTGCAGACAGCGAGAAGCATTAACAATGTGGCTTTTGACGGCACGAAAGATATAACTCTAACGCCTGGTAACATCGGCGCTGCTGCTTCGTCTCAGGCATGGCTGAATACTGGCGATTCAGGACAATCGTTATCCACATCGTCATTTATTACACTGCTGCAAAATAACGGCGCATTCAATCAGCGTACATGGATTGCTCGCTGTTCGTGGGCTTATGCTAATAACGCCTCAATACCGGATAGCGAAACAAAATGTGGCACTATTCCGCTTGCTGGCGCACTGATTGAAATAACCAGCTTTGGCATGACTAACTACACAATCAGGATCACCACCGCAACGACTACCAGCGTTTCCGGTGCAAAAGTAAACGCCGAATTTATTTACGTTTACAATGGGGATGGTTATTCGCCAGGCTGGCGCAGGCAGTACAATACTAAAAACCTGCCGACACCACTTGAGATAGGAACTTACAGCATATCGGAGATTAACAATTTAAACAGGAATTTTCTCACATCGTCAAGACTTGAAGCTGGCTCGTTAGATGCAAACTTCCAGACGTTAACTTGTTATTGTTTGCAAATATTCGACATTCAGACAACAACCGATAGTCCTAACATGTTCGTAAGTCCGATTGCTGGCTACAACATGGTTTTTCGTTCGACTTCATCCCGTCGATACAAGACGGATATCGAGTCTTTAGAGGACAAGTACGCGGATGAGCTGTTGAAACTTCGTCCTGTATGGTATCGCTCGACTTGTGAAAGGGACAGAAAGGACTGGGGACATTATGGCCTTATTGCAGAAGAAGTCGGAGAGATAGCACCGCAATATGTTCACTGGCGTCCTCTTACAGACAAAGATGATCCAGGTATAGCGTCTGATAATGGGATGGTTGCTGAAGGTGTGATGTATGATCGTCTGGTTGTTCCGCTTATTCACCATATTCAGAAACTGACAAAAAGAGTTGATGAACTTGAGTCAGAATTAAAGTTGTTATCAACTTCCCGAAGCGATATCGGATAAGGGGGGGATAATGGATATAACACTTTTCCTTCATGTGCTTTGTGATGTGGCTGCGCAGATACTTGTTGGTCTTTTTACCGGAAGCTGGGTTTACGGTGCGATAGTCGGTTGTACGTTCTTCGTTGTGAGTGCCCCCTGGCAGAAGAGCGCTGGCTTGAAACGTTCGGGCATGGCAAGCGTATGAATATGCCGTGGCAGGGTGGTTTTGATCCGTGCGTATGGGGTGTTAGAAGCCTTATGGATTTTGCGATGCCGGTTGTAGCATGTCTGTTAAGTCTGGCTGTTGGTTAATCGCGGGTGAAAAGATGAGATGTAAATGCAACACAGGAACAGGCATCATTGCTTTCAGTCCGGAAGAAGTATCGGGTGTTGCTGAACCGTGTTGATACATCGACCGCGCCGGATATTGAATGACCTGCGCTTCCGGAAGCATCTTCCTGATTTAATTTATCGCGAGAAAAATATGTCCGTTTTAATTTATGGTGCGCTGACTGATGGCGCAGGCATCCCCATGTCCGGATGCCACATTATTCTGAAATCCCGGGTGAACACATCAGAAGTGGTGATGCGCACTGAAGCTGATGTGGTGACCGGAAATAACGGGGAGTATTCGTTTGAGGCCCGGACCGGAAAATATCGCGTGTATCTGAAACAGGGCTGGCGCGACGAGTACTGTGTTGGCGACATTGCTGTATACGATGACGCAAAGCCCGGCACGCTGAACGACTTTCTGACCGCTCCCGATGAAGGCGACCTCAAACCCGACGTGGTGAAACGCTTTGAGAGAATGGTGGCACAGGCGCAGCAGAGCGCCGAATCCGCAGCGGAAAGCGAACAACAGGCCGGGCAACATGTCGCTGATGCGCAGAAGATAAAGGAAGACTGTCAGACGCTGGCGGATAACGTACAGCTGAACGCCACCGCGGTTGCCGAAGATAAACAACACGTTGAACATCTGGCTGCAGAAGTTGAGCAGAATGCCGGACAGATGCAACAGGGTGTGCAGAGTGTTACAGATGCAGTAAAGCAGGCTCAACAGGCAGCAGATGATTCTGCATCCAGCGCAGAGGAATCAAAAAACAATGCGGATAACGCTGCCCGAAGCGAACAGAGCGCAAAAAGTCACGCTGATAATGCAGCCCGAAGTGCGCAAAACGCGAAAAGTCACGCCGATAATGTTGCAGGAAACACACTGCAGACCGCACAGGATGTGACGGCAACCGCAGCAGCACGTGATGATGCTGAGCGCTTTGCGGAGAACGCCAGACAGGATGCAACGGCCACAGCCTGTGACAGAAAGGCCACTGCGGAAGATGTGAAAAGTGCGGGGGAAAGCGCGGCCTCATCTGAACAGAGCGCACGGGTAGCCGCAGGTTATGCCCGCGCAGCTGAGCAGGCAAAAAACGACATTGATGTCCTGCTGGCGAACACCCTGAAAACGTCCGGTAATCTGTCAGAGATTGCGGCAGCAGGTGAACAAGCACAACAGGAGTCACGTGATAATCTGGGGCTAAAAAGCGCGGCCACGATGGAACCACAGGCAGATATTTACGACTGCACAGACGGTCGTCTTGCTGTCCCCGGCATGTCCGGATTCGGGAAAATATTTACTGTCAAAGACAGAGTGTATTTTCAGTCAGGGTCAATGTTCCTCTCGTGGGCAAAAAACGCTCTCCCCGGACGTTATGCCGTGAGTACGAGGCCGGAAAACGGGGTCGTAATAGAGGGGGAACTATTTATTGGTGTTGTGGACGTCATCTGGACGAGTGCCGATACCAGTGGTGAAGCAGAAAAACAACCTAAAAATATTATTTTCTACGGTGTTAATGGTGGCGTTCATGTGAATTGGTACTCGCCCACTGGCAAACTGATGGAGTGGGAATCCCTGAAATACACGCCGTCGTCCGTTGTCGCTACGCTGTCCGGGATTACCCCCGGAACGACATATGACGGATACGGTATTGGCAGTCTTGTACTGGCGGGGTACAAGGGAACTTACAGCTCAGATTCAAATCGTCAGATAAATCGTGGTGACCTGTATCCCGGCTCACGTCTTATGATTATTGAGTTTAAGTGTGTCGGGATAACAGACTACCCCGCGATTCAACAAACCAGCGATATTTCTGTGTATGCAGGCGGTGCGTTTTCGGGGACATACCGGGCGTTGTCGGGCTCACGGCTGGGGAGTGCGGGTTCTGATGGCATCATGATTGGTCTATTTATCCGGGTTTATTAGGTGAATTTTATGGAAATAAAAAAAATAGGAAATGCCCGCTATCTTGAAAGTGGCGCAATTGACTGTGAGGTTTTATTTGAAGGGATGGAGGCCCCCATTCCCTATACAGCCACACAAGAAGACACTGAAACGACAGGCCAGCAAATCTGGGAGGAACTGCAGAGTGGCAAATGGGGTGAAATCGCCCCGTTCACCATAACACCTGAACTTATCACCGTAGCGAAAGATGCCAAAAAGCGGGAAATCGAAGCGTGGCGTACAGAGCAGGAGGCGAAGCCGTTCACGTTCGAATGGAACGACCACACCTGGAATGCTGGCCCTGATTCGCTGGCCCGTCTTTATCCGGTGGTAATGGCTGCGAAATTCGATACAGCACGAACCGCTCTGACGTGGGGTGACGCCGATAATCAACAGGTGAAACTGTCGATGCCGGAACTGGAAGAACTGGCTGCAGCAATGGCGCAGGCGCAGGTCGATCGCAACGACGAAATTTATCGTCGCCAGCGGGAGATGAAAGAGAGGTTGAGCGGCCTGGATGATTTGGTTTCAATTCGAGCGCTTGACGTTGAGTAATGAATAAGCCGCCATGAGCGGTTTTTTTGTATCTGAAAAATGAAAGCCCGGCTGCGTCAACAGTCGGGCTTTTAGCTTTTGAGTATAGCAAGTTCTAATATGAAGGTCTTCCGTGATCAATTTTAGCGGAGGAGACTGGATTGTGAAAGCTCTAAAACTACTGGCAAGAAAGAAGACTACGCCAGATATTTTGCATGGAGCACCTTTGGGGCATATATGGGACATAAAAAGGCCTCAGATAAACAGCAAAATCGAGATTATGGGTTTTTAGAAAAAATACAACTACCTGAAAAAACTTAGAAAACGTCAAAAAATCCACAGGATGGTAAAAAACATCTATGAATTATGGATTTCCAGTTATATTCGCTCGGCGCAGCGTTAGTGTTTCATGAAATATTTTTTCCTGAATCATCAACGGCAATGGCGTTAATTTTGGCAATGGGAACCTACGGTGCAGGTTATGTGGCGCGTATTGTCGGAGCATTTATTTTCGGCAAAATGGGCGACAGAATAGGGCGTAAAAAAGTGCTCTTTATTACCATCACCATGATGGGGATCTGTACCACCTTAATTGGTGTGTTACCGACCTATGCACAGATTGGTGTTTTTGCCCCCATCTTGCTGGTGACGCTGCGTATTATTCAGGGGTTGGGTGCAGGTGCGGAAATTTCCGGTGCCGGTACGATGCTGGCGGAATATGCACCAAAAGGTAAGCGCGGAATTATCTCCTCATTTGTAGCTATGGGAACTAACTGCGGAACCTTGAGCGCAACGGCAATCTGGGCCTTTATGTTCTTCATTCTCAGTAAAGAGGAACTGCTGGCGTGGGGATGGCGTATACCGTTCCTGGCGAGCGTTGTCGTGATGGTCTTTGCTATCTGGTTACGTATGAATCTGAAAGAAAGCCCGGTCTTTGAGAAGGTTAATGACAGCAACCAACCCACAGCAAAACCTGCACCTGCTGGTAGCATGTTCCAGAGCAAATCCTTCTGGCTGGCAACAGGGCTGCGTTTTGGTCAGGCGGGTAACTCCGGGTTAATTCAGACTTTCCTTGCAGGCTATTTAGTGCAGACGTTATTGTTTAACAAAGCAATTCCAACAGATGCATTGATGATTAGTTCGATTCTCGGCTTTATGACCATTCCGTTCCTTGGTTGGTTATCCGATAAAATTGGTCGCCGGATCCCGTATATTATTATGAATACCTCCGCGATTGTGCTGGCATGGCCAATGCTTTCTATCATTGTAGATAAAAGCTATGCCCCGAGCACCATTATGGTTGCACTGATTGTGATTCATAACTGTGCGGTGCTGGGATTATTTGCTCTGGAAAACATTACCATGGCAGAAATGTTCGGCTGTAAAAACCGCTTTACCCGGATGGCCATTTCTAAAGAAATTGGTGGTCTTATCGCTTCCGGTTTTGGTCCTATCCTGGCGGGTATTTTCTGCACCATGACGGAATCCTGGTATCCGATCGCCATTATGATCATGGCATATTCAGTGATTGGTTTAATCTCTGCGCTGAAAATGCCAGAAGTGAAAGACCGTGATTTAAGTGCGCTGGAAGACGCTGCGGAAGATCAACCGCGTGTTGTAAGAGCTGTGCAACCTTCCAGAAGTCTGTAAATCCTCAATCCCTTCTCTTACCGGAGAGGGGATTTTTATTCATATAACAAAACATGTAGCTTGCCATATTTAAATTTAAGGAATTGTTATGGGAAATAATTTGTTATCAGCAAAAGCGACACTCCCTGTTTATGATCGTAATAACCTGGCCCCAAGAATTGTTCATTTAGGCTTTGGTGCATTTCACCGTGCGCATCAGGGCGTGTATGCCGATATTCTTGCTACAGAACATTTCAGTGACTGGGGATATTATGAGGTCAACTTAATCGGCGGCGAACAGCAAATTGCCGATTTACAGCAGCAAGATAATCTTTATACCGTTGCGGAAATGTCGGCCGATGCGTGGACGGCTCGCGTCGTTGGCGTCGTTAAAAAAGCCTTGCACGTACAGATGGATGGCTTAGAAACCGTGTTGGCTGCGATGTGTGAACCGCAAATCGCGATTGTCTCTCTGACAATCACCGAAAAAGGGTATTTCCACTCTCCGGCGACCGGACAGTTAATGCTCGATCACCCGATGGTCGCTGCCGACGTGCAAAATCCCCACCAGCCGAAAACAGCAACAGGAGTGATTGTTGAGGCGCTGGCTCGCCGTAAAGCGGCAGGACTTCCCGCATTTACCGTCATGTCATGTGACAACATGCCAGAAAACGGTCATGTTATGCGTGACGTTGTCACTTCCTACGCGCAAGCCGTTGATGAAAAACTGGCACAATGGATCGAAGATAACGTGACTTTCCCATCAACAATGGTGGACCGTATTGTGCCCGCAGTGACAGAGGATACGCTGGCGAAAATCGAACAACTTACCGGTGTGGGCGATCCTGCGGGCGTTGCCTGTGAACCTTTCCGCCAGTGGGTAATAGAAGATAACTTTGTTGCCGGACGTCCAGAATGGGAAAAAGCGGGAGCCGAACTGGTTAGTGATGTGCTGCCTTATGAAGAGATGAAGTTGCGCATGCTCAACGGCAGTCATTCATTCCTGGCGTATTTGGGTTATCTTGCTGGATATCAGCACATTAATGACTGCATGGAAGATGAACATTATCGTTATGCGGCGTATGGCTTGATGTTGCAGGAACAAGCGCCGACGCTGAAAGTGCAGGGCGTTGATTTGCAAGATTACGCTAACCGATTAATTGCACGCTATAGCAACCCGGCGTTACGTCATCGAACCTGGCAGATTGCGATGGATGGTAGCCAGAAATTGCCACAGCGGATGTTGGATTCTGTTCGCTGGCATCTGGCGCATGACAGCAAGTTCGATCTGCTGGCGCTGGGCGTCGCGGGTTGGATGCGTTATGTCGGTGGTGTTGATGAACAGGGAAATCCGATAGAAATCAGTGACCCACTGTTACCTGTTATTCAGAAGGCTGTACAAAGTAGTGCCGAAGGGAAAGCGCGCGTCCAGTCATTGCTGGCGATTAAGGCAATCTTTGGTGATGATTTGCCAGACAATAGCTTGTTTACTGCAAAAGTGACGGAAGCGTACTTGTCTTTATTAGCGCATGGCGCGAAAGCGACCGTGGCGAAATATTCCGTGAAGTAAAAAAAGCAATGCCGCCATCGGCGGCATTCACACACTTAGTTCATGCCGAGACGAATCAGGTCCAGAGGTGCCAGTTTCTCTTCACAACCTTCAACAACTACGGTTTTTCCGCGGCGGATTTGCTCAGCGGTCAGACCTTCAGTATCAATCGACAGGATCTTGCCAGTGTGACCGGTGCCGCTAACCATAACACGGCTGCCAGTGGTGATTGCGTTACGGTTACGATCGTAGGTCGTCATAGGTGTTTTCTCCTTTCTGATTTACAGTCGAAGCCCACGTAACGGGCGCAATATAAATACTCCTGTCGAGTGAAATATTTTTTGTTTTTGATCAAGCTCACATCTTTTTTGATGCATGCATGAGCCGTAAGGCGGGGGGAAAAGCCTCTCATCCCGGATGGGATGAGAGTAAATGAATTACTCTTCGCTAAACCAGTCGCTGTTTTCCTGGCGGATCTGGCGCACGGACTCGCTGATTTCCTGCAAATGTTGCGTCATTGCACGTTCTACCGCATCGCCATCACGTTTTTGCAGGGCAGAGAAAATATCAAGATGCTGGCGTAACAGCATTTCTGGTGGAGAAACATGGTCGAAACTCATATAGCGCACGCGATCAACGGTCGCTTTCAGGTTCTCAATGGTATCCCACGCCAGTTGACAGTCGGCAATCTGCGTCAGGAGTTGATGGAAGTTGTCATCAAGTTCAAAAAAATCATCCAGTTGCTTGCGCTCAATGGCAATGCGTTGCTGGTGAAGATTTTGTTCCAGTTGGTAGCACTGGCTTTCGGTAATCATGCTCGCCGCCCGACGCGCCACCGCGCACTCAATGGCCTGACGGATAAAACTGCCGTTTCGCACCTGGGCCATGGAAATTTTGTTGACGTAGCTGCCACGCTGCGGACGAATTTGAATCAGGCCGTTTTCCGCCAGTTTAATAAAGGCTTCACGAACCGGCTGGCGTGACACATTGAAACGAACAGAAACTTCTTTTTCCGACAACGGTGTGCCTGGTGCAATCAGGCAATGGACAATGTCGCGACGAAGAATACGATAAATCTGCTGATTGACAGGCTGTGTGGGATTAAGTTGCGTTTCGACGGTCATTCGTTCTTGCTTGTGAGTGAGTTAACTGCATGAGTCTACCACTTTTTTGTGACAAGCAATAACCCGGCAGTTACGCCGGGTATAAAAATTACTGACGGTGGACATTCAGTCCGGCATAGCTTTGGGTAACCGGCATCATTTCCAGGGTATTGATATTGACGTGAGCAGGCAGCGTTGACACCCACCAGACGGCTTCGCTGACATCTTCTGGCGTCAATGCAACGGTATTTTGATAGGTTTTTTCCGCTTTACCGTCATCGCCTTTAAAGCGGACATTGGAAAACTCGGTGCCACCCACCAGACCCGGTTCGATGTCGGTGACGCGCACCGCCGTACCATGCAGATCCGTACGCAGATTCAGGCTAAACTGACGAACAAACGCTTTCGTCGCACCGTAAACGTTACCACCGGCATACGGCCAGCTACCTGCCGTTGAGCCAATGTTAATAATATGACCATGATTACGTTCAACCATACCCGGTAAGACGGCGCGCGTCATATATACCAGGCCTTTGTTGTTGGTATCAATCATCGTTTCCCAGTCTTCAACGCTGGCTTTATGCGCAGGCTCCATGCCCAACGCCAGGCCGGCATTATTTACCAGGATATCAATATTGCACCACTCGGCAGGGAGCGATGCCAGCATCTCTTCAATAGCTGCGCGGTTGCGAACGTCCAGTTGGGCGATATACAGATTATCTCCCAGTTCGTCTTTTAACTCCTGCAACCGCTCCTGGCGACGGCCAGTGGCGATAACTTTATGCCCTTGTTGAATAAAACGACGAGTAATGCATTCACCAAAACCTGCCGTTGCTCCAGTTACTAAAACGATCATCTCACTGTTCCTCAACGCTTTTGTGTGTCAATAACATAGCACGTGATGCTTAAGAGCGGGTAATACTGGTTTGCAAGATTGCACTCCGTTATCAGTAAGCCTACGCTATGGAACACCTCGCGTTCAGGAGAAGAAAATGACAACAATGAATCCTTTCCTTGTGCAAAGCACACTGCCGTATCTGGCTCCTCATTTTGATCAAATTGCCAATCATCACTATCGCCCGGCATTCGATGAGGGAATGCAGCAAAAGCGGGCAGAAATTGCTGCCATCGCGCTTAACCCGCAAACGCCTGATTTCAACAATACTATTCTGGCACTGGAACAAAGCGGAGAATTACTTACCCGCGTTACCAGCGTCTTTTTTGCGATGACTGCGGCGCATACCAATGATGAATTACAGCGTCTTGATGAACAGTTTTCCGCTGAACTGGCGGAACTGGCTAATGATATCTATCTGAACGGTGAATTATTCGCGCGGGTAGATGCTGTCTGGCAGCGCCGTGAATCCCTGGGGCTTGATAGTGAATCCATCCGCCTGGTGGAGGTTATTCATCAACGTTTTGTCCTTGCCGGAGCCAAACTTGCGCAAGCTGATAAAGCAAAATTAAAAGTACTGAATACAGAAGCTGCGACCCTGACCAGCCAGTTTAACCAGCGGTTACTTGCAGCAAATAAATCCGGCGGTCTGGTTGTGAACGATATCGCGCAGCTGGCAGGAATGAGTGAGCAAGAGATTGCGCTGGCGGCAGAGGCGGCTCGCGAGAAAGGTCTGGATAACAAATGGCTGATTCCGCTGCTGAATACCACCCAACAACCGGCGCTTGCCGAAATGCGCGATCGTGCGACGCGTGAAAAACTGTTTATTGCGGGCTGGACGCGAGCGGAAAAAAATGATGGCAATGATACCCGCGCTATCATTCAACGTCTGGTAGAGATTCGCGCACAGCAGGCGAAACTGCTTGGTTTTCCTCATTATGCCGCATGGAAAATCGCCGATCAGATGGCAAAAACACCTGAAGCAGCACTCAACTTTATGCGGGAAATTGTTCCAGCGGCGCGTCAACGTGCAAGCGATGAATTAGCCTCCATACAGGCGGTTATCGATAAGCAGCAAGGCGGGTTTAGCGCCCAGCCGTGGGACTGGGCATTTTATGCCGAACAGGTACGGCGGGAGAAATTTGATCTTGATGAGGCGCAGCTCAAACCATATTTTGAATTAAACACGGTGTTGAATGAAGGAGTATTCTGGACCGCGAATCAGCTCTTCGGTATTAAGTTTGTCGAACGTTTTGATATTCCTGTCTACCATCCTGACGTTCGTGTGTGGGAAATTTTTGATCATAATGGCGTGGGACTGGCGTTATTTTACGGTGATTTCTTCGCCCGTGATTCAAAAAGCGGCGGTGCATGGATGGGCAATTTTGTTGAGCAATCAACGCTTAATGAAACGCATCCGGTAATTTATAACGTCTGCAATTATCAGAAACCCGCTGCCGGTGAGCCTGCGTTGTTACTCTGGGATGATGTAATAACCTTATTCCATGAATTTGGTCATACGCTGCACGGCCTTTTTGCCCGCCAGCGTTATGCCACGCTTTCCGGCACCAACACGCCGCGTGATTTTGTCGAATTTCCGTCGCAAATCAACGAACACTGGGCAACGCATCCGCAGGTATTCGCTCGCTACGCCCGGCATTATCAGAGCGGGGCAGCAATGCCTGACGAACTGCAACAGAAAATGCGTAATGCCAGCCTGTTCAACAAAGGGTATGAGATGAGCGAACTGCTTAGCGCCGCACTTCTCGATATGCGCTGGCATTGCCTGGAAGAAAACGAAGCAATGCAGGATGTCGATGATTTTGAATTGCGGGCGCTGGTGGCGGAAAATATGGATCTTCCTGCTATACCGCCACGCTATCGCAGCAGTTATTTCGCCCATATTTTTGGTGGCGGATATGCTGCAGGTTATTACGCTTATCTGTGGACGCAAATGTTGGCCGATGATGGTTATCAGTGGTTTGTTGAGCAGGGCGGATTAACGCGTGAAAATGGGCTGCGTTTTCGCGAGGCGATCCTTTCCAGAGGTAATAGCGAAGATCTGGAACGCCTGTATCGACAATGGCGCGGTAAGGCTCCTCAGATTATGCCGATGCTGCAACATCGTGGCTTGAACATATAAACACCACCAATGGCTGGCCTGGAGATATCGCCAGGCCAGCCTGGTTATAGCAGTAATTGCAGCAGCTGGGCGAGGGCAAACCTCACCGCTAAAGCTAATACCGTTTCGCAGTCGCCAGCAAAATGCATAACCGCAGTGTAGTTCTGGCCTTTAATATGCCACGCGAACCAGACGGTACCCGCTGGCGTACCATCTTCACCGCCCTCCGGTCCGCCGTAGCCGGTAATGGCAATACTGACATCAGCATCCGCACGCTCTATGGCACCGGTTGCCATTTCTGCTGCCACTTTCTCACTCACCGCAGAATATCGTTCAAGAGATTGCTGGCTTACGCTGAGGATTTTCATCTTTGCCTGATCGGTGAAAGTAACAAAGCCTGCACCGTAAAATTTGGGTGTATCTTCAGCTGCACACAGGGCGCTAGCCAACTTACCGCCGGTGCATGATTCGGCGGTAGTTAAGCGTAATTGATCCGCGATAAGTCTTTGACTCAACGCGGATGTCAGGTTTTCAATAGTGTCGGTATCTGCGAGTTGTACAATTTTATCTTTATTAATGTTCACTGTTTTTTTTCCACGCTATTATATGTAAAGGTGATTTGCTTTTTCTGTATGCTCGTCCAATATAATAATTTTCAAACATATAAATCCGATTATTCTGAAAATATGTTTAAGACTCTTCAATCTTCTTAACTTTAGTGAGTTAAATTCTCTGAATATTTGACAGCTAGTGGGCTGATTTTAAATGCCTTATAACAATTGGCAGTATTCTTATTTGGCAATTATAAAAATAGCAACCAGACTTAATAAGTCAAACCAAACGCAATTAAGGAGTTAGTATGAAATTTCAGGCCATTGTATTAGCAAGTTTTCTTGTCATGCCTTATGCGTTGGCAGATGACCAGGGCGGTTTAAAACAGGATGCAGCGCCACCGCCGCCTCATGCAATAGAAGATGGCTATCGCGGAACCGATGATGCAAAAAAAATGACCGTTGATTTCGCAAATACCATGCACGATGGCGCTTCGGTTTCACTACGCGGTAATTTGATTTCTCACAAAGGAGAGGACCGTTACGTTTTTCGCGATAAGAGCGGTGAAATTAATGTCGTTATTCCTGCGGCCGTCTTTGATGGACGAGAAGTTCAGCCGGACCAGATGATCAACATTAGCGGCAGTCTGGATAAGAAAAGTGCGCCGGCCGTCGTTCGGGTCACTCATTTGCAGAAATAAAAATAAATTAGCCTGATGGCCTGAACTACTGGGCCATTAGGGTATTGGGTTATGCTATTTGTCATCCTTTTATTTACGATAATGCAGAGGTAATTTACAGAATTAAACACTTTTTTATCCGCTGATTTTGTTTTAAATCACAATGTTATCTCAGAGATGACTCATAACTTCGGATTTCTATGAAAATATTGACGTAATTTTGCTTTTCTCTCGTTAGAATAGCGCGCACAAGGAACTGTGAAAAAGGAGTGGCAATGATCAAGAAGACAACGGAAATTGATGCCATCTTGTTAAATCTCAATAAGGCTATCGATGCCCACTACCAGTGGCTGGTGAGTATGTTTCACAGCGTGGTCGCGAGAGATGCCAGTAAGCCAGAAATAACGGATAACCATTCTTATGGACTGTGCCAGTTTGGTCGGTGGATTGATCATCTGGGGCCACTCGATAACGATGAATTACCTTACGTTCGGCTAATGGATTCTGCCCATCAACATATGCATAACTGTGGTCGGGAATTAATGCTGGCTATTGTTGAAAATCACTGGCAGGACGCGCATTTCGACGCCTTTCAGGAGGGGTTGCTTTCTTTTACTGCGGCATTAACCGATTACAAAATTTATTTGCTGACGATCCGTAGCAATATGGATGTTTTGACGGGATTGCCGGGGCGTCGGGTTCTTGATGAATCCTTTGATCATCAGTTACGCAACACTGAGCCTCTGAATCTTTATTTAATGTTGTTGGATATTGACCGATTTAAATTGGTTAATGATACCTACGGGCATTTAATCGGCGATGTAGTATTACGCACCCTGGCAACTTACTTAGCCAGTTGGACGCGTGATTACGAAACGGTTTATCGCTACGGGGGCGAAGAATTTATCATTATTGTCAAAGCGGCTAATGATGAAGAAGCATGTCGTTAGACTGGCCCCCTGAATCTCCAGACAACCAATATCACTTAAATAAGTGATAGTC
>ERZ1026992.94-NODE-94-length-19558-cov-7.726606_pt1 | contig 19558 bp, 21 predicted proteins | sample MGYA00519290_ERZ1026992 | MGnify/ENA primary metagenome ERZ1026992 (study PRJEB26926, sample SAMN06164802) | human gut metagenome | biome: ENVO:00009003; feature: ENVO:2100002; material: ENVO:00002003 | host: Homo sapiens | place: USA | collected 2012 ... | reverse complement strand
ACACCCTAGAGTTCGTCGGCAGCGTCAGATGTGTATAAGAGACAGGTGATAGATCGTACAATGTTGTATCTCAAAAATATAAACAATGACAGAAATAAGGGTATGCTGCTCAAAGCTATGCTCAAAACTCTCAATCATAATAAAACAAAATTTGATACGATTGAGTATAACAGGCTGCTTGCAGAAATAATTACTTCTGCATTTAGAATATAGGTGTACACATGATCATAAAGAATTATAAAATCATACCAAATTTTGAATACAACTCTCTTGTTAAAAGCAGAGAGCAGCTTGCAAAGCTACAACATACCATGTCAAAACTATCAGACAGAGCAGATTTCCTCAATACAATAATGGATCATATAGGTGATCATCAAGAAACACTACTTGACATGTACGATGTTAATGGCTCACTATTTGGACTATTTGTATCACCTATATTAAATCGCAATAGACCAATATATGTTACAACACGATGTGCAGCTTATTGCAATCCAATATCTATGTCATCAAGTGATATTGTGGATGATGTAATGGAAATTGTTTCTGTTGATACAAAAGAACTGCACAGAGAAGGTCATGGCAGCAGAAATATTCAAGCAATGATAGCCATTGCAAGATTAATGAAGTTAAAAAAAATATGGGGGAGTATCTGGGTAGATACACCGATCGGTTTTGATAATCTTTGCTGTTTTTATCAAAAAAACGGGTTTGAAATAAAAGGCAAAAGATTTTACATGAATTTAGAGTAATAAACACAAACATAAGGACACTTGAAGGTTCAGGTGTCCTTTTTTTACAAAAAGGAGTGATTGGACAATGGAAAGAATATTTTACATTTCACTGGGTGCAGCTCTTTGTATAACAGGAATTTGGGGAATAATCAGAGAATTTATTCCTGAGAAATACAGACTTTTCAAGAAAGGCAGGAAAAAATAATGATATTCTATGATGAAGAACACGAGGAACTATTTAATAAATTGTGCAAGAAAATGCCCTATCTTGACGGCTATCACTTGTCGCTTGCTTATCTCCTCACGATGGATAACGTGCTTCGCAACCATATTGGCGCACTATATGACGTTAGAAAAGACGTGATTATTTTTGAGGGCTTGAGCAAGCCTTTTCAGACTCATACGAGCTTGAAAACAACACGTCTTGCCTTTAACCTGTGGAACGGCACTGTTTATGACTCAGATCCACCTGAAACTTATATCGACAAAAATGGAGAGAAAGAATATGTACCAAGCAAATACTATGCGCCCGACAGAATTTTCCACTGCACGTATGCACCGTACTACTTTGAAGCAATCAAGATGAGATTCGAGATTTTTATGTAAGTAATGAAATGGAGGTAATGATATGAAAGTAAAACACTATCACAGAGAATATGACAGCTACAAGACTGAACGTCAGTGGGCGCTTGAGGGCTTTCTTGTAGCAGAAAATGTAGAAGGCATAGAGCTTTTGCCGAGCAAACAAAGCAAACAGCCATGTAAGTATTACCAACCTAATGAAGTCAGACCTGCAACAGAGAGTGAGTTGCAGGCTTTTTTTCAGCCCGAAAAAGAAAGACGCAGAGAACAGGCAAGGGCATATCGTAAGGCTAGGCTAGAACGTGAGCAGGAAGAACGTGAAAGAGAACTTGAAGAGGCAAAGTGGTGTGCTGTTGAGCCTTACAAGAAAAAAATTGAAGAATTGAGCATTGTTATAAATGCTCTTGATAACGATCCGTCAACAGCTATTGCTATGAACTTTGAAGCAACGGGATATGAATATGAAGATGAATTATTACAACTATCAATCATCAACTTCAAAGGGAATATTCTTTTTAACAGCTATTTTAAACCCAAAAAACACAAAGAGTGGACAGAAACTGAAAAGGAAAACGGAATAACGCCAGAAATGGTTGCTAATGCGCCACAAATATCTGAGATGGCTAAACAAATTGCTGAAATATTTAATAAAGCAGATCTTATTTTGTACAGTAAAAATTATAGTTATTATTGGCTATTTTCATGGAGCAACATTTTAATTCAACCAGAATATCGAAGAGAAGTAAATGTAAATGAAATGATAACTGAAAGTGATAACTTTGAACTTCCAAAGGATAGCCTTGAAAAATGTCAAGCTATTTTGAAAATCTACAAAGAGAAATTGCATTGGATAGAGGAGGATAAATAATTATGAAAAACAAATATATCATTATTGACACAGAAACAACTGGCTTTCACCCATATGACGGGGACGAGCTGTTGCAAGTATCTATCATAGATACTGACGGAAATGTATTATTCGATGAATATTTCAAGCCGCAGCACCGTACCGAATGGAAAGAAGCTGAACAGGTAAACGGCATAAGTCCTGAAATGGTCGCTGATCGCCCTGCTATTTCTGAAAAAATATCAGAGATAAATGCTATTATTGAAAATTCTGATACTATAATCGGGTACAACACGCAGTTTGACATTGGTTTTCTTAAAGCAAATGGTGCGATAGTTCCTGACGATTTAGAAACGGTCGATGTTATGGAGGACTTCGCCAAGATATATGGTGAATGGAATAGTGCCCGTGGCAGCTACAAGTGGCAGAAGCTGACTAGAGCCGCAGAGTACTACGGCTATGACTGGTCACAGAGAGCTGAAACTGCACACAACAGTTTGGGCGACTGCTATGCAACGCTTTTTGTGTATAAGAAGCTCACTACCGACACAATGACTATAGAGCGTGTAATTGACGGCAAGAGGGTCGGTATCGAGCTAACGCCTGCGGAGATATCTCAGGCATACTATATCAAAGAGAGTGACGATAGACGGCAGGATATACTCAACGCTTTGGACGAAATGGATAGTCTGAAAATAGGCAACATTGACATTTCAAAAGATTTTCTGAAAAACAGTACCACTTTTATTGATGACGTTATATATCGCTACGAAAAAATGGACGATCACCTTGAAGATTACAACTTGGCTATAGAAGATGTGTTGGATAACGCTGCCGATAATTATGCCAATAAACTCGTTTCAAATTATGTGCAGACCATGAGTGCAGCTGATAAAGAACAGTTTATTGAAAGTGCTGAAATGGCTATGGATTGGAATGATACAAACGAGCCTGCTTTTTCAAAGATAGAACATATGGTATATAATGAACTTATTGATGAGCGTAGGAGAGAATATATTAAAAAGTTTGCCGCTGAAAATGGCATACCGTTTTCGGAGAATATTGATAACTCCTTGGATGATGAAGTGAATTTTTATGTTTATGACGGCAGTATGTCACCTGTTGATTTTGAAAAATGGCAGCTACTAAATGAACTGTCTGAATTAACAGGTAGGCATGACAATACGCCGTATCAGCTAATTGAAACATATGAACAGAATCTTGATTTTAACACAGCAAAGAAAAAAGCTGAAGAACTCCTCAACAATGCAGAAATATCTGAAAAGGCAATAAAAATGGTCGCTGAAAGCAGATATATGGCTACGATAAAAGGCGAAAAAAGTTTTAATAAAGATCGGAACATTAAGCCATTATCTCCTTTTTTAGATAATCATGAGCAAAATGAAGTTCTTGATATGACAGGTCAGAACAGAGGTTTAGGAAGATAAAGAAAGATAGAAAGAGGAAAATAGATATGAGAGAACAGGATGTTATAAAGCAATTTCAGGCGTCGGGAAAATCATTTCACGAGTTTTTTGAAGAAAATCAAGACTTAGTAATGGCAACCTATACGGACGATATGGATACGCCATATTATAGCAGACATATTGAGCGTCATTGGCTGTCTGAAAAAATCTACATAGAACGTAGACTTGGCTCTGATACTTTTGGTGATAGAACTGCCAAAACTGAAAACATCGTTTTAGTTAATGTTTACGATCCAAGCAAGGGAAGCATTTTAGATAACACGATAGACGGTATGAGTTGGGAAGAACGTCTGAATTTGCCTATTGAAACCAAAACCATTGGGAAGTATCTTCTTGAAGATTTAAAACCCTCGGAAAGTCTTTTTATACTTTCAGCATATTCAGATTTGTTTGGTGAGGAACACATAAAGAAGGCATATCTCAAAAGCTGTGTTGAAGAAGCTGAAAACGAGTTAGCTGAATTAAGATCATATGAAGATATATCCCCATACGGCGGAGAAGATGTTTCCATTAGCAATTTTGAGTCTTATTTATTGGAAAATCTTGATAATGCTCAGGAAATGGGCTTCGCTAGTGTCGGAGAGGCAGCGTTAAAGTGTGTCGAGCTAGGGTTGATAGACGAAAAACGGAGAAAAAATGTTATTAATGAGATTTATGATAGTGCAGAAAGCATTAAGCAGGACTACGAAAAAGGTTGGTTGTCAAAAGATGATGTAAAATATCTTGCAAAGCGACACGATCCTGTGGTTGATGAGCCAAAGCGAATCGCTGATAGTCTGTTTGAAATTAAAGAAATGTCAAAAAAAAGAGAGAAGTTGTCAGCGGCAGTAAAGTTGTACTCTGCCAAGAGTGAATATTACAAAAATCGCGGCAATCTAAAAGAGTTAAAAACTATTGACGATAGAATTGTGGCGTGCATAGAGGGTAATGATTGTTATTCTAAGCATATTGAAGAAACATATAACAGCGTTTTACCATATCTTTCACATACTAATGGTATTCAGTATTTGAAAACTGAAGATATACCTATTTCCATACATATGAATGGAATAAAAGCGGATTTTGATGAACCTAGAATAACTACGGATGCAAATCACAAAGTTATTTGGGATTGTGTTTTTTATAAAGTAGAGGAACCTTCTGCGGACGTTTCCTCATTATACGAGTCCCATTACTTCAAGGCGGAAGCGTGTGATGAATTGTATAGGCTTATTGGTGAAGAGCCACCAAAAAGGTATGAAGGTATTCAGGCGGTCAAGTTACCACCTGAAATAGCGAAAAAAGTTGATTTAACCTTAAAATTTATCGACACAGAAGATTACGAGTCAAGTGTTAGGGTTATAAGCAAGATTGATGAAATCAAAGGCAGAATTAGTTTTGCTGAGGCTGACATGGAAAATTTAAAAGATATAAAGCCTAATCTTTGGAATAAAATTTTTAGACATTCTGAAGTTAAGAAAAGAGAAATCTCATCAGCCAATCTGAGGAATAACAAGATTGAGTTAGACCAAGTATATGATGAATTGAACGAAATAACTCAGAAAATGATGTGTGAAAACTTTGAAGATTATTCAGAAAATCGCACTACCAAGGAAAGCATAGAAATAGATTGTCCCGAAGAAAAAAGTCTTGACGAAAACATGGACTTTAATCAATTGCCTTCTTTTTTAGATAATGAAGAGCAAGATGAAGTCCTTGACCTCACAAGTAAGTCAGGGAGGTCGCTTTAATGAAACGTGCTGTAAAGCAAATGCTTCCTGTATATGTTCTTTCATTCTTAGCTAATGTTGTATCGGCAATAGTTATATTACGCTATGGTATGTCGTATTCAGGACAGTGGGAGTTTTTTTATAAGAGAGTAATTTTTGTGATTTTTTCAGTTGTGACCTCATTATTGATCTGCGTATGGGGGACACAAAGACTAAAAAAGGCAGAAGAAGGAGAATAGATATGACAGAACAGGACGTTCATAATACATTACATAGTTTTAACGTTATCAAGCAACTTCAGACTTCGGGACAGTCCTTTGAAGATTTCTTTGAAGAAAACAAGGACTTTGTTAAAAATGAGTATTCTCACGAGTTTAAGTTTCTCTATTACTCATATTCAACTCACAGAGTTTGGATAACTAATGATTGCTTTCTTGAACATAAAAGAACAATGGACTTTAATGGCTATACGGAAGAAAGTGATGAAGTATATGTCAAAAGGCTTGGCGTTGATGATAACTATGAGTGTTGTACTATCAAGGACGATGACGAGTATATCGCAGGACGTTTAACGCAAAGCGTTTCAAATAATGATATCATCGACTATTTTAAGCATTATGGTGTAAAAGCCGCAGAGTTTCCATTTGTTTATTCTTCTTTTTCAGATAATATCGGTAAGGAGAATTTGAAAAATGCCTACCTTGATACCTGTGAGTGGGAAGTAAAAAAAAGATACAGTGAACAGCAGGATATTCTTGATTTTACACCGATCGATATCGAGCGTAAGACTCGATTTACAATGCTTAAAGAAGAACTTGCCTGCTGCGAACAGGTCGGGTTTGATAGTATTAATCAGGCTCTTTTGTATTGTGCGAAAAAAGATATCTTTAAGGACGAAATTCTGAAATACGCTGTATTTACTGAAAATGAAATTGATTCCGTAAAGAATGATTTATCACAAGCTGAGATTGAAACAATGAAAAGAAGGGCGGATATGGTCAGCATTGCCAAAGAACTTATCAATGAATTTACAGTAATCGAATTTGAAAATGACGCAGATTTTTCTGACCTTTCTCATATACCGATTGCCTATACTACTGATGAGATACTTGAATTTCCAATCAATGTTTTTGTTGATCTCGAAAAAATGAGTTTGGTGAAGCGGTATGATAATAACAGAGAATTTGACAACGAAAAATATTTTGGAGAAAGTGAAGACAAAATGTATATGATTTTGGGTAATCTTGAATTTGATGAATTAGTGAGCGTTCCTGATTATGTTAGGGAAGAAATTGAAAAAGATAATGCACTTGACATGACAAATAATAGGTCGTTGTCATTGTAATTTTTTTCTCGAGAGTTTTCCCTGAAAACAAGTTCATAAATGTTTTAATCAATTCAAAAATGCACAATATTTGGTGCGAAAGTTTGGCTATTCTGCCGTTGACGTGTTTTCTTGCTGTATGGTATAATATAGGTGTAGAAAACATATGGGAGGTATAACAATGGTAAAAGATTATAAGTATTATAAAAACTTGCCCGCACTTGATGAAGCGAAGATAAAGAGCCTTATCAGACCGAGCAATGAAGTTGATGATTTTATCAAAAAAGGGGAAGAAAAGCTCAATGACCCTGAGTTTGACAAAGAAACAATGCTTCTTTACACCATTGACGAAATAAGAGATTTTGTCGGTGAGGATTTTTGGTCGGCTACGGAACAGCCACAGCACATAGCAATGACCGAAGAAGAACGTTGTCTTGAACGAATGAAAGAATACTATGATAAGATTTTCAAAGCTTACTATAATCAGCTTGACGGCATGGGTGAGGACCATGATTTCAGCGGCTCAAGAAAAGCTTTTTTACGCACATCAAAAAAATTCCAGATACAATTTAAGAATATGCTTTTTGAGATGAAGATAACTGAGGAAGAGTTTTGGGGAAAGTTTGAAAAACACGCTGAAAGTTATTGGCGTTCACTATACTATCCGTTGCTTCATACGCAGAGAGAACTGCCCTCAGAAGAACCGATAGAAATGCTCAGAACACACTATATGTTCTGGATAAACCATATGATAAAGGAATTTATGGACGATATGTACATCTATTCGCTTAATCTTCAAGCAGGATATTTCAGCTAATTTTGTCCACGGACAAAATGAAAATTGACACAAAGAAATGATTGTGATATATGTCAAGTCTAAAAAAGGAGGAAAACCATATGAAGAACACGATAAAAGCCATAGCCGCCTTGATAATCAGTGCGACAATGATAAGCATAACCGCCTGTGGCAACACAGACACCACATCATCAGCCCCTCCAAAGGCAACCACAACGGCTTCAAGCACAGAAGCTTCGGCAACTACCACAACGGAAGCCACACTGACCTCTCGGAGCGAGGAAACATCTCTTTCGGCTACCACAACATCATCAACAACGTCCGCAAGCACAAGCAGTGGTAAATCATCGACTACCACAAAGGGTGGCACAACCACAAAATCGAACAGCCCAGCTAGTAATGGCGGCACAGTAAATAATCAGAGCTACAGCCACAGCACTTCTAACAACGGCTCAGGCAACAACAGCTACAGCAATGACAATAACAATAACAACAGCTATCAGCCACAGCAGACGGAGCGTCAGACAGAAAGACAGACAGAGCGTCAGACACAAAAGCAGACCACCACAACGGCAAAGAAAACGCAAGCTCCGAAGCCAAAGCCGACTACAACTACAACGGCTAAGCCAAAGTTTAAGCTTACTCAGAATGATATAGACAGGCTGAAAAGAGAATTGCAGGCATATAGTAATGGCATTGCACGTCCAATTTTTAAGGACATATATGCCGAGTGCGGTTACTCTTCTGTTGATGAATTACTTGCCGATATAGATTGGATGAACTTAGATAATTCCTCATGGGGTACGCCCGATACAGTTTCACCTGATACATACTCATCATATGATGAACTATACCGCAAAGTAAAAGGACACATTGATGACCTATATACCGTGGTAAAAGACGCTCAAATCGTTATATATACTGAATGGCATGGTGACGGCTCAGCTATCAATAGTGACGGCAAGCCTGCATGGGAAATATACCTCATATACTAATTAAAAAGGAAAAAATGAAAATTGAATACGAACTTTAAAGCAATTCGAGAATTTCGAGTTGCTTTTTTTTATTGCAAAAAATTCAAGCCATACGGCTTTTCAGATAGATAAAAAATTCTAGGAGGTAAGGACAAATGAAAAGAAAAACGCTTTTCAAAAGGCTGAGCAGTGCTGCAATGGCTCTCCTGCTCAGCTTGTCGGCATTAACGCAGGGCATAACAGCTTCAGCGTTTTCAAGCACTAACAAAGCCACACAGGAGTGGCTCAATGAATGGAGCTATGATTTCAGAGGCTCAGGACTTCCAAACGGCTATGACATTGAAACGGGCAAGTCCAATGACACACACTTCACAGGCTACTGGGCAAGCTCAGTGCCGTATTTCTCAACATCTGACGGCAGCTATGCTTATTGTATCAACTTTGATAAGTTGCACACAAACGGAACAACCTCTAAACAGCAAACACTAGCTGACTATGTAAAGGGTGCTCACGTTCCTGACAGTATGCAAAGACAGATCAAGGAGTTTTGCATTTACAGCTACAAGGGAAAAACTCAGTACGGCTACTCTAAGGATACAGAGATATGTGCCTCAAGCATAATGGCTCAGGCTGTTTCGGCAAGATACTATGATGAGTCTACAACTGGTCTTTCAAATAACGAAACAAAGCTCATCAACAGCTATTACTACAATGGCAATAATGCTTCTGCTCATCACCAAGAGTTGGTCGAGTGCTACAAAAAGATGAAGTCTGAAATGGTTTCTCACCATGATGTTCCAAGTGGTACAAGCAAAAACAGCAAGAGGATACCTGCAAGTGCAACATATCCTGCAAAATATGATGTCAAGACAGGCAAGTGGACAGCCACAGTTAAGCTTGACAGCCTTTCACAGTTCAGCGTTTCAAAGCCGAACTCAGTGACTGTTACACGCTCAGGCTCAAATATGACTATCACAGCAGACAATGAGAAAGACCTGAAAAATGTTGTTTTCACGCTCACAAAGACAAAGGGCAAGTATGTTGAACACATAGACGAGTGTTCACCTCTTATCCTTTCGGGCGGCTCAGACGTTCAGGAAATGGTGGTTTCCTGCTATGAGGACAAAGACCCTGTAAAGGCTTATCTGAAAATAACAACACCAATAGGTTCAGCTCACATCAACAAAACATTCACAGATTACTTCGGCAACGCTCAGACAGCCACAGCTGATATGTACAAAGCCGTCAAGTTTCAGCTTGCTTGCAAGGTCGGTGACAGCTACAAGTTTGTAAAGGCAACTGGAAAGGACGGAAGCTACAGCTTCACTGACCTCGCTTCACAGGCTACAGACCTTACGCCAAACAATAAGGGTGATATTGATGTAACAGGTCTGCCAGAGGGCGATTATGAGTGGAGAGAAATATCCACGGCAGACGGATATATGATTTCATCAAAGAAAGCTATCACTGTTACCGCTGACAAGACGGCTAAAACGGAGTTCATCAACAAGGCTTCTGCTCCTGACAAGGGCAAGATAACAATTCACAAGCGTGACGCTGAAACAAGAGCTGACCTTGCAGGCGCAAAGTTTGAAGTGGCAGCAGCCGAGGATATCTACGTTGGCAATGGCTATTGTATCTATCCGAAAGGAACAGTTATCGACACCATTACCACAGGCGCAGACGGCATAGCTGAAACAACAAAGGCTATCTACAAGGGCTACAGCTACACTGTGACAGAAATTGAAGCACCAAAGGGCTATTCGATTTCTGATGAGCCAACACAGACTATCAAGCTTGTTGAACAGCAGGCGGAGTTCGTTGTGGATTTTGACAACGAGCAAAACACTATTCCTTTTGAGATAACAAAGACTGACATATCAACAGGTGAGCTTATCCCTGATTGTTCTTTTGAAATTCTTAATGAAAATAAAGAACAGGTCATCACAGGAACTACAGACGAGAACGGCATTGCAAAGTTTCAGCTTGCTATAGGCAAATATTTCTATCGTGAGATTTCAGCACCTGATATTTACGAGATAGACGATACTCCTTATCCGTTTGAAATAACTGAAAACGATGATATCGTCAAGGCTGAAATGACAAACAAGAAGAAAAGTGGCTCTATAAAGGTCACAAAGACAACAACAGGTAATCTCAATATCGAGGGCATTAAGTTCTTTGCAACAGGAATTTCTGATACAAACAAGGACTTGAAGTTTGAAGCGACAACGAATGAAAATGGCGTAGCAATGTTCGATAAGCTTGTTATCGGCAAGTATGTCATCACAGAGGACGGCTCAACAGTTCCTGCAGCTTACCTTGTGGCTGATGAGCAGGAAGTCACTGTTGAGTATAATGAAACAGCGGAAGTCGCTTTTGAGAACATCGAGAAAACAGGCTCTATCAAGGTTCAGAAAAGGACTGAGGGTCAGAAGAATGTTGAGGGTATCACATTCTACCTCAAGGGTACATCAGACAGCGGACGTGAGATAAACATTCCTGCGACTACCGATAAGGACGGCGTAGCAGTTTTTGAGAACGTACCAGTGGGTACATACAAAATTATCGAGGATAAGGAAACAGTTCCATATGGATATCTTGTGGCTGACGAGAAGGAAGTCAAGGTCGAGTATGCTCAGACAATAGACGCAACGATACTCAACAACGAGCAGACAGGCTCTATAAAGGTACACAAGAAAACTGCTGATATGACTAACGTTGAGGGCATCAGATTTATCCTTTCGGGCATTTCCGATACTGGCAGAGAGATACGCATTGAGGCAACCACTGACAAGGACGGACTTGCGAAGTTTGAGGGCGTTCCTATCGGCACATACACTATCACAGAGGACGGCAGCACAGTACCTTATGGCTATCTTGTTGCCGACTCAAAGCAGGTGACTGTAACATACGCACAGACAGTTGACACGGATATGGTGAATGAGAAAGCTCCTGATACGCCGAACACAGGCGTAACGGACAATGACACAGACGGTAGAACAGCACTGTGCAGCGTGGCTATCATTCTCGCAGGAGCTGCGGTCCTGATGTTCAGCCGAAAAAGAAAAGAAAGATAATTGATATTGTCTGAAAAAAGACAGTAAAAAGGGGATCAATTAATCTATACATGAAGAAAGCCCCTGCAACTGGGCAGGGGCTAGGGAGGTAGTAATATGAATAATGAAAATGAACTCCATGATGTAACTTTTAAAATCAGGTATCCTAGCAAAAAGGAAAAAATTTTATATGCGGTAAAGTCCATTTTAATAGATGAGTTGAATATTCTTGTTCAAAGTATTATCACAGCTGCAACATTATGCTTTCTTGCTGAAAACGGATGGTCTATATCTCAAAAAAACAATGTATTAATAGTACTTCTATTCGTTGTATTTTTCATTTCACAAATATTGATGTGTTTAAGAGTTTTAACAGGAAAATACACCTTAAAAGAAATTATAATTAGAGAAGTAAAAGAATGAGCATATTTAAAAGATTGGAAAATCACTATAAAAGTAAGAGCTACTTGACATATCATGCGGCTAATGAGCATGAACAACTGCTGTTATTTTATCCAAATTATAAAAGCACAAAGATATACGTCATACATAAAAGTGATGACTCTAAGTGGTTTGACCTTGGTTGCCTTGAAAGAGGCGATGATGAAAAGCTCGGTGTTTCATTTTATGACGGCTGCGATAACAATTTTGATAAAATGATAGCGAAAATGAAAGACGTAGATAAGGCAGCTGAGGACTACAGGTTTACAATCTTTTATGACCCCGATTCAAACACTTATTGGGTAGACAATTCATTGCAGTTGTTTTTTGAAAATCAAGAAGCTGTCATCGCCACATATTTAAAAGAAAATGGATATTACTTAATAGGTGAGACCAGTAAAAAGTAAAAAAATGCGGAGATAGAATTTCAAGAAAAGGGGAAATCCCTGGATGTAGTATTACCATGCTATAATTGACGCTCTTGCTAAAAAAAATAACTGTAGTGGGTTAATATGACGAGCGAGAACTGACAATCTGGAATTTTCAAAAAGTTTTAGACGTTGCAGAATGTTTTCTTGCAGATAAAATAATTCACATAGACTGATTGGAGATAAACATGATAAAAAGTGTTAAAATAGAACTGTTAAAAGCAGTAAAATGCGAAAAATGTGGCAACGTACTCCTATTGGAAGGGGATATAGTAGGACGATCTACTACATTTTTTGACGAAGAAATAATAAAAAATCTGCACGATTTAATTCATTGTGAAGAACAGAATGAATTAGGTGATGATATCAAAGATCTTACAATCAGCAATTTGCATAAAATCTATGATCTTATAAAAAATTCTTCTGAGTGTATAAAGGAACAACTTATAGTCATCCAAAATATAATAGGAGACTTAGAGAGCAGTGCTGACGTCAAAGCCGTAATCACATTTAAACGAGACGTTAGCACCGAAAATAATGACAGCAAAAACATAAACGTTACTGTTCCAATGATACCTCTCGTTCTTTGCACTATACCATTCATTACAAGTGTGGGTAAGGTGTTACGTAATCATGCCGATATTACATCTAAAATCCTGTTTGGCTTGAGTATAGCTCTACTCATTTTGATAATATTTGTATATTTCTTATTATTATCGATATTGGAAAATAAACGTAAAAGCAGAACACTCCTTATGTTATCAACAGCCTCTTTTGCAAGATGTGAAAAGTGTGGTACATTGTCTGAATCTGCTCGCCGGTTCATTGATCTTGAGAGTGTTACTGTTGGAACCCATGCTTTTAAGAAAACTGAAATTCCAACGGAAGATACAATGCTTTCTATTGATAATCTTGAAAGGCTATATAAAAGTGTTAAAAAATATGACCCGCCATATATGGACACCCGATACCACGCTCTTTTAGCAATTAATGATTGTATAGCTGAAATGAAAGCAGATAAAAACGTAAGAGTGAAAATGTTCTATGCAGGTGAGTCAGGACAAGGAGGGAAAAATAGGATATGATAGAATATGTCGAACTAGAATTGTTAAAAGCAGTGAGATGCGAAAAATGTGGTAATATACTCCTATGGAAAGGAAATATAGCTGGACGATCTATGGCTTTTTTTGACGAAGAAATGATAAAAGATCTCCAAAACCTAATTCATTGTACAGAACAGGATGAATATGGTGATGACACCAAAGAACTTAAGATCTGCGATTTGCACAATATTTATGATTTAGAAAAAAATCTTCGGAGAACAACAAGGAACATCTTACAATTCTTCAAAATATAATAGGAGATTTAGAGAATAGTACCGACGTCAAAGCTGCAATCATATTTAAGCGACCTGGAAATGATGAAAGAAAAAGTGCAGCTATTTGTATTTCGATAATACTGTTGATTATAATGGGGATAATACCATTGAACATAATCATGCTCAAAGCAATTATCAATCGTCATCCTAACATATTTTCCATCGTTTTTTGGGGCTCAGAAATTATGCTAGTGCTTATGGGTATAATGATGTTGTCCTTATTATTTTTAATTCCTAGAAACAGAAGCAAAAGCAAAACATTTCTCATATTATCGACCACAACTTTTTCAAGCTGTGAAAGTTGTGGTACCCCGTCAGAAGCCACTCGACGCTTTATTAATTTTGAAAAAATCATTGTTGGAACTCGTGCTTTTAAAAACGCTGAGATACCAGCAGAGCATACAATCCTTTCTATTGGTGATTTGAACAGGCTGTACAAAAGCGTAAAAAAATATGATCCACCATATATCGATATCCGGCATTCTGCTCTTTTAGCAATTAATGATTGTATTAAGGCAATGAAAGAGGATGGTAACGTAAGAGTGAAGATGATTTATGCGGGGGATAATGGAAAATGACTTTATATGAAAACATCTCACTCCATTTAAAAAGATACGGGCGTAGCATTGATGATATAATATGGGTTGGAAACACAAGGCAGCATATGAACCTATCTATATTTTGGAACTTTGCCCAAAAACACGATTTAAAATCGGTCTATAAAATTCCTGATGATTTCATTATTGTTGGTTCAGATTTTTGGCTTTCTAAGAAAGAATGTTATGATGATTTCTATCAAGATCTATTGGATTGCTGGAAATATAACAAATATCCGTCAAAACCATCATGTGAAAAAAATGAATGGGTATCATTCTTTAACACAGATGAATTATCTTTCCTTAAATTAGAGTTTGGAATACCTATGGATGCTAAAAACTCGGACTTTTCTTAAAGCTGAATTTAAAGGGGGTAAATAGAATATGGAAAAATCAATATCAGAAAGGTTTCCTGAGAAATCAACGAAAAGGGACTTTGAGGAGAATGATAATGGCCGCTATACGGGCATGGGACAATGTTTGGCTTCATTGGAACGGCAACTATGTCACAACTGTAAAAACAAGACGCTCATAGACCCTGCCGCATGGGGTATTAACGTTGGAGGTAAAGATGAGTGAATATAGATACTTTATAGCCAATAAGAATAAGATCGGCACTTTAGTCCGCAATAATAAAATAAATGGAAATGATATGATTCTGCTTATTGGGTATATCATCTACTCATATGGAACGGGAACAGTTGCCCATATAGTTAATAAGCTAACTGCAGTATATGATTTTGAGATACTCAAAGAATCTATTACCGCAGCAGAGCTAAATTCAAGTCCAGAGACGCCATATACATATTATGATCTGATTGACGAGAATGGTTATTGTGAAGACGACGGATATATGTACGTAGATATAGGACGTATAAAAAAGCTCTTTTCTAAGAAAAAATCGCAAGAAATGTTAAGCTCTATTAGACGGTTCAATATTGAAAAAGAATATATTCATGATGAAAGAACTGTTTTTAAAAAGAGAAAATTTGTTATAACCAGGGACGGAGATAAATCAAAAAACGTCCTCAGAACATCTTATGATAAAACAAGCTTATCATACTTGCTGACCTATGTTATGGGAGTTTTCTTTGAAGAATATGAAGATGAAAGCATTGGTTTTACTCCGGATGACCTATCTCAAATGCTTTTGAAAATGTATCCAAAAGATTTTATATTGTCAGACGATGCTGCGGATTTTATCATTGACGATTTGGAAACTTGGGAGCAAAAATGTTCTGCATATAAAACAATAAAGACAATTGAGCTTTTTGAGAAAAGCACAGTTTCTTCAGGGCAACTTTTTTCTATGCTAAAAAATCACTACAAACAAAATGGTTATCACTCTATATATGCCGAAAAGGACAAAGAAAAGCTTCTTTTGTTCTACAAACCGTATAATAATCAAACTGTATGTGCGATACGAAAGAAATACAAAGCTGATAATAACAAATATATTGAGATAGGTTTCTTGAACAACAAATCGGAGAGTATTGATTTGGGAATCCGTGCAACCATTTCATACAACGAAGATATAAGGAAAATATATGGTGATGTCATTCAAAAGGTGTCGCTTGTATATAATGAGGATTTGCCCGTGTACAACATAATGCGCAATCCCAGAGAAGCCTGTTTGGATTATTTGGGAGATCATAGTTGCTATATCAGTTTGCCTATATAGCAATCATAGGAGATATTTTTTGTGGATAACAATAATCAAACGCCATTTATAGATTCCAAACTGCTAATATTGCTGACTTTTGCTAATTCTTTGCTGTTTGGATATATCAAAATATATTATGAGAGCAATTCGGCATTAAGATTAAAAATAGAGATCATTTGGCTACTAATTAAAGCACTTATAATTTTGCTGAATAGCAAATATATGTACAAGCTTGTGTACAATCTGACTCATGACCAAGACATCTCAGTCAGTTTTTGGTCAATTATAAGAAACACTCATCTTCTAAGCTGCATTTGTACCCTTATGGCATTTTTGATTTTGATATGAGTGGCAATTCGTATTTTGAGTGAAGATCGCATTAAAAAAAGGGGGAAAAACTATGATAAATATAGTAACTGAATCAGATTTCGATGCAGAAACACTATGCTGTGGCGTTTCTCGAGAAGCCCTTCTTTCGGGAACCGTAAAGGATTTCTCGAAAGAAGCAATTGAGATAGCTCTCAAACATTATGATGACGAAGAATATGTGAAAATACGTCAGCAGCTAATGGAAGATATCAAAAATGGCGATTAAGCAAATCAGCTTGAGTTGCAAACGTTAGAAAAGCAAGAAGACTGAGAAAAAAACAGTTGACAAATAAAATTTTTTATGCTACAATAAATCTTGTAAAAACGTTATAAGAGTTTCGAGTATATTTCTCGAAACTCTTTTTTTTTACATAAAATACAAAGAGGAGGAATAAAATTTGAATATTCAAAAAATGAAGGAGCTTATCGATAAGCTCTCACAGGCCAGCAGAGCGTATTATGATGAGGATAAGCCAATTATGTCTGATAAGCAGTATGACGCTCTATATGACGAGCTGGCGGCCTTAGAAAACAGTACGGGAATAATAATGGCAGGCTCGCCAACACAGAAAGTTCAGGGTTCTGTATCAGAAGCTTTTGAAAAGGTGAGACATTCGGAACCTATGCTGTCTGCTCAGAAAACAAAAGATGTAAACGAAGTTGTATCTTTTGCTGGTGGCAGGGAAGTTAATGTTTCTTGGAAACTGGACGGCCTTACACTTGTACTCATATATGACGGCGGCACACTTCAAAAAGCATTGACAAGAGGAAATGGTGAATTTGGAGAAGATGTGACTGCAAATGCAAGAATGATAAGCAATATACCGCTTACAATTCCGTATAAGGAAAGAGTTGAGCTCAGAGGAGAGTGCCTTATATCCTGGAAAGCATTTGATGAGGTAAATACGGACGGCGAGTATTCTGCGGCAAGAAACCTTGCAGCAGGTTCGATCAGACAGCTTGACCCAATGGTTACAAAGTCAAGGAAGCTGTCATTTATACCATTTAAACTAATATCTCCGGCAAGAACAACAAAGAGTGAAGATCTTAAGTGGCTCGCAAGCCTTGGATTTGATGTTGTTGAAAATATAAACGCTGCATCGAATCTAAAAGAGGTTATCAAACAGTTTGCCCCTGAAAAATATGATTATCCAGTGGACGGCGTGATTATTGAATATAATGATAATCAATATGCAAGATCTCTTGGCACAACAGGACATCATCCTAATAGTATCATCGCTCTGAAGTGGGCTGACGAAACGTATGAGACACAACTGACAGGTATAGAACTTAACCCTACCCGCACCGGAATGGTGAGTCTGAAAGCTGTTTTTAAGGGTGTGGACGCAGGCGGAGCAATTCTGACAAAAGCCACTCTGCATAATGTGGATTATATGAAAAATCTGCAGTTAGGCGTAGGTGATACTATTACAGTATATAGAGCCAATATGGTTATCCCGGCAATTGATGATAACCTTACACGTTCTGATACATATGAACTGCCTAAGACCTGTCCATGTTGCGGAGAGCCGTTGGAAATAAGACTTGCGGAAACGGCGCACTTCCTTTGGTGTACAAATAAGGAGTGTCCGGCAAAGCAGGTTCGCAAGTTCTCATATTTTGTATCAAGGCCTGCTATGAATATACTGGGCTTGTCTGATAAGATATTGGAGAAGTTTTTATCATTGGGCCTTATAAAAGACTTTTCAGATATTTACGAGCTCAGTATGCATAAGGACCAAATAGTATCGCTTGACGGCTTTGGAGAAAAATCATATCTCAAGCTGATCGATGCAATCGAAAAAAGCAAAGACGTTGAGTTTTCTCATTTTATAACGTCTATGGCTATTCCTAATGTAGGAACGTCCTCTGCTAAAACGATAGCAGCCCATTTTTCTACTTATGAGGATTTTAGAAATGCTGCTGTCAATGATGATTTTGATTTTACGGAACTTACTGACTTTGGCGGAACAGTTGCCGATAACATCTATAATTGGTTTGCTGATAAGAAAAATGTAGAAGAGTTCGATAAGGTCAAAAGCCATGTCAATATCATTTACCCTGAGAAAAAGCAAACAAATGCAAATTTTGAAGGAAAGACTGTTGTGGTAACTGGCAAGCTGGTTAATTTCACTCGTGACGGCATCACAAAAGAGCTTGAAAATATGGGTGCTAAGGTTTCTGGCTCAGTATCCAAAAAGACCTCTTTTCTTATAGTGGGAGCAGATGCAGGTTCAAAACTAAAAAAAGCTGAAGAACTTGGAATTCCAGTTATATCAGAAGAAGCTTTTAAAAACATGATATAATAAACATATATAATGTAGCAGGAGGTACAAATATGAAAGCAAAGATCAGAAAAAAGAAGTACAATGATCGTGAACTTGAAAAACTATGGGACGAATTTGAAGACGTCACAATGGTTGAAGATGAGAAGAAAAGACTCAAGCTTGCATCAAAGTGGCTTCACTTCGATGCGGGGACCTATGATGATGAGATTCTTGAGTGGTTTAACAAGAACTACAGCAGGGGCGTCGAGTGTCTGATTGAGGGAAATACGCCAATAGTTCTTATGGAAGAAATAATGGACTATTGCCAAGCGGCACTTTGCAAAACAGACGGCGGCTATATCGTCATTGATCAAGAAGACAACTCAGAAGTTGAAGGCGTTTGCAAAACAGTAAGTGATATTATTGAAAAGCTTATGCCCCGACTGGAAGAAATGTGGGATGAGCTGTACATAGGCTTGGAAGATTATGAGCTGGAAAGAAAAGTGGCTGGCAAAAAGCATCCTTTAACGTGCGAAGACTGGTGGGCTATTTACCAGAAGTATAAGGATAGTAAAAACAGCGATATACAGGAATTTTTTGAAGATTATGAAAGAGAATTTGCGTATGTCGATTTTATAATGAACAGGCAGGATGAAGTTGATCTCGATGCACTGGCTGAATGTTGGACATATTCTAAGAGAGAAGAACATACTTGCAATGAGAGTTATACTTATGACGAAACTCCAAATGGCGTTATGCGAGTAATAATGGAAAGTTTTGAGATAAGGATCTTCAAGGAAAAAGATGAATATTTCTATTCCTTTGTAGAAAAGGGAAAGAAGCCCTGCAAATCCGTTGCAGAGATACTTAAACATTTTAGAGATATGTTCTGTCTCTTATACAC
>ERZ1026992.73-NODE-73-length-25153-cov-6.937764_pt1 | contig 25153 bp, 22 predicted proteins | sample MGYA00519290_ERZ1026992 | MGnify/ENA primary metagenome ERZ1026992 (study PRJEB26926, sample SAMN06164802) | human gut metagenome | biome: ENVO:00009003; feature: ENVO:2100002; material: ENVO:00002003 | host: Homo sapiens | place: USA | collected 2012 ... | reverse complement strand
TACGAGATTAGCTGCAGTCTCGTGGGCTCGGAGATGTGTATAAGAGACAGGAGAAAGGAGTGACAAAGAATGATAGAAATAAAAGACCTGTCACTTACATTCAAAAACGCAGACGAAGATCACGAGGCACTGAAAGCCGTCACCCTGGATATCCCCGAGGGCTGCATATACGGCTTTGTAGGCTCGAACGGAGCAGGAAAATCCACGCTTTTGCGTGTCATAAGCGGAATATACCGTCCCGACAGCGGAAGCGTCACCATTGACGAAACAGAGGTCTATGACCGGCCGCAGGCTAAGGAGAACATCTTCTTTGTGAGCGACGAAACGGTGCAGTTTTCAAGACTGACAGTGAATGACCTGAAAAGCTTTTACCAAAGCAGCTACCCGACCTTTGACGACAAGGTGTTCGATGACCTTATTTCAAAGCTTGACCTGCCACGGAAGAAACCGCTGTCCCAGTTTTCAAAGGGCATGAAAAGGCAGGCTATCGTTGCGGCTGCACTTGCCAGCCGAACAAAGTATATCCTCCTTGACGAAGCCTTTGACGGCCTTGACCCTGCCATGCGCAGACTTATCCGCACCATGATAGTTGACGATATTTTCGACCGTGGTGCGACCCTTATCGTGTCCTCCCACAACGTTACCGAAATAGGCGAGCTTTGCGACAAGGCAATGCTCCTACACAAAGGCGAAGTCATTTTCGCCAAGGATATCGACGACGTAAGAGAGGGCTTTGAAAAGGTGCAGATAGCCTTACCTGAGGGCGAGCTTGACCGCTCCGCCATAGAAAACGCAGGCGTCGAAGTACTCAGTTTCAGAAACCTTGGAAGAGTTTCCACCGTGGTGGCAAAGGGCGAAAAAGCGGATATCACCGCAAAGCTTTCCGCTATCTCCCCTGCCGTTCTGGAGCTTGTCCCTCTCACACTTGAAGAGATTTTCATTTACGAAATGGAGGTGCGTGGATATGCTGTCAGCAGCGAAGAGGATAAGTAAGACCTCAAACCGTGATCTTAAAGCGAACAGTTTGTTTTTTATAATCACAAATCTGGTGCTTTTTGTAAATTACATTGTGCAGATGTCCATACGGAATTTTATTACTTACTACAATGAAAGCATAACGAACTACTATCAGGGCTATGTCATTGCATACATTGGCGTTGCCGCTGTCGCACTGTGCGGAGTTTTCACTGTGTTCGCTCTTTTCCATGAGAGCTACAGCAAAAGTCACGCAGACCTTGCCTACTCACTGCCCGCAGGTGCAAAGGAACGCTTTTTCTCAAAGCTTTGCACACTTGTAAAGCTGCACATCTTGCCTGTAGTTTTTTGGAACATCATTCAGTTTATTTCCACTATCATAACCACCGATCTATCTTTGAAGATACTTGCAAGGTATGCCGCAGTGCTGTTTCTCACTGAGCTTTCTACCTGCCTGTTCGTTGACCTTGTTGTGATACTGTGTCTTGTCTGCTGCGGCAGGCTTGCGGAGGTCATATACACAGCTGTGATAATAACAGCCTGTGAGGCGATACTGCCAAGGTGCATAGTTCTTTCATCTATCAGCATTTTCTCAACACGAGGCAGTGATGATATTGAAATCATTACAGATAAGTGGTTTGCGTGGAGTGCATTTCCTGCTTATCTTATGGATAACGGCTATTCAAACGCACTGGTTTTAATGCTCATGGGCAGCTCGCTGCTTTCGGCAGCACTCATATGCCTGCTGTATTTCATCTACAAAAAGCGTGACGGCAGAGCCACAGGCAAGCCATTTGTATTCACCGCTTTTCGTGAGATAGTTCTTATCCTCGGCATTGTGACCGTGACGACCTACGTTCTTTCCGATCCTGACAACATAGTTCTGCTGCCAGTGGTGCTACTGAGCTACCTTCTTATAAGGATATTCTCTGCAAAGAGCACCTTGACAATAGCGAAATTCGTAAAATGGATAGCAGTCTTTGCTGTATATATGATCATGATATTTGCCTTTAACTTCATTTCATATCTTTGCGACGGTTTCGCTGGCAAGCCTGACCTGTCAGTGCTCACCGACTATGACGACGTTTGGGTGTGGGTGCAGACAGACGAAGATATAATGACCTATACCTCAAGCTACAAAAACCCAGAAGGCAGAAAAACTCTCACTAAAGAGCAGGCTGAGCAGCTTACAGACATTTACATTAAAGCTCTGGACAGCCGTGAAAAGAGCTTTAGCGATTATATCGACTGTCTGAAAAACCGCAACCTTGCAGGCAACTTCGCCTCCATAACTTTATACACCCGTAATTCGGACGATATTTACAGCGACAATAACAGCATCATTGATGTGATCGACATTGACGTCAGGCTGACAAAGAACAGTACCGAGCAGGTGGCAGAGGAAATAAAAGCCCTTGATTTCATTTCACCGGAACAAATATCCTATCTTGAAACGAAAGAATACTATGACTAACAAAACCCCCTCAGAGCCACGCTCCAAGGGGGTTTTATCTTTCTGTTCTCTATTAATCCATGACCGCATTAGCAAGCATAAGCTTGATACGGTTCTCCTGATTGACCTTTGTCGCACCCGGGTCATAGTCGATAGCGACTATATTTGCGTCCGGATAAGCCTGCTTGATAGTTCTTGACATACCCTTCGCCACAATGTGGTTAGGCAGACAGCCGAATGGCTGAGTGCAGATTATGTTCTTTGTGCCTGTTTCTGCAAGAGCCGCCATTTCAGCAGTGATGAGCCAGCCCTCGCCCATTTTTACGCCCTGACTAATATACTTGTCAGCACACTTTCTAAGGTGTTCAAAATCATGAGGCGGCTGGAAAATGCCCTGCTCGTTGATGACCTTTATCTGCTGTTTCTGGAACTTGTAAAGCACGTCATAACCAATGCCATACATAAGAGTGCGGCTTGTTTTCTTGTCATAAAGCTTCTCGTCGTTGATAGCGTCCGACGCACAGTAAAGCACGAAGTCCAACAGTCCAGGCACGTTAGGCTCACAGCCTTCAGACAGCAGGAAATCGTTAAGGTGATTGTTCGCAAGGGGTGAATACTTAACGTATATCTCTCCCACGATACCTACCTTAGGCTTCTTCTCCTTTGTCCTTGGAAGTGCCGCAAAGTCTTTGAGCATAGCATTGTAAATGCTCTTTGTGTGCATATATCTGCTCGGGGTAGCAAACAGCTTTCCAAGCCTGTGCTGCCACCTTGCCAAAAGCTCGTCCGTAGAATTTTTCTCTATCTCGTAAGGCTTGCACTGATTGTACAAAAGCATGAGCATATCACCGTAAAGTACCGCATAAATAAGCTTCATTGCAATGGCAGGGGTGATATCTATGGAAGCGTCCTTTTCAAGTCCGCTGAAATTCAGCGACAGAACAGGCACTTCAGGGAACTGCGTTGACAGCGCCTTTCTTATAAGGTGGATATAGTTTGAAGCACGACAGCCGCCGCCTGTCTGTGACATAAGCAGAGCCGTGTGTTCAAGGTCATACTTGCCGCTTTTGAGAGCGTCCATAAACTGTCCGATAACAAGAAGCGCAGGATAGCAAGCGTCATTATGTGTGTTTTTAAGTCCCTCGTCTATAACGTTTCGTGAGCAGTTTTGCAAAAGCTCCATGTTATAGCCGTATTTTTTGTATATCGCCATGATAAGCTTGAAGTGTATAGGAAGCATATCAGGTATAAGTATAGTGTATTCCTCACGTCTTGACTTGTCAAAATAAGACCTTTTTACTCTGTCCGAGCCTGCGTGTTTTATCTCTTTTTCAGCCATTACATTGCCTCCTTGTCCATTTTTTTCTCAGCATTTGCGCTGGCTTCTTTTTCCTCCAGTGCCGCCGCCAAAGACCTGAGTCTTATCTTAGCCGCACCGAGATTCGTTATCTCGTCTATCTTTAGCTGAGTGTAAAGCTTGCCCTTTTCTTCAAGTATAGCTCTCACCTCGTCTGTTGTAACAGCGTCGATACCACAGCCGAAGGATACCAGCTGAACGAGCTGCATATCATCATTCTCGCATACATACTCTGCCGCTCTGTAAAGCCTTGAGTGATAAGTCCACTGATTGAGAACGTCAAGGGCAGGAGTGTCCACCTTCATTGCCACGCTGTCCTCAGTGATGACCGCAAAGCCAAGAGAAGCGATAAGCTTGTGTATGCCGTGGTTTATCTCAGGGTCGATGTGGTAAGGTCTGCCTGCCAGAACGATTATTTTCTGACCCTTTGCTCTTGCCTCAGCGATTATCTCCTGCGCCTTAGCCTCGATATCCCTATGGTATCTCACCTGCTCAGAATAAGCCTTGTTAAGCACCCCAAGCACCTGCTTTGCAGTGATGTTATACTTTGAAAGCGCTCTTGCCATTGCCTTTGCAACGTGCTTTTTGATGTTTATGTCAAGATAAGGCATGATGAAATTATCATCATTCAGCTTGTCATTGTTAGCCTTTAGAAGCTCAGGATAATAAGCAACAACAGGACAGTTATAGTGATTGTCCGACTGACCCTCGTCAGCATTGTAGCTCATGCAAGGATAGAATATAAAGTCCACGCCCTTGTCAAGGAGGCTCTCTATATGACCGTGACAAAGCTTTGCAGGATAACATACCGTATCAGACGGAATAGTTTGCTGACCCTTGTAATATGTATCTCTCGTTGACTCCTCAGACAGCACCACCTCAAAGCCAAGGCTTGTGAGCAGTGTTGAGAAAAACGGCATAAGGTCATAATAAGACAGCGCAAGCGGCAGTCCCACTTTGGCAATAGTCTTTTCAGGCTTGTTGTCAGCATAAGAAAGTATCTTGTTATACTTATACTCTATCATGTTTTCCGTTCTGTCGGTTATCTTTATGCCTGCACCCTTTTCACAGCGGTTTCCGGAAGTAAATCTTCTGCCGTCATTAAATCTTATTATAGTAAGGTTACAGTGCGCACCACAGCCACCGCACTGAACGGCTCTTGAATTGTAAGCAAATTCTTCAAGCTGAGCCTTTGTAAGAACGCCTGACTTGCCGTCCCTGCCCTGAGATTTTTCTTTTGCGAAAAGCGCACAGCCGAACGCACCCATAAGTCCCGCAATGGCAGGTCTTATAACGTTTCTGCCAAGTTCCATTTCAAATGACCTGAGCACAGCGTCGTTAAGGAACGTTCCGCCCTGAACGACTATATTCTTGCCAAGCTCGTCAATAGACTTGGCTCTTATTACCTTGTAAACTGCGTTCTTGATGATAGACGAAGAAAGTCCTGCAGAGATATCCTCAACGGAAGCTCCGTCCTTTTGCGCCTGCTTTACAGATGAGTTCATGAACACTGTACATCTTGAGCCAAGCTCCACAGGTGCTTTTGCAAACAGACCGAGCCTTGCAAACTCTGCAATGTCATATCCCATTGCACCTGCAAAAGTCTGAATGAACGAGCCACAGCCTGATGAACAAGCCTCGTTGAGCATAATGCTGTCGATAGCGTTGTTTTTTATCTTGAAGCACTTTATATCCTGTCCGCCGATGTCGATGATAAAATCAACGTCAGGGCAGAAATAAGCCGCCGCCTTATAGTGCGCAACAGTTTCAACTATACCATAGTCAACGCCCAGACCTGCCTTTATAAGATCCTCACCATAGCCTGTTACCGCAGAAGCCTTTATGTTAAGCTCAGGGGTAGCAAGGCTGTAGATCTCCTCAAGCTTTGAAGCGATTATATCCAGCGGCTGACCCTTGTTTGAGCAGTAGTGCTGATAAAGAAGCTTTCCGTCAGGTGTGATAAGCACAAGCTTTGTGGTTGTCGAACCTGCGTCTATGCCAAGATAAGCGTCGCCCCTGTAAGTTCTGATGTCTTCATATTTAAGGTCAGACTTCTTGTGTCTTTCCACGAAAGCATTATATTCCTCACGGCTTGCAAACAGTGGCTTGCCTACCACGATATTGTCAGTAGCCTTTGCGTTCACTATCTTGTCAAGGGCTTCGTCTATAGTCATTTCCTCAGCAAGAGTGTCAGCATGAAGTGCCGCACCGAAAGCCATATAGCATGAAGATTTTTCAGGAAGAATAGCGTGTTCCTCGTCAAGGTTCAAAGTAGTTCTGAATGCCTTTCTCAGTGCACTGAGATATGTAAGCGGACCGCCAAGGAAAAGCACCTGACCGCCGATCTTTCTGCCCTGCGCCAGACCCGAAACTGTCTGGTCAACAACAGCCTGAAAGATAGACGCAGATATGTCCTCTTTTCTTGCGCCCTGATTAAGAAGCGGCTGAATATCAGACTTTGCGAAAACACCACATCTTGAAGCGATAGGATAAGTCTTTTCAGCCTTAAGAGCAAGGTCGTTCATCTCGTCAGGGGTAACACCCAAAAGTCCTGCCATCTGGTCGATAAAAGCACCTGTTCCGCCTGCGCAAGAGCCGTTCATACGCTGTTCAACGCCCCCTGTGAGGAAGATTATCTTAGCGTCCTCACCGCCAAGCTCAACCACAACGTCAGCCTTTGGATACTTCTTGTTTACAGCGATATAAGCAGAAAAGACCTCCTGCACGAAAGAGATCCCACTTGCCTCAGCGATGCCAAGACCTGCCGAGCCTGTTATGGCTATCCTGAACTTGTCCTCAGGATAAAGCTCTCTGATAGCACGCAGCTGCTCAGCCACCGTTTCCCTTACCTTTGAAAAGTGTCTTTCATATTTGTTATAAATAAACTCGCCCTCGTCAAGAATTACCGTCTTGACCGTGGTCGAACCTACGTCTATGCCTAAATCATAAATCTTGCCCATAGTAAAAACCTCACTGATTCTCGTTTGTACACTCTTAATTATTATATCACACTTTTTCGCAAATTACAAGCTTTTTATATTAACAAATATGTATCTGAAAACTACCTATAAAGCTAAAACGGGCGAACACTGTTCGCCCCTACAATGCAACTATTACAATGTATGGCAAAATGCGTTCGCCCGTAAATATTCATTTTTTATCTATGCTTATTCCTGCTCTAAAAGGCAATCAGTAAGATTAAGGTCATAGAGATTGTTGTAGGTAGGCTGCTGAACAGGCTCGCCTGCAAGTCTGTAGAACTGCTCTGAGCCGTACTTCTTGATGAAGTTTGTGGTGTGGCAATTTATTTTCAGCTCCTCGATAAACTTCTTCATAACATTGCTGTCAGCGCCATAAGCATTCTCAAGGAAGTCAAAAGCGTATTTCAGACCATTCATAGACTGCTGTGTAACGTTGTTTGCGCCATGGAGCAGATTGTTGAAGGAGTTCTGCAAAATAACAGTACAGCGGTTTTTGTTATCTCTTCCCTCGTTCGTACACTTATCAAGATAAGCTTCCAGATTGTGGAGTATCCAGTGCTGGATCTTCTTGTTAGACGGCGAGATGTTTCTTGCTCTTACCGCCTTGTCAAGGCTCTTGTTGCAGTCCATGATGTGTTCACTGATTATCTGACGGCATGAAAGACCATTGTTTATCTTCACAAGAATATCTTCCATTCTTGGGTGGATAAGTCTTATCATCTTCTCCATTTGGATACAGCTTCTCATTGTGTATGTGATGCCGTCCATAAGCAGATTCATAAGAGCCACAGCTTCCTCAGTGCCTGCCGCTCTTGCGTCAGCAATGTTCTGAGCAGTTATGCCGCCCTCGAGGATAGCGTCAACGTCATATTTCTCACGATAGTAGTTGAATCTGTCATAATATTCAGCAAAGCCCTTTGAGAACTCTGGGTTCTGTACATACTGAGCAGCCAGAGCGTGGTCAACAAGGATACCGCTCTCCTCATAAAGCTGCATCATTTCAGAAAGGTCCTCCCAGCCACGGGCAGTAACAAAGCGGTAGTTGTTCTTATCGCTTGCGTCCACCATATAATAGTGGTCAGGGTGAAGCTCAAGATATGATATGATAGCAGGGTGAACGCCTGCATAGTAAGCATATTCTTTCCAAACGCCGAAATCAGGCTGACACTCGACCCTCTTAACACGGTCGAGAGTAACGATATCGAACTCAGAAACAGACTTGTTGAACTCAGGCGGGTTACCTGCTGTAACAACTACCCAACCTGCCGGAACCTGATGAAGTCCGAAAACCTTATACTGCAAAAACTGGAGCATTGCAGGAGCAAGGGACTCGGAAACGCAGTTGATCTCATCGAGGAAGAGAATACCCTCTTTGATGCCAGTGGCTTCGATAGTGTCATAAAGAGTAGCCACGATCTCACTCATCGTGTACTCGGATATCTGCACGTCAGCACCGGTGTAGTTTCTATGTACAATAACAGGCAGACCGAGGGCAGACTCTCTTGTGTGGTGGGACATCGAGTAGGTAACAAGGTTTACGCCAGTTTCCTGAGCTATCTGCTCCATAATAGCGGTCTTACCGATACCAGGTGCGCCAAGCAGGAACACAGGTCTCTGATGTTCTATGCTAATTCGGTAATCGCCAAATTCGTCTTTAATGAGATAGGCTTGTATTGCATTAAGTATCTGTTGTTTTGCTTCTTTAATATTCATAATCATTTCTCCTCAGTGCAGTCTGAAGCTGTGAACAAAAAGCACTGCACAATTAAATAATCTTACCATTTTATTATAGACTATCTCCAAATTAAAGTCAATAGTCATCACAAGTTTTGTCAGCTTACACAAACAATTGAAAATATTTTAGTTATTCTGTATCAAAGTCATAAAATTTAACTGTTAAAATATTGATATCAGAACAGAATTTTCAACAGACCTTTAAGTTTTTTCAAACGTTTTCGTCCATACCCCAGCCGACCTCATAACCTCACTGCTCACTTGGTTTTGACATCTCCCAAACAATGTGCTATAATAATAAGGTATAAAATTTTTTCTCGGAGGTCTGATCTATGCTTTATGAAATAAAAAATGATAAACTCTCTATCTCAGCCGACACTTTCGGTGCTGAGCTTCACTCTATCAAACTGGACGGCAAAGAATATCTCTGGCAATGCGGTGACGCTTGGAAACGCTACGCTCCTATCCTTTTCCCGTTCATATGCTCCCCTAAAGACCGCACCTACAAGGCAGGCGGTCAGGATTATCACATGGCTGCAAACCACGGCTTCGCCCGTGACAGCGAATTTACATACGCTGGAAGCACCAAAAATTCAGTAAGCTTTCTACTAAAAGACAATGACGTGACACTTGCTCAATACCCATATCACTTTGAGCTTGAAGTCACTTACTCCATAAAAGGTTCAAAAGTCACCGTCACAAACACAGTAAAAAATACTGATGAAAAGGCTATGTACTTCTATCTCGGCGGTCACCCTGCTTTTATCTGCGATATCCAAGGTGGCAAATGCACAGTTGAGTACGAGAAAAACGAGCATATCGTTCAGCCTATCCCAAACGGCGAGAGGACTATCCTTGACGGTGAAAAGACTATCACTCTCACAAGAGAGCTTTTCGACTATGACGTTATCATGAAAGACCACCCTGCTTCAAAGGCTGTCACCCTGAAAAAGTCTGACGGCGGTTTCGTAAAGCTTTCATTTCCACATTCTGACTGCATTGCCGTATGGACTTCCACAGGCAACCCTGACGCTCAGTTTATCTGCCTTGAGCCTTGGACTAGCGTGCCTGTTTACGAGGACGACGCTTTTGAGGATATCGAAAACAAGCCTCATGCTATCAAGCTTGCACCTGAAGCTGTTTACACCTACAGCTACACCGTGGAGGTGGGCTGATGAGAGCGGTAATACAGAGGGTCACAAGTGCAAAAGTTGAGGTCGAGGGCAAGGTCACAGGCGAGATAGAAAAGGGCTTTCTGATACTTTTCGGAGTAGGTCAGGAGGACACTGAGGCTGACTGTGACAAGCTTGCAGACAAGATATCAAAGCTTCGCATTTTCGCCGACGAGAACGACAAAACAAATCTTTCTATAAACGATGTTGGCGGAGATATTCTTTGCGTTTCTCAGTTCACCCTTTATGCAGATTGTCACCACGGCAACCGCCCGTCATTTATCTATGCAGGCAAGCCTGATGAAGCCAACAGACTTTATGAATACTTCTGCAAGGTCTGCGGTGAGAAAATTTCAGGCAAGGTAGAAAAGGGCGTTTTCGGTGCAGACATGAAAGTTTCACTGCTCAATGACGGTCCTTTTACTATCATTCTTGAATGCAGAAACGGAGAGATAATCCCATGAATATACAGATATTCGGCAAGTCAAAATCCTTTGACACAAAAAAGGCCGAGCGTTATTTCAAAGAGCGTGGAATAAAGTTCCAATCTGTTGACCTGCCTACAAAGGGGCTTAGCAAGGGCGAGCTAAACTCAGTGCTTGCGGCTGTCGGCGATATAGACAAGCTTATCGACCCAAAGGCAAAGGGAGAGCAGGCAATGCTCATAAAATATCTTGGAAGTACCGAGGAGAAGATAGAAAAGCTTCTTGACTATCCCGAGCTTTTTGCCGCACCTATCGTCAGAAACGGCAAGAAAGCCACAGTAGGCTTCTGCCCCGAGGTGTGGAAAAGCTGGGAATAGCCCTAGATGAAAATACTGTGAAAATTGCCGATATTCGTTGAAAGAAGCTTGAAAGTGTGGTATAATACCATATGGAAAAGTATTTTCAGAAAGAGATGTTTTAAATGGTAATTGATTTTCACGTTCATGCCTTTAATCCAAAGGTAGCGGAAAAGGCTGTCGAAAAGCTTCAGGCTTGCAGTGGAATAACTCCTTTCACAAGAGGCACTGCAGAGGAAACCATACAGCGTTTTGACGAATGGGGCATTGACAAGGGCGTGCTGTTATCAGTGGCAACAAAACCTACTCAGCAGAGAGTTATAAACGATTGGTGTGCCCAACAGGACGGCGGAAGATTTATAAGCTTCGGTGGAATACACCCTGACGCTGAGGACTATGAGCAGGAGATAGCCCATATAAAGGAGCTTGGACTTCACGGCATAAAGCTTCACCCTGATTATCAGGGCTTTATGATAGATGATGAGCGCATGGACAAGATATATGACGCCATTGAAAGAGCCGACCTGCCTGTTATATTCCATTCGGGCTATGACTGCGTTTCCCCTGACCTTATCCACTCCACACCTGAGAGGGCGCTGAACATGATAAAAAAGCACCCTAAACTCAAGGTCATTTTTGCACATCTTGGTGCAAACATGATGTGGGAGCAGGTGCGTGACGTTTTGGCTGGAGCTGACGGTGAAGTTTATTTTGATACCGCTTTCACAAGTATGTGTCCTGACGAGCTTATGCAGGCTATCGTCGAAAAGCATGGGGCTGACAGGATACTTTTTGCAAGCGACTGCCCTTGGGACAGTTCCTACCTTATAAAAGAAAAGATACTGCGCTTGAACATTTCCGAGGATAACAAAGATAAAATTCTCGGAGGCAACGCAGAAAGACTTCTTGGCTTAAAATAAAATTGTGTAAATTCTGAAAAGAGGATATAAAAAATGAGATCAAAACTGCTTGCGGCTGTGCTGGCTTGTTCTGCGGTTTTCGGGCTTGCGTCATGTGGGGCAATGCTTCCGGAAAGCTCCTCCGAAACGGAGACCACCACGGGTACTGCCGCCCAGAGAGTTATAGAGACCACAAAGACCGCCACAATGGGCGACGATTATGATGAGGACGATGAGGATTACGAGGGCTACACCACCACCACTTCTGTGACGGCAGGCACACTTGAAAACCCTGACGTGAGCATTGACGAAGGCTACGACCCTGACATAATCGCAACGGCAACAAAGAGGACGACCACCACCACAACCACAACATCTGCCGAAACAAAGGCGACTAAAAAGACCACCACCACAAAGTTCAAAAAGGACGCACTTTTCCCTTTGGGTGATGATGTGAAATACCCTGATTCTATCCCATTTCTTGTAAAGTCAGACACCTCTTATCTTAATCTCAGATGCGGTCCGTCAAAGAAATATGACGTGATAGAAAAGATACCTGACGGCAAGACCATAAACGGCTATGGCGAGAGAACAGACGGCGACGGAAATATATGGGTATATGTAAAATACAACGATAAAAGCGGCTGGGTAATGAAAGAGCTTCTCAGCGGCACTGAATAAACGGAGGACAAATAATGGACAGCTTCAAGGAACAGATAGTTCGCAAGATTCCCACAAAGAACGATAAGATACAGAAAATTTTCATCATGATAGCAAGCGTGGCACTTGCCGCACTGTGCTTTATCTTCCCTTTCGGCACGCAGTTTTCTGTAATAGGCATTTTTCTTGCCGCCGCCGCACTTTATGGCGGTTATTATCTTACAACAAAACTCGATGTGGAGTATGAATACATTTTCACAAACGGAGAAATAGACGTTGACAAGATAACGGCTCAGCGTTCAAGAAAACGCCTTATCACATTCCGTTGCGGCAGTGCGACAGATTTCGGCATTGCTGACGAGAATTTCTCTGTACCTGAGGGCGCAACACAGGTCCTTGCCTGCGCTTGTGACGATAGCCTTACAGACTACTACATAACATTCAACCACAAAAATCTCGGGCTTACAACTGTTATCTTCACACCAGATGATGATATGCTGGAGCTTATGAAGCCTGCGCTTCCGAGAACACTGAGGAAATAAAAATGAAAATATTTGTCGGAACTGATCTTATTGAGATCGAACGCATAAAAAAAAGCTGTCAGAGCCGACGTTTCTGTGAAAGGGTTTACTCCGAAAAGGAGCTGACCCTTTTTTCACAGAAGAAAAACCCATACGAATCCATGGCGGCGAATTGGGCGGCAAAAGAAAGCTTCGCAAAGGCTTTAGGCACTGGGGTCGATGGCTTCGCCTTGAACGAGGTGTCCTGCTTGCGTGACGAGCTTGGCTGTCCTTATCTGGAGCTTACGGGTAATGCGCTTTTGGCGGCTGAAAAGAGGGGGCTGACCTTTGCGGTGTCACTTTCCCACATCAAGGATATCGCTTCGGCAGTGGTGATAGCTTATGAAAAGGAGGATAAAAATGGATAGGATATTGACAGTGGAGCAAATGACATTTTGCGAGCATGAGGCTGAAAAATATGGCGTGAGCCTTGCTCAGCTCATGGACAATGCGGCGGCACAGCTTGCGGAGGTCATTGCGAGCAACTCGTCTGCGTCCTCAAAGATAGTGCTTCTTATTGGCAAGGGAAACAATGGCGGTGACGGACTTGTGGCGGCAAATTTACTTGCGGAACAAGGCCTCAAGCCTGCGGTGGTCCTATGCTGTGGCGAGCCTGACACTGACCTCTCCTCGGCAGCGTACGCTAGGCTTGATAAGAGCGTAGAGGTGCTGAAAGCTGAAAATGCGCTGGATTTTATCGAGGGTGCAGACGTGCTTGTGGACTGCATTTTCGGAACGGGTTTTCATGGCAGTTTGCGTGAAAATATCCTGCCAGTGTTCAGAGCTTGTGAAAAATGTGAAGGCATGAAGATAGCCTGCGACCTGCCGTCGGGGGTCAATGCACGGAATGGTCAGGCTGACAAGCTGTCGTTCAAGGCTGACGTGACAGTGACCTTTCATCGTGGCAAGCTGGGTCTTTATTTACAGCCTGCGGTGGACTTTTGTGGTGAAATTCTTGTAAAAGATATCGGCATTGACGAGCGTTGCGAGAATACCCTATACCCTGTCATAACGCCTTTTGACGTAACAAAGGCAAGGGCTGCACTGCCTTTTAGACCTGCTGACGGACACAAGGGCACTTTCGGCAAGGTGGTGAGCGTGGCAGGCTCGGAGAGCTATATAGGTGCGGCAGGGCTTTCAGCAATGGCGGCAATGCGGACAGGCGTGGGGCTTTTTGAGCTTTGCACTGCAAAAAGCGTAGTCAACTCCCTGTCGGCTGGTATGTATGAATGTACATACTCGGCAATGAAAACCGACAAGGACGGCTTTATGGTGGCTGAAAATGCGGAGGCGATACTGAAAAAGTGTGAAAAGGCAAGCTGTTTGCTGATAGGCTGTGGGCTTGGTCACACGGCTCAGACAGAGAAGCTTGTGGCGGAGCTTATTGAAAATGCGGAGATACCCATAGTTTTGGACGCTGACGGAATAAATTCACTTTGTCCGAATATAGATGTACTGTTGAAGAAGAAAAGTACAGTTATCCTCACCCCTCACCCTGCGGAGCTTGCAAGGCTTTGTGGCGTGACGATGGGCGAGGTCATGTCGGACAAACTTGGATCTGCATATAGGCTGTCAGAAAAATATGGTGTGACAGTGCTTGCGAAGTCGGCTGACACCTTTGCTGTGGACGGTGGAAAAGTTTATCTTTGCACCGAAGGCACAACTGCGCTTGCAAAGGGTGGCTCAGGGGATATGCTTGCAGGCATTGTTTCCTCCTATGTGGCTCAGGGGTGCAACGCTCTTGATGCGGCGGCACTTGGGTCGTTCACACTTGGCTCGACGGCTCTACTTGCAGGATACAAAAGATCTGAGCGTGGAATCATTGCAAGAGATGTTATTGACGCTTTGCCACGATTTTTGTATGACCTTGAAAACGCCGACTAGGCTGTACTAAAAACAAAGACCTTCTTCTTATGAAGAGGGTCTTTTTTAATGGAGGGCAAAATGAAAAGAACAAAGGCATTTTTTCTCACGATTTTGGCGGTAATGGGCTTATGCTCATGCGGTGAAAGCACCGAAGTCAAACCCGTAAAGCTGGCAGAGGACTACAAGACCCCGGCTGAGTTCACCATTGACGGCACGGAATACGTCGCAAGCTTCACCCGTGAGGGCGCAGATATGTGGGAGTGTGAGATAACTGCGCCGGAAACTGTAAGCGGCATGGTGATAACCTGCTCAGGAGAAAGCGCACGAATTGAATACAAGGGTTTGACCTACGAAACTGACCGAGGGAACATACCCGAAAGCTCCGCTGTCACAATGACTGCCGCTGTGCTTGACAAGCTTATTTCGCAGAAAGGCGTGACGTATCTCAAAAATGACAAGGGAGACATCACCGCCACGGGACAGATAAAAGGGCAGGATTTTTCGGCTAAAATCAAAGGCGGAAAGGTAAAAAGCTTGAAGATATCAGGGGAGGTAAGCGTAAAATTCACATAAAAAAAGGTGCAGAGAAAATCTGCACCTTTCTTATGTATGGAAATGAATTATTTACCAAAGTTTGCGCAAGCGATAACGTTACCGTCCTCGTCCTCAAATCTGAGGTCAGCAATGTAGAAATCAGCCTGGTTTGGAATGCCCCATCTCATAAGTGAAACATACTGTGGTTCAGTTGAGTTTACAAATGTAGCGCCGTCCTTGATACCAGGTCTCATTGTAAGCTCATAGGAACCCCACTCAGAAGTCCACTCAGCCTCGCCGAAGTCATAGAGGTCGTTCCAACTGTTTTCGCCTTCACCTGTTGTAGGCTGTGTAACGAATGCACCCATGAAGTTACCAGGAACGAGTGATTTTGTGCCGTCGTCACCTGTGAACTCGCCAACTGCCTTTGTAACTACGTCAGCCTTGATAGTGAAGATCTTCTCAAGATCAGCCTCGTGACCCTCAAAGAACTTCTCCATGTGGAACTTGATCTTAGGGATCTTGTAGTTGCCATTATCCTGATCGAGAGTCTCGACCTTGAGCATTGGAATACCTGCAAGCTCCTCAATAGAGAGATTTACATGAGACTCATCGTTCTCGTAATCCTTCTCAGCGAAAGGTTCAACGATAGAAGCAACGTCCATATCCTTCTTGAAATATACAGAAGCCTCCTCATAGTTCTTCAGAGTAGCTGGCATTTCGGAAATATCCTTTGCAGCCTCACCCTCAGACTCTGTGCCGGAAGCGGCTGTTGAATCAGCTGTTGACTCAGGAGCGGCTGTTGTTGTAGTAGCCTCTGTTGTTGTAGCAGCTGTAGTTGTTGTTGTAGTAGTTTTTGCCTCAGCCTTTGATGAAGAATCATCAGAGCTGCCGCAAGAAGCGAACATAGCACTTGTAAGTGTAAGTGCAAGAGCGCAAGCTAAAAACTTTTTCATTTTAATAACCTCCGTTTAATTGTCATGCTATACACATAGCCTGACCTATATTTACTTTTGTATTATAACATAATTGTCACATATTTTCAATATACTATTTGCACAATTTAAGCACATGATTTCATATGTTTTGCACAGAAATCGTTTACAAATTAGTGCAGGTTACACAAACGAAAAAAACAGAGCTTCCCGAATGACAGAAAGCTCTGTATAAATTCACTTATTCAAGTGTGTTATCTGAGAGAGATTACTTTCTCTTAGAAATAACGATAGCTGCACCAGCAAGTGCTACGCCAGCAAGTGCAAGACCAGCTGTTGCGCCTGTAGCTGCTGTGTTGTCAGAAGCTGCTGCGGAAGATGTAGCTGTTGTAGTTGTTGTGCCAGCCTTTGAAGATGTTGTGCCAGCTGCTGTTGAAGATGTAGCTGCTGCAGAAGACTTGTCGTCCTTCTTAGAATCGTCCTTCTTAGAATCTGTGCCTGAAGGTGTTGAATCAGCTCCAGAGCTTGACTCCTCAGCTACTGGCTTCTTCTGAACTTCCTTCTTGTCCTTGTTAGAACCAGCCTCGAAGAGAACGTTGCCGTCAGCGCCAAGAACCTTCATACCTACAACGTCGATACCCTTAAGGTCTGCTGCCCAGTTGTTGATACCAACTGCTGCGTAATTATCAGCATCGCCGTCTGTTGTTGCGAAAACAGGAGCGTCGCCGAGGTATTCAAGAACGTATGTGCCTTCCTCTTCTGTTGTGTAGCAGAGAGTATCCTTTGGCTTATCGTCCTCAACCCATGAACCGCCAGCCCAGTCCTTAGCGTTCCAGCCGCCAGACTTTGAGTTGAAGTTGATTGATCCGCCACCGCCGATTGTGTTCCAATCGTTGTTGTCAACCTTGATTGTGAATGAAGCACCGTAAACAGTTCCGAGGTCAGCAATAGCATCCTTGTTAGGCATATCTTCATCCTTACCATTGAAGTACACAGCAAAAATGTCATCCTGAGTCTGTCTAGCGATTTTAAGAAGGTCATCGCTTACATTGAGCTTTGTGCCTGCTGCTGATGCTGGGATCATTGCCATAGAAGCTACGATAGCTGCTGCTGACATACCAGCGAGAATCTTAGAAATTTTCATCGTTAATCTCCTCCATATGAATATAGTTTTATGAATTGTCATTCAATTCTAGTCTTATTATAGCAGACTTTCTCCCTAAAATCAAGGGGTTTTCACTTTTTTTATTCCAAAAAGTGTTGAAATTTCTAACAATATTGTCACACTTCTTTTGTGCATTAATCACAGAAAACGTTATCATCTCTTATATTTTACAACATTTTCCCGTTCTATCTGTCATTGAATCTCTGCAAGAACTGCTTTGTTCTTTCGTTCTGGGTCTGACCGAAAACTTCCTCCGGAGTACCCTCCTCCACGATATAGCCGTCGTCCATAAAGATCACATGGTTTGCCACGTCACGGGCAAATGCCATTTCATGGGTGACTATGACCATGGTCATTTTCTCCTTGGCAAGCTCTTTTATTACCTTTAATATCTCCCCCGTCAGCTCAGGGTCAAGTGCGGAGGTCGGCTCATCAAAGAAAAGTATCTGCGGTTTCAAAGCCAATGCTCTTGCAATAGATACACGCTGCTGCTGACCGCCTGAAAGCTCGCAGGGATAAGACTTGCCTTTAGTTTCGAGTCCCATTTTCTTTAAAAGCTCCTCACAGTTGGCTTTTGCCTCGGCTTTTGGCTGTTTAAGGACATGGAGAGGGGCTTCCATTATATTCTGATTTACAGAAAAGTGCGGAAAAAGGTTGAAGTTTTGGAACACAAGACCTATTTTCAGGCGGATATCCCTGAGGGTCTTAGAGGGTGCATACGCTGCCTTGCCATTTTCTGTATGGAACATATTCACGCCGTCAACGTTTATCTCTCCACCGTCTGCTTTTTCAAGCTGGTTTATACAGCGCAGAAGCGTTGATTTGCCGCTTCCTGACGGACCTATTATTGCGACTACCTCGCCCACCTCAACGTTAAAAGAAATATCTTTGAGTACCTTAAGGCTGTCAAAGCTTTTAGAAATATTTTTCACTTCAAGAATAGCCATATGAGTTCTCCTTATTTATAATAATCGAATTTATTTTCGATAACGGCAAATGCCACCGTCACGATAGCGTTGAGTACGAAATAGAATGCGCCTGCGATAAAAAGCGGTGTTATTGAGCTATACAGATTCATTTGCTGTTTTGCCTTCATTGTTATCTCAGCGAATGCGATAACGTTTGCGAGAGAGGTATCCTTTACAAGTACGATGACCTCATTTGATGTGGCAGGGATAACACGCTTTGTGACCTGGGGCAGGATTATTCTGAAAAATGTCTGCATTTTCGTCATGCCGAGCATTGAAGCCGCTTCGTACTGACCCTTTGGGATAGCCTCGATACCGCCTCTGAATATCTCTGCGAAATACGCCGCATAGTTAAGGACAAATGCCGTAACAAGGGCGATAAACATATAGTTCTCGTTGTTTTTTATATTGGTAAGCACGTCATATACGCCGCCTGTCTTGCCCTGCTTTGCAGCACTTGCGATAATAAGCGGCACTGCATAGTAGATAGCGATTATCTGAAGCATGAGCGGTGTGCCACGCATGACAAGTATATAGAGATTTGTCAGCCATGAGATAGGCTTGAAGCGGCATTTTTTCAGCATTGTCACAAGCACTCCCACAGGTATTGAAAGCACGATGGTCCATGCAAAAAGCTTCAGTGTATTAGGCAGGAACTCCAGCAGGATCTCCGTGACCTTTTTTACTTCCTCAAAAGTCATAAATATTCATTCCTTAACAAAATATTACGATAACACGTCACCGTATCAGCGTATTAATACATTATACTACATATTTTGCGACTTGTCAAACGGAAAGAGTGAGGAATGAGGAGTGAGGAATGAAGGTATCGCCTGCGGCGATGATTTTTTTATTGCGAACTGCGTTCGTACAATTAACTCACCAACGTTCTTATTAACTTACCTCTTGAAGTATCTCAAACCACAGCTATGCTAATTCCTCATTCCTCATTCCTAATTCCTCATTTGTCATTCCTCACTCCTCACTTTAAATCAGTTCTCTTCGTTTTTCAAGGCAAGCACAGAATCACGGACTTTCGCCATAAGCTCTTCGGGGGTTTCGCCATTAGGATAAATAGGCTCACCGTAAACGACTTTTACTTTATATTTGCTAAGACGCTTCCAGTTGAAAAGCCTTGGGAGCTTTCTGTCTGGTGGGAATATCTCGTGTCCGCCTTTGATGTAGGCTGGTACTATAGGTACATTGGCTTCGATAGCAAGGACGGCTGCACCGCTTTTGAACTTGCCCATTTCACCAGTTTTGCTTCTTGTACCCTCCGGGTGAACTAGCACACCCCATTTCTGACCAAGCTTTTTACGCAGAGCCGCCATGGTTTCGTCTACTCTTCCGCCCCTGTCAACAGGCACCATACCGCCTATTCTTACTATAAGTCGGCTGGCTAAACTGCCGTTGAAAAGCTCTTTTTTTGCCATACAGCAAAATTTTGCAAAACGCTCGTATCTGAAATTCAGGGTGAGGAAGATAAAATCAAAATTTGAAACGTGATTTGCACAGATTATATAACCGTCCTTATCAGGTAGATTTTCCTCGTTGGTGACCTTGACTTCATAGAAGGCTGTCACAAGATTTCTGTAAAAGCGGTAAATACGATAGTCTATCTTTTTCTTGTCCAGAGGATAGAGCATTGATTTCACAGTCTGCGGTTTTATGCGGTTTGGGTTTTGAACGAGGGCGATAAGCTTGCCCACTGTCATGTTCTTATCCATACAGCCGTCAACACGCACGCCGCTGAACTCCTCTATCTCCAATGCAAGCTCGATAGCTGAGAGGGAGTCTATGGTGAACTCCTGCAAAAATTTTGTACTGAACTTGACTTCATTCGGCTGAACGTGTGCTATTTTTGCCACGGCGTTTCTCACCATTGACGGGATATCCGACGGGTCGATACTATTTTTCGCCTGCTTTGTAAGGCTGTCAAGGTTATCCTCCATGACCATTTTCTTCAGCAGATAACGCTTTGGCTTGCCGATAGCTGTTCTTGGTATAGAATCCACAAAATGTATGCCGCTTAGCTTCATTGCCTGACCTGCGGAGGAGCTTATCTCTTTTAGCTTTTCTTCCGTCTGCTCACGCTTATCCTCAGCACAGACCACAAAGGCGTGCACCTCGTCATAGCTTCCCTCTTTCGCAGGCACTCCGCAGACCACAAGCTCGTCAACGCTCTCGATGCCCCTATAGACCTGTTCGATATCGTCAGGGGCTGCTTTTTTGCCTGTGGACAGGACGATATTTTCTTTACATCTGCCGAGAATGACGATATTTTTATGCTTATCGAACTTTGCAAGGTCGCCTGACTTGAACCAGCCGTCAGGATTGAAAGCTTCATCTGTGGACTTTTTGTCGCCATAGTAGCCTATCATCATATAAGGTGACTTTATGAGAAGCTCACCGCTGCGGTCTATCTTCACTTTGATATCGGGGTACGGCTTGCCGCAGGTGTCAGCATAGACGTGCTTGCCATATGTGCCGATAGTTGGTATGCTCGTTTCGGTCGCACCGTAGTTGTTCACAATATTAAAGCCTGTGCCGTAGAAGAAATCAAATGTATCCTTTGACATCGGCGAGCCTGCGGAGCAGAGAAATCTAAGCTCACCGCCCAAGGCTTTGTGTATCTTTGCAAAGATCTTTTTGCCGCTGTTTATGCCGTAGATCTTACGCTGATGAAGTGCAACAGGAAACATTTTCTTGAAAAGTGCTGAAGATACTTTGCTTGCGTTGATCTGCTGCATTATCTGGGTTTTCAAAAGCTCATAGACCTTTGGCACACCCGGAAAAACTGTCGGCTTGAAGTTTTGGAAGCCTGCGGAAAGACCCTTTGCGGAGAGAGACTCAATAAAGCACACTGTTCCACCTGTGAGGAGTGGGGCTAAGACCTGTGCAAAAAGTCCGTAGATATGGCTGTTTGGCAGGATTCCGAGATAGCGTTCGTTATCGGTTATGCCGTTGCACTGGCAGACCATTTTACAGGAATTTATCTGAGAATCGTGGGTGTGCATGATGCCTGAGGCTGTCCTTGTCGTACCGCTGGAAAAGATTATCACTGCGATATCAGGGTCGCCTACTTCACCTTGGCGGAGTATATTTTCCCCTGAACCGTCTAGTCTGTCAAGCTGGTTTTGGATATCGAGAACAGGTATATTTTTCACGCTTGTAAGCTTCTTTGCCGCCTTTTGAGAAGCGACAACGCACACAGGCTGTGACTTTTTCACCAGTGCGACAAGCTCTGCCGCAGGAAGCGAATAATCCAAAAGGACGGCTGTGGCGTTTAGCTTTGCACAGGCGAGAAATGCGATATTCCACTCAGGTCTGCCCTCAGAGGCGATACAGACCCTATCCCCTGCCACGACGCCCAAGGCTTTAAGGCGGCTGCAAAAAACATCAGCCTGTTGCAAAGTTTGTCCGAATGTATATTCCTTTGTTTCACCCTCGTCATTCATCATCACGAGAGCGGTCTTGCTATAGCGGTTTATTGCCGTTTTTCTAAATTCGTTATAAATGTTCATGGCAGTTTCCTTTCCGCACCTCAGATTTTCTGAGAGTTGCCCTTCATTGTATGTTCAAGTGCCTCGACAGCTTTTTCGGAGCTGTCAAGGAGGTTTTTGAGATTTTCCTCGCCCAGTGCGTCAACAAACACGCTGAAATATTTTTCAAGACGCTGCTGCTTTTCTTCAATGGATTTTTCACCTTTTGGGAGGAGTTTCACCTGCACACGGCGTTTATCCTCAGGGTCACGCACAAGGCTAACAAAGCCTTTTTTCTCCATTGTGCTGAGCACTGACGTTGCTCGCTGACGTGATATCATAAGGTCACGGCTTATGTCTGAGGGGTAGACTATGCCCTCGGCTGTGCTAAGATAGACTATCACTTTGCTTTCGCCCTGAAAAAGCTCTGCAAGATCGTCCATATATCCTGTTTCAAAAAATCGTCTGAAAACTTCTCCAAAACGCTGGGCTGTTTTATCGTTCATTGTTATTCCTCCAAATGTCAAGGCGGTTGATTGTCAACACTGTTGATTATACACCCTGTTGATGAATTTGTCAAGTGCTATGGGCGGTATGGTACAAATGCCCTTGACAAAATGTCTATATCATACTATAATAATATGGTATAAATCTTTCGGCAAATGCCGAAACACCGAAAGGAGGATATGCTTTTCAAAGGTCGAAAGGCATGATCTGGATATGATAAAGGACGTACAGGAAAAAATTCTTCAGTTAAAGAAAGAAAACGATATTTGTATACTTGCGCACAGCTATCAGGCTAAGGAGATAGTGGAGGTAGCAGATATTACGGGTGATTCATACAAGCTAAGCGTTGAGGCACAGAAGGTCTCAAACAAAAACATACTTATGTGCGGAGTTCATTTTATGGCTGAGGCGGCAAAAATGCTCAACCCTGACAAGAACGTATATCTTGCAAATCCATCGGCAGGCTGTCCAATGGCAGAGCAAATGGAACCTGAGATGATAGAAATGATAAAGGCGCAGGAGCCTGACAGAAAGGTAGTATGCTACATAAACACCACAGCTGCACTCAAGAGGGTTTGCGACGTTTGCGTTACTTCCTCGTCTGCGGTGAAGATAGTAAAGAACATGGACGCTGACAAGATACTGTTCATTCCTGACTGCAATCTTGGTGCATTCGTAAAAAAAGCCTGTCCTGAAAAGGATATAATGCTTTTGCAGGGCGGATGTCCTGTTCATGCGTCGGTAACAAAGGCTGACATGATAGCGGCTAAGACGGCTCACCCTGATGCACTGGTGCTTTGTCACCCTGAGTGTATCCCTGCTGTAAGCGAAATGGCTGATTATGTTGGTTCGACTTCTGGAATAATGAATTTTGCGGCTGAGTCTGACGCAAAGGAGTTCATCATAGGCACTGAGATATCTATTGCGGAGCATTTGCAGTACAGATTCCCTGAGAAGGAGTTTTACATACTCTCAAAGAAGATACTTTGTCCTAACATGAAGCTCACCACTCTTATGGATGTTTACAAGACTTGCGAGGGCATCGGCAACGGCGGCGGTTTTGAGATAAAGATGACAGACGAGGAGATAACCTCTGCAAGAAAATGTATCGACGAAATGATACGTCTTGGGGGCTGATATAATGGATAATTACACCATAAAGATCGCAAAAGGGCTTGCAAACAACGCAGACGCCAGACTCATAAGACAGCAGGTATTCGTTGAGGAGCAGGGCTTTGTGAACGAATTTGACGATATCGACCATGAGGCTTATCATGCTGTTATCTACACAGGAGGATATCCCATTGCAACAGGCAGGCTGTTTGACGAAAATGGCGAAGCGCACATTGGACGCATCTGCGTGAGAAAGGCATATCGTGGCAGAGATCTTGGCAGAATGATAGTGGAAGCCCTTGAAAAGCAGGCTGAAAAAGTGGGCTACAAGGAAGTCGGCTTATCGGCGCAAACGAGAGTACAGCCTTTCTATGAAAAGCTTGGCTACACTGCGTATGGTGATGTTTACAAGGACGAATACTGTCCGCACATTGCAATGAAAAAGACCCTTTCAGGGGAATAGATATGAAAAAGGACGACTTGGGGTCGTCCTTTTTTTGTGGCGTTTAATGAACAAAACAGTTTGTGATTGAAACGAACGAGAGTGGCGGGACGTCGAGGGCGCCGTCCCCTACACAAAAAAATTGCGCCGCTCCCCTACATAAATGTATTGATAAAAAACGATAATAATATAAATTTTTGTAGGGGCGAACAGCGTTCGCCCGTTTACCGCAAGATTGCCCACCGCTCGCAAGATATCAATTCGCCCCACAAAAATTGCACATAATTTGCGCACAAAAAAAGGACGGAAGCGATTCCGTCCTTGATTTTTTTAGCTATTTACTGTTTCCTTGATAGCGTCAACTATTTCAGGGAAATACCAGCCGCCCTCGGATCTGTTGAGAAGTCCGAAGTTCTCACCGTTTCCTATTCTTGTGCCGTTATCCCACCAACAGCATGGTACGCCATACTGCTTTGCGGTGCTGAGATAATCCTTTACACACTGAACTCTTGCTTCTGTATTAGCCTTATTTACAGAGCCGAACTCACCGATTATTACAGGTATTCCCTTGCTGAGGAACACTTCATTGATATCGGTAAAGAGTGTTGTGATAGAAGAGTCGATACTTGTATACTGGTCTGTGCCTGCGGTATCAAGTGCAAATGAATATGGCAGATAAGCGTGGATAGAAACTATTATCTTATCGTCGCCCTGCGGAACTTCGAGGGCTTCCATGTTCTGTCTTGATGATGATGCGGCATATGGTGTTACCATTATACATCTGTTAGGGTTGTTTCCGCCAGAAGCACGGACTGTTTCGACGAACGCCTTTGCATACTGATTTACGACCTCTCTTGACTCAGCGTCGCCTATCCACTCGTTGCCCTCGCCTCTAAGTCTAGGCTCGTTCACGCCCTCGAAAATGAGGTGTTCGTCATAGCCCTGAAATCTGTCGCATATCTGCTTCCAGAGGGCTTTGAGCTGCTCTATATCCTTATCGGCACGGTCTTTCTTAGGCATATACCACTCCTCGTGGTGGGTGTTGAGGATAACGAACATTCCGTTGTCGATACCGTAATCGACAATTTCCTGAACTCTGTTCATCCATGCTTCGTCAACTGTATAGTTCTCGTCCATGTGAGTACCCCATGAAACAGGAAGTCTGAACACGTTGAAGCCTGCGTCCTTGACCTGGTCTATCATCAATTTTGTGGTTTCCACATTTCCCCATGAGGTTTCAGCGTCAACGCCTGAGCCGCCTGTGGAATCCATGGTATTGCCAAGACTCCAGCCCACTTTCATCTGAGCCACAAGGTCTTTTGCAGTGGTCACTGTCATAGGGTCATTGGTATGCTTCTGAGTATTTTCTGTAGCTGAGGAATCTTTCTCAGCCTTTGAGGAGTTGTCCGAACTGCCACAGGCTGTCATCATTGATACGCCCATTGCAAGGGAAAGCACTGCTGCAAGTAGTCTTTTGATTTTCATATTTTGGTTTTCCTTTCTCACCATATAAAATAATAACATTTATATTTTAGCTCATTAATGTGGATTTGTCAATAGGAATAATAA
>ERZ1026992.63-NODE-63-length-28931-cov-6.265792_pt1 | contig 28931 bp, 20 predicted proteins | sample MGYA00519290_ERZ1026992 | MGnify/ENA primary metagenome ERZ1026992 (study PRJEB26926, sample SAMN06164802) | human gut metagenome | biome: ENVO:00009003; feature: ENVO:2100002; material: ENVO:00002003 | host: Homo sapiens | place: USA | collected 2012 ... | reverse complement strand
CTGCAGTCTCGTGGGCTCGGAGATGTGTATAAGAGACAGGTTATATGCTGTAAGGCGATAATAGAAAATGTTTTTGTATTATTTGCCTAAAACAATATTATTTTGCTAATTATTCAGGGAGGGATTTTAGTGTACAAAATCGTAACAAGAAGACAGCTCAACGACGCTGTTGTTCTTATGGAGATCGACGCACCTTACATTGCCGCTAAGGCTGAGGCTGGTCAGTTCATCATCTACAGAGTTGATGAGAAGGGCGAGCGTGTTCCGCTCACTATCGCTGACTATGACAGAGAAAAGGGCACGATCACAATTATTTTCCAGGTGGTAGGTGCTTCCACAACTGAGCTTGCAAGACTTAATGAGGGCGACTATATCCATGACGTTGTTGGTCCTCTCGGCGTTGCTACAGAGTATGACGAGGGTATCAAGAGAGTTGCAGTAGTAGGCGGAGGCGTTGGTTGTGCTATCGCTTACCCACAGGCTAAGAAACTTCACAGCATGGGCGTTGAAGTTGATCTTATCGCAGGCTTCAGAAGCAAGGATATCGTTATTCTTGAAGATGAAATGGGCAAGGCTTCTTCACATCTTCATATCTGTACAGACGACGGTTCATACGGCTATCACGGATTTGTTACAAACAAGCTTCAGGAGCTTATTGACGGTGGTGCTAAGTTTGACGAGGTCATCGCTATCGGACCAGTTCCAATGATGAAGTTCGTTTGCAAGGTAACAAAGCCTTATGACATCAAGACACTCGTTTCACTCAACCCTATCATGATCGACGGCACAGGAATGTGCGGCGGATGTCGTGTAACTGTTGACGGCAAGATCAAGTATGCTTGCGTTGACGGCCCTGACTTTGACGGTCAGAAGGTAGATTTCGACGAGCTTATGAGAAGAAACTCAACTTATAAGGAGCAGGAAAAGGCTCACTTGTGCAGACTTACTGGAGGTGTAAGATAATGGCTAATATGAGTTTGACAAAGACTCCTATCGCAGAGCAGGAGCCAAAGGTAAGAGCTAGAAACTTCAAGGAAGTTACTTTGGGTTACACCCCTGAGCAGGCTATAGAAGAAGCTCAGAGATGTCTTAACTGCAAGCACAAGCCTTGTATGACAGGATGTCCTGTAAGCGTTAGGATTCCTGAGTTTATCGCAAAGGTAGCAGAGGGCAAGTTTGAAGAAGCATATGCTATCATCAAAACAACAAACGCTCTGCCGGCTGTTTGCGGACGTGTATGTCCACAGGAGCATCAGTGTGAGGGCAAGTGTGTAAGAGGTATCAAGGGTGAGCCTGTTGGTATAGGCAGACTTGAGAGATTCTGTGCAGACTATATGATGGACAAGGCAGTTGCAGTTGAAAAGGCTGAACCAAACGGTCACAAGGTAGCTGTTGTAGGCGGCGGCCCTTCAAGCCTTACAGTTGCAGGCGACCTTGCTAAGCTTGGTTATGACGTAACTATCTATGAGGCATTCCATACAGCAGGCGGCGTTCTTATGTATGGTATCCCTGAGTTCAGACTTCCAAAGGCTATCGTTCAGCATGAGATAGACAATCTGACAAACATGGGCGTACATATCATGACAAACATGGTTATCGGCAGAGTTCTTTCTATCGACGAGCTTATGGGCATGGGCTATGAGGCTGTATTCGTAGGTTCAGGCGCAGGTCTTCCAAGATTCATGGGTATCGAGGGCGAAGGCCTTGTAGGCGTTTACTCTGCTAACGAGTACCTTACAAGAATCAACCTTATGAAGGCATACAAGGACGATTATGAGACTCCTATCATGAAGTCTAAGAATGTAGCTGTAGTAGGTGGCGGTAACGTTGCTATGGACGCTGCTCGTTCTGCAATGAGACTTGGTGCTGAGCACGTTTATATCGTATACAGACGTTCAATGGACGAGCTTCCTGCAAGAAAGGAAGAGGTTCATCACGCTCAGGAAGAGGGCATTGAGTTCCTCGTTCTTAACAACCCTGTTAAGATAGTTGGCGACGAGAACGGTCATGTAAACGGTATGGAGTGCATCAAAATGGAGCTGGGCGAGCCTGACGCAAGCGGCAGAAGACGTCCTATCCCTATCGAGGGTTCAAACTTCATTCTTGACGTTGATACAGCTATCATGTCTATCGGTACATCACCTAACCCACTTATCAGAAGTACAACTCCTGGTCTTGAAACAAACGATCACGGCTGCCTTATCGTTGACGAGAACGAGTCAACAACTAAGGAAGGCGTTTACGCAGGCGGTGACGCTGTTACAGGCGCTGCTACTGTTATTCTCGCTATGGGTGCAGGCAAAAAGGCTGCTGCCGCTATCGACGAGTATATCAAGAACAAGAAATAATTTCTTGTAAATGAAAATTATTTGTTAAAAGGCTTGAAGTTTGTGCAAATATCTGATATACTAATATAGTATTATTAGATTTGGAGGTCTTTTGATGAATTTGTCAGCAATTATTTCAGTTTTGGCTGCTGAGCAGAGTTCACCTGCATCACTTGCCATGACTTTTATCCCACTGGTACTCATAATCGTGTTCTTCTATTTCTTTATTATCCGTCCGCAGAAAAAGCAGGATAAGAAAGACGCTGAGATGAGAGATAACCTTGAGATAGGTGACGAGGTCGTTACAAACGGCGGAATCGTTGGTATCGTGTTCTCTATCAAGGACGACACTGTTGTTATCGAAACAGGCGGCGACAGAAGTAAGATACGTGTTAAAAAGTGGGCTATCGCTAAGAACGAAACAATTCATGACGGTGACGCAAAGTAAATATCGCTTTTAAGGGACGGGTAGTTTTATCCGTCCCTTTTTGTGTTCTTATTGTCCGTGGCTTTGAATATAATTTCTTTAGGATATTCAGTGTGGGGGTGCGGATATGAAAAATAACAGGCTTTTTGGGGGCAGAAAGCTTTCTGTGCTGTCATCTACGGCAATTTCTGCCTGCGTGGGGTGCGGTGCGATATTTGTTGCTGTGCTTGCTTTTGCGTATGTTATCACTAAGATAGATGCCACCGATCTTATGCTGTCGGTGATGTCAACAGCGGCACTTGGTATCGGAGCGTATGCAGGGGGATATGTCTGCGGAAAAAGGCAACGTAGAAACGGTCTGCTGTCAGGTGTGCTGTGCGGAGTGTTCATTTTTCTTATCATTGTTATTCTCAGTGCACTGTTTTCAAAAGCTGCCGAAAGCTTTTCCGTGCCTGCAAAGCTTGTGCTTACCCTTGTGTGTGCAGGCGTAGGCGGAGTTGTAGGTGTAAATTCTAAAAGCAGCCGTTTTTGATAAGGATAAATATTTATACTGCATTAACCATTCGTTCATAAAACATAGTGGGATATGTGGTATAATTAATGTAAATCAATTATTGGAGGTAAAATCCTATGAAACATATCAAGACGATCAATAAGGCTAATCTCAAGAAGACTGCTGCTAAGGGTGGCTGCGGCAAGTGTCAGGCATCATGTCAGTCAGCTTGCAAGACCTCCTGCACAGTTGCTAACCAGAAGTGCGAGAGAGAGGCTTAATATTCCGATCTTTCTGAGGCGTGTGAGCGTACACACGCCTTGCTAAAGGGACATTTTTATGTCCCTTTATTTTTGTATAAATTTGTATATGAATATAAATGCGAAAGGTGATTTTTAAATGATACACAAGTTTAAGCTTGGCGGCTTTAATGCACTGCTTGACGTGAACAGTGGCGGAGTACATATTATAGACGATCTGACATATGATTTGTTAGACAATGTTGAGCCGCCTTTTGAGGAGAAATGTCCTGAGGACGTTGTAAGAAAGCTGTCAAAGATGTATGACAGCAAGGATATCGAGGATTGCTATGAGGAGATAGTTTCTCTTTATAATGACAAGATATTGTTCAGCGAGGACGATTACGAGAAGTATGCCCTGTCTGCTGTGGCTTCACCTATCAAGGCAATGTGTCTGCATATCGCTCACGACTGTAACCTGAGATGTAAATATTGCTTTGCGTCAACAGGTGATTTCGGTCAGGGCAGAATGCTCATGGACTATGAAACTGGCAAGCGTGCTATAGATTTTCTTATAGAGCGTTCAGGAGACAGAAAATTTCTTGAGGTGGACTTCTTCGGCGGTGAGCCGTCACTGAATTTCGGTACGGTAGAAAAGCTTGTTGAGTATGCACGTTCACAGGAGGAGCCTCACAATAAAAAGTTCAGATTTACTGTTACCACAAATGGTGTACACCTCACTGACGAGATGATAGACTTTATCAACAAGGAAATGTACAACGTTGTTCTGTCTATCGACGGAAGAAAAGAAGTCAATGACAGAATGAGAGTGCGTGTTGACGGTTCAGGAAGCTATGACAGGATCATCCCTAACTTTAAGAAGCTTGTTGAGAAACGTCCTAAGAACAAGGATTGGTATGTAAGAGGCACTTACACAAAGTATAATCTTGACTTCTCAAATGATGTAATGCACCTTTATGATTTGGGATTTGATCAGATATCTGTTGAGCCTGTTATGGCAGACCCTAGCGAGCCTTATGCTATCACTGAGGCTGACCTGCCGAGGATTTTCAAGGAGTATGAGATACTTTCCGAGAAGATACAGAAGATAAGGGACGAGGGCAAGTTCATAAACTTCTTCCATTTTATGATAGACCTCGATCAGGGTCCTTGTGCGATAAAGAGACTTAGGGGCTGTGGAAGCGGAAACGAGTATGTTTCTGTCACTCCTGACGGCGATATTTACCCATGTCATCAGTTCGTTGGTATCACCGAGTTCAAAATGGGCAATCTCTATGACGGCACATTTAACGAGGAAATGAAAGATATGTTTGCTCACGCACACGTTTACAACAAGCCAGAGTGCAAAAAGTGCTGGGCAAAGTTCTATTGCAGTGGCGGTTGCAATGCAAACAACTACATTTACGCAGGTGATATCCACAATGCACACAAGCTGTCATGTCAGATACAGAAGAAGCGTCTTGAATGTGCTATCATGATGAAGGCTGTTAAAATGCTCGACAGCGCAGAATGAATATAAATATTTTGTAAATTTCACGCATGGTAGCTTTTATGTACATTTATAAACTTAATATGTACAAAAACGTTTGAAGTTTAACAAAAAAATTTATTGAATAATCGGTTTAAAAAGCACGGAATAACAAATGACGTTATTTCGTGCTTTCTGCTGTTATTACATAGTATGATCATGTCGAAAATTAGCAAAATATGTCTGACATGTTAATAAGTATTAAGATAAATATAATGTATACTAAGCTGGTAGCTTATTGACAAAGCGGGTCGAATTTAGTATAAGATTGACATAAACAAAAGGTGCTTGGCGGTCATGTTACCGCAAATCGGCTATAACGAGCGCCCTCTGTATCGGACAGTATAAACCGACAAATTATTATGAAAAGGACGAAGAGATATGAAAACTAATGAAAAGAAGAATACTTCTGCTAAGAAGAAACTTATACCTGCAGTTGCAATGCTCACAACTTCCGCTGTAATGCTTTCTACTGCTACTTACGCTTGGTTTACTATGAGTAGAGAAGTTGAAGTAACAGGCATTAAGCTTACTGCTACAACTCCACAGACAATTGAAATTTCACTTGGTAAAGCTACAACTGGCAACACGCTGACTGCTGGACAAGAGGCAACTGCACCTGGTGCTGATGAAACACTTTGGTCACACACTGCTGCTATGGGTTCTGTATATAAAGATTTTGGTAAGCTTATTCCTGCATCTTCTGTTAATGGTTTTGATATGTTCTATACTGTAAAAGCAACAGAAAATGGTAAGAAAGTTTCTGATGTTGACAATCCTTTCAACAAGGCAACTACTGCTGCTGGCTGGGAATTTCAGGATGACGGTAAATCTTCTGAAAAAGGTGATGCTGTTACAGCTGTTGATAAGGAAGGCTCAGGATATTATCTTGACATTCCGGTTTGGTTCAGAACAACAAGCACTAGTGCTGTAAACCTTGGTCTTGACGTTGAAGTTAAACAGGGTAGTGATAGTGATACAACTACAGAACTTTACAAGGCTGCTCGTGTTGCAATACTCCCTGACACTAAGGCAGCACAGAGTGTGTTCCTTGGTGCAGAGGGAAATGCTACTACAAATTATTACACAGACGGTAAGGCTGTTTCGACCGCGGCAGCAACTTTAACTGCTTCATATGGTGAAGTTTCTGTTGCAACAGAGGTTAAAGCTACTGACGGAAAGGTTACTAATGCTGCTAATGCAACACATGTTGCTACTGTAACAAAATCAACGGGTACAGGTTATGGTGGCGCTGTTAAGTATTACATTCGTGTATGGCTTGAGGGAGAAGATGAGGCTTGTTGGAATGCTAATGCAGGTCAGGACTTCCAGATTAATCTTAAATTCTATGACCTTTCAAACACAGGCACAGGTGTTTAATCCATAACAATAAAACAAAAAAGACGCCGAAGAAATTCGGCGTTTTTTGGTAAATGGGCATAAAAAATAATTTTCCATATTTGGGGAAATCTCCCGATTTTTCTTTGTTTTTTGTCGAAAATATGCTATAATAATACATTGGAGCAGAAAGGAAGTGGCTTTGCTTTGGGCGAAAATTCTACAGTTGACGGCGTTCGTGCCGTGGAGCTTTTCTATAGACCTATAAAAAATACCGACAGCGGCAGGGTCACTTTTTTGCAGTCGCAAACAAGGCTCAATTCTCCTGCTATGGGTACGCTCATGCCTGCGGATTATCTCCCTGTGGCTCAGCTTTCCGACCGATGTGTTAGCATTTTCAAGCTTGCTTTCGTTCAGCTTTTGCAGGCTTTGGGTAAGTTTCACGAAAGGGAAGTGGACGTTGATTGGGCAAGCGTGTTCATGCCTGCAAGATTTTTAAGGCAGACGGAAGCTCCGAGCGTTGTGGCAGATTATTGCGGTAAGTTTGGCGTGAAGTATGAGCGTGTCTGCTTCGAGTTGTCGCCTGATGTGCTTGATGAAGCTGACAGCACAGCGGCAGATAACGTGGCTCTTATGAGAAGACAGGGCTTTCATTTTCTGCTCACAGGCTTCGGCACTGAGGGCTTTAAAATGCTTAAGACCGCTGAGTTCAAGGTAGATAATATCATGCTTGACGGCTCGGTGGCTCAGGTTCTTGGTAAGAACGACAGGTATGATACCTGCGTGAACTCTCTGCTGAATTTCGTTTTTGACCTTAATGCTGAGGTCATAGCTGACGGAATTACTGATGATAAGCAGGTGAAACAGCTCAGCGGTATGCAGTGCCTTTACTATTCGGGAGAAAATGCAGGAAAATATATTGCGGAAAGATACGTTCGCAATAGAAATGAGTAATAAACGGGTGATACGGTTTTGGACGGTAAAAATATAGATAAAAATACAAGAGTAGTCGATACCCTTGCACTTCGCAGGACCGCCAAGGAAGCTAAACGCTATGTGGTATTGATGAGATTGCTTAAAATACTTGCCATTATACTTATCGCTATCGTGGCGGCGGCTTATGCGGTGTCTTATTTTTACGACAAGTATGGTAGCTTTACAGTTAAGATAAGTAAGTATGATATGATAAATCAGGGGCTTACTCTTTCGGAAACTCCTGACTATACCACGAGCAATTCAAGGCTCAATGCGGATATCCTCTATGATATGACAAATATCAGTGGCGAAGATCTCCCTGATAATATCGACAAGATAAACGGCAGCCATAATGGCGAGGGGTATATAGCTTATACTTTCTATCTCATAAATTCCGGTAAAGATACACTTAGCTATGACAGCGAAATGACTATCGAGAACGTCACGAACGGTGTTGATGAAGCTATCAGAGTGGAGCTTTTCGTGAATGGCGAGAAAACTGTTTATGGTAAAACAAAGTCTGACGGCAGCGGTAAGGAAAGCGATTGTGATAAGGAGTTCGCCTCCTCTACTGAGGTCATGAAGGACCGACGTGAAAAGCTTGGTCCCGGTGAGAAAGACAAGTATACGGTAGTTATATGGCTTGAGGGAAATGACCCTGATTGTGTTGACAAAATAATCGGTGGCACAATGAAGCTTGGTATGAATTTCAAGATCGTTGAAACAACTTAAAGAATTAGAAGGGAGGAAGCCTCGGGGTTCCGAGGTTTTGAATTATGAAAAAAGCTTTGAAGATCGTTTTTAATGTTATCGCATGGGTGGTGCTTATCTTTGCACTGCTTATAACAATTCTCGTGTTCTCGTCTGATAAGAATAATGGTACGGCAAGTCTGCTGGGATATGTCCCGCTCACAGTTGAATCTGACTCAATGAAGCCAACTTTCAAAAAAGGCGACCTTATTATCTCAAAGGAAATAGACGATATCAATTCTCTGAAAAAGGGCGACGTTATCACTTTCTGGACGCTTATTGACGGCAAAAAGGTGAAGAATACCCACCGTATCGCAGAGGTACTCAATGATAACGGCTCTGTAGGCTTTATCACACGAGGCGATGCTAATAACGTAGATGATACATACACTGTTTATGCAGGTGATATAATCGGTCAGTGGAAAGGTGCAAAAATAGGCGGTTTCGGCAAGGTAATGGATTTTCTCAGAACAAAAACGGGATTTTTCATTTGCATACTTTTGCCAATAGCACTGTTTTTCCTCTTTGAGCTTTATAAGCTTATCGCAACCATAATCGAGATAAAGCGTCCTGCTATCACAGAGAGCGATGAGGAAGAAATAAAAAGACGTGCAGTTGAGGAATACCTTGCACAGCAGAAGAAAAAGGAAGAGGAAAATGCACAGCAGGAGAAAAATGACAAATAACTGCTGCTTGGGTGATACATTATGAATGGATTTCTGAAATGGTTTTTTGTTTTCATGTCGTCAATGCTTGCAGGCTTTGGGCAGATCTTCAAGGGTCTGTGGAACGGCATAAAACAGATTTTCAATATAAAAAACTACATAAGGATATTCAAGACCTACTCGGCAGACTTTGGTGCGCTGGGCTGGATACTTTCTGTGCTTGCAATTATCGTTGTTGTGGCTATCTTTGTGCTTATTATTTTTATGATAGTGCTTGCTGTGAGAAAGTACATAAGATTCAGACACTCTATCGTCAGCAATGAGGATCTTATCGAAGAAATATCTGACCTGCAGCGTCAGGTGGTCAAAATGACCAAGGAAAAAGATGAGATCATGGCAATGAAGGTGGCTCAGCTTGGCGTATATGATAACACCGCTCTTGCAGAGGGTGAAACAAAGCTTGCAGAGGGCGAGCAGATGCCTGCACAGGGCGAAGTTCAAACCACTGTGGACGGCGTTGTTCAGACAGCAGATTGCCGTTTTTCAAAGCTTATCGAGGTGGACAATTTCTACAAGACATACGAGCCGCCTGCTTACAATAATGACATCACCCTTAGCGGTATCTGCGAAGCATACAGAAACTTTGCCTGCTCAAGAATGCACCTTTATTATGACATAAAAACTATCCGACTTTTCATTGCAGGCATGGCTTCAACAAAGCTCATTATCCTGCAAGGTATCTCTGGTACAGGTAAAACATCATTGCCATATTCATTCGGTAAATTCTTGCAGAAAGATACCACCATTGCTTCTGTTCAGCCGTCATGGCGTGACAGAACTGAGCTTTTCGGCTACTTCAACGAGTTCACGAAGAACTTTAATGAAACAGAAGTCCTCAAAAGGATTTATTCTTCTGAATACAATGACGATGTAAACTTCATACTCCTCGACGAGATGAACATTGCGAGAGTAGAATATTACTTTGCAGAAATGCTCTCGATTCTTGAAATGCCTGATCCTGCCGAGTGGGAGCTTGATCTTGTTCCTAATGTGTGGAGTACCGACCCTGTTCGCCTTGATAAGGGCAAGCTGCGTATTCCGCAGAACATTTGGTATATCGGTACTGCCAACAACGACGATTCCACGTTCACTATCTCAGATAAGGTATACGATCGTGCACAGCCTATCAATCTCGACGCAAAGGGAGTTGCCTTTGACGCACCTGACACGCCGCCTATGAATTTAAGTTTTGAACATCTTGATACACTCTTCAAGGAAGCTTTTCAAATGTATCCTGTTTCACAGGACAGTCTGAAAAAGATCCAGCAGCTTGACCTGTGGGTAATTGAAAAGCTGAGAGTGGCTTTCGGTAACCGTATACTTAAGCAGATGAACTTGTTTGTTCCTGTATATGTTGCCTGCGGTGGAGAGGAACTTGACGGCATTGACTATGTGCTTGCCACAAAGATATTCAGAAAATTTGAGTCACTTAACTTGGCAATGCTAAGAGAAGAGCTGAAAGAGCTTTGCACCTATATGCTGAAGCTTTTTGGCAGAAACACTATGAAAGAATCTATCGCATATCTTGAAAGATTGCAAAAACTGTACTAAAATTTATACTCATAAACTTTGAGAGGAGGGACGGGCATGAGCGAATACAACGAACAGCGTGCAGCTTTTGACAAAGCTGTAAAGACGTTTGACGGCAATAACAGCTTTGCGGCAGCCCGTGCCTTGCTTCTTTCGGGCGAAAAAACTGTATCTTTTAATCGTAAGATAATCGAGAAGAATATAGATTCGTCCTGGCTCACAGAGATAGAAAAAGCTTTGCCACATCTTGATACGGTAATAAGAAATCCCAGAAACACCATTAAAGAAGTGGAAGAGATCGTGCCTATCGCTATGTCAAGGAAGATAACGGTAGAGTCCATAAAACATCTGGGACAGCACACCGATCTTATTCAGGATATCGACAAAAAGACTGGAAAGATAACTCCGTCAAAGATACTCAACATTCATAAAGAGGAAACTCTCGATACATATGAAAATAGATTTGTAAATACCCTTATCGACAGGCTATACATTTTTATAAATATAAGATACAATAAGCTTGTCCAGACCGCAGAGGCGCAGGAGGCTTATTCTTTTAATTACGATACCGTGGCTGACAGCGGCGACGGGAGAAAGGTCAATATTAGTTTTAAGATAGAAACTGTTGACAGTCTTGTCGGTGGCAGCAAGGATACTGACGTTTGGGCAAGGCTTGAAAGGGTCAAAAAGGCTATCGAAGGCTATAAAGGCTCAGTTCTTTGTACCACTCTTGGCAACGCTTTTATCAGACCGCCTGTTATGAGAACAAACGCTATCACTAAAAATGTGGACCTTATGGCGTGTCTTACCCTTTGGCAGTTTATCGAAAGCTACGATAAGGCAGGCTACGAGGTCAACGTTTCTGATACTGCACAAAGACCTGATGATTCTTATATCGAGGATATATATGGTCTGACCGCAATGAACTATATGCTTTTCCGCTCCTATACCCATGGGGCAGATAAGTCGGAGGAGCTTAAAACCATAAAGAGCAAGACCCTTGCACCAAAGGTTGTCAGGCGTTTTGATAAGCAGACGTCTGATAAATATGATGTCATAGTTGGCGAGGGTGAACAAAGTAGTGCAGGTAAGACAGATATGGGTATGTCTGCCGAAGAGGCAGGAAACCTTACGGCAGAGCTTGACCGTATAGTTGAGATAGAAAAGCAGTTTCTCAAAGACGAGGAAGACCGTAAGAGGGCTGAGGAGCTTGCGGCTGCAGAAGCTGAAAGAAAGCGTGCCGAGCAGGAGAAACTTGAGCGTCAGCGGCGTGAGGAAGAAGAGCGCATAAGGCTGGAGCATGAGGAAGCTGAACGCAGAAGATTGGAGCTTATCCAAAAACAGCAGGCGGAGCAGGCTGCAAGAGAAAAGGCGGAGCGTGAGGAACGTGAACGCCGTGAAAAAGAGGAAGAGATCAAGCATATCGCAAGACGCAAAAGGCAAATGGAAGAGCGTAAGCGCCGTGAAGAGGAGCAGCGTGTCCGTGAGGAAAGAGCTAGGATCCGAGAGGAGAAAAAGCTCGTCCGCAGCAGCCTTGGATCTGCTATGGATCAGCAGATCAGCACGAATGAAGAAGCCGTGTCTTCAAGCTTTGTGTCAGAGTATGAGTCCCCTGAGATCGCTGCAAAAAAGGCGAAAGAAGCACAACAGCAGCGTGAGCAGGAACGCCGTGAGCGTGAACGTGCTGAGCGTCTTAAAGCTGAACGTGAAAGCTTTGAAAATAAAAATATCAATGAGATATTTAAAGAATATTCCAAAAATCCATATTACATGGCAAAACGTGGCATAACATATGTTCTGGCTCACGCATTTGGGATCATACCTGTTGTGACGGATAATCCAGACTATATCAGGATGTTCAAAGTCAAGAAGGAAAAAGAACTGGCTGAGGCAGAGAGAAAACGTGCAGAGCGTGAAATTGAGATCATCTATGAAAAATATGCTCCGTATCTGAAATATGATGTAAAGAGGCATATCAAAAACAGGCAGTTTAAAAAGAGAAAACGTCTTGAGCGAAAGAACAGACCGCCAAGACCATATATTCCGCCACAGCGCACCGCTGAGGAGCAGAAAGCTATCGACGCTGAAATGAAACGACTCTATAAGGAGTATCATGTTTCAGCAGTTGGCAGAATGGCAAGGCATTTGAAAGAGAAATATAGGAAACAATAACACGGAGGGAGCGTCGGTATCATCGGCAAGGCGTTGAGGATAGTAAAAATAGCTTTGACAATACTTGGCTCTGCTGTGTTTGCGGCACTGCTGAGTGTGACGGTGTACATAATGGTCTGCGGCTGTATCGGCAAAACAGCAAGCATTTTTGGTTACAGCGTACTGAAAGTCGTGAGCGGAAGTATGGAGCCGTCTATACATGAGGGTGACTATATTTACATCAAAAGGACGGATACTGACAGCTTAAAGGCAGGGGATATCATTTCGTTCTACTCTCAAGATGATAGTATTAAAGGCGAGATAAATACTCACAGGATATCTGAGGTTTTGAGCGACGGCACTTTTGTTACTAAAGGCGATGCTAACAAAATAGAGGACAGCGTGACGGTGCAAAAAGTCAGCATTATTGGAAAATACTATGGAAAGCTCAGATTTTTCAAGTGGCTTGGGTCATTTGCATCAACAAAGAAGCTCCTCATACTGCTTGTGATAATCCCAACAGTTTGCATGGCGGTGTATGAGGTAAAAACTATCGCTGAGATAAAAATATATTCAAACCGTGAGGAAGCCTTGAAAGCGGCTGAGGAAGAAAAGGAAAAGCTTATGCGTGAGGCTGTTGAAAAAGAAGTTCAGCGGCTGAAAATGCAGGAAAACGAGAAAAAGGAGGCGAACAGCTTTGAATCAGGAAAAGATAATGAAGGCTAAAATGATAACGGCTATCGTTATTTGTATTGCGGCACTTGCAGGGCTGTTCGTTTTTATCGGGCTTTATATGGACAAGTCCGAGGAAGTCAGAAAGACTTACATTGCTAAGTATATGGAAAATCTGTCTGCCGTCTCTGAGGAGATAGACACTTATCTTGAAAGCGGCAAGGATCTTCCAACGAGATATAACATGATACTTTCGGACATGGGTGCGGCAAGGTCGCTGGTGTTTCTTATCGACGATTATACGGAGGAGCAGAAGGCTATAAATGAGCTTCATTACTGCTTGGTTAAATATCCAGAGCAGATGCAGGGCAAGCTTGAGGACGTAAAAAAAGCACTTGACCATATCACCGAAAATCTTGACAAAGGCTATAGGGAAGTCAACGAGATAGTTGATTCGGTTGATAAAATGGGAAATTAATGCAAGGAGGACAATAACGTGAGCAGTAAAGGGCAGCTTAAAAGAGAAATAAAGAAATGCAGACTTACTATCGAGGAGATAGAGCGTAAGAGATCACGTTCACAATCAGCACTCGTTCAGGCAATTCTTTTGCAGGAAGAGCCTAACGAAATGGACGTTGAGTGGTTCAACAAATACACAGGCGAGATAACCGCTTGCAGAAACCACATGATAGAATTGCAGAAAGAGCTTGACTCGATGAAATAATGGAGGTCGCCAAAGTGGCTGAGCATAAAGTGATAGAGAAAGCAGACAGCGAGGAAGAAAAGAAGAAACGCAAACTGCTTATTATAAAAATAATACCAGTTGCAGTGCTGGCATTTATACTTATTGCGGTCAGTCTGGCTTGGTTTACCATTGATAAAGCCCTTGATCTTGATTCATTTGGAATGAAAAGCGTAGATTCGCCATTTGAACTGAAAACAGTAGGCAGTGCCAATGTGCTTAAAGCTGAGATACTTGACAGCAATGACTACTCTAAAGTGTCTGATGGGAGCAACATCACTTCTGACGAGAACAACAAGATCTACTGGCTTCTTGATGAAGAAAGCGGTATGACGAATGGTATTAATCCTGGTAGTCATGGAAAGCTTACTTTTTATGTTGTCCCAAATCAGTCGGGGGAAATGAAGATACAGTTCAAGTTGAGTATCACGGGGTATGCAGAGAATAAAAACGAAGACGCTGTTTCTTATGAAAAGGTTACTGAAGAAGAAGTAACTAGATTTATGAATGGACACATCATGTTTTTTGAGAAATATGATGAGAACAATCACACATATTCCGATTTTCTTCATGATGAAACATTCACAAGGACGCTTAAAGATTGTAAAGTAGACGTTCCGCAGGAAGTGAATGTATATTGGGTATGGCCGAACACGCTTGGTCAGATACTAATGAAAAGCACAGATGAAAATCTGACAGAGAAAAATGTGCTGTTTGATGATAACAGTAAAGAACGTTTGAATTTTGCGGAATATATGAAGGGTAATTTAAGCTTGTTCTTGTCAGGTGATGCCGATAAAGAACAAAATAAAAAGGTTATTGAGAATATACTTAATGGTGATAAATACAGCACAGCACAGTTATCATCACTAAGCTCCATGTATAATGACGCTGACGAAAAGATAGGTACAAAGGTGCAATATATCCTTGTTGAACTAAACGTATAGATAAGAATATTAACTTTGCACGGAGGCAGTTGAAAGTGAAAGCTAATAGAAATCAGAAAATTAATAGAATATGCCACAAGCTTTACAGCAAGTATCGCAAGAATGTTATTTCTTTAGTTACCGCTGCCGTATTGCTTGTCACGAGTATGCCGCTTGCAGACATTTCAGGTGTTGTGTCTAAAATGGTATCAACTGTCACCAACGCTATTACGGCTATGGCGGAAGATACATATACTGACATAACTAACGATATCAAAAATGGCGTTTTTACGATACAGAATGCAGATGATTTTAAAAAGCTTCTTAATGCAGATCCTTCTGTTTATCAGAAAATCACTGTATTGTTTTCAAACAACCAATCTCAGTTTAAGGCTTCTGATTTTACAGGAATAGAAAAAGGACTTGGCAATGAAGAATATCCTTTCATGGGAACAGTCAAAGCAAATGAGGGTTCAGCTATTAATCTTCCTATTAATTTTGCTCTGTTTGAATATCTTAGTGACAGTGCAAATTTAGATACTATTATTTTTGCTAGACCGGAAGAAAAAAAATCAGCTTTGCTTGCTGAGAATGTTATACACGGTGATGTGGCTTCAGCTAATAAGTGGAAAATAAAAACTGATCCTGTAGATGATTCAGGTGCTACAAATTATAAATCCTTCACGTCTGTTATAGGCAATATGAAAAATGGAGCAAATGTCGATCTGGATATCACTCTAAGAAATGATGTCAAGGTGGAAGTATCAGGCGGGGATAATGCAGGTCTTGCTTGCGGCACTATGGACGAAAACGCAAGTCTTGCTGTAAGCTTGTCAAGCAGTTTGCTTGACGTTTCCGGCAAATCGAACGCAGGTGTATTTGTCGGAAAAATGAGCGCTGATGCAACGCTGAACATCGACAAGTGTGATGTCTTGACAGGCGTAAATGTATCCGCAAACAACGCAGGCGGACTTGTGGGCAGTGCAGAGAATGCAGAAATAAATGTCGGCGAAGGTGTCACCCTTACCATGACCGGAAGCGTTACAGGCTCTGTAACTGTGGGCGGTCTTTTCGGCTCTTATACATACAGTAAAGCCAACGAAAAGACATTTGACATTTCAAAATTCAGTGGCATGAAAATGGCACTTGCTTGTTCATCAGGAGATACCGCTGACAGTGCGGCTGTTGGTTCTGTTTTCGGACTGCTGACAAACAGCGCAGATAGTGCAAAAATTAGTATCACAGGCACCGCTAATGATACTATTACTTCAAACTTCAATGGCACTGTCAGGGCAGGCTTTTATGGTGGTATTGTCGGAAGATATTCTGCTAATGCTCTTAGCTCTGAACTAGCACTAAGTGATATCACTGTAAATGTGACTGGCTCATGCAATGCCCTTGATTTTGGCGGTCTTATTGGTAAGATAGGTGATAATAGCAAGGCTTATGTAAGCGTCAAGAATACCACTATAAGTATTAAGAATTCCACATCATCACAAAATAATTATGGCGGACTTGTGGGTTATGCTGATCAGGCTTTTATTGATGTTGGCGGCAAAGTCACAATTACTGCAAATAATGTTTCTGCAAACCAGAGCGTAGGTGGCATTGTTGGCAAATTTAATAAAAATGGCGTTGTAAGGCTTGGCGGTGAAACAAACCTTTCAGGCTTTTATCCTAAAGACCCTAACAAAAACGGATGTCAGATAGTAGGAAATAGAGGCAATGCTTTGATCTATAGCTTAAAAGGCTGGTCATTTACAAGGACATCTTCAAAAGTCATAGACGATATGGATTGGGGCGGAGTGCTTCGCCTTAACGATTCCGATCTGCTTGAGAGTGCTAATGGTGTTCTGTCTTTTGATGGATCAGGGCATACTGTTACAATAAATGGATTTACTAATAATAATATAACCATAAGCAATAGGGCAGATTTTGCCCGTGCGGCTTTGATCATGCAGCATGATAGCAATGATTTTGTTAAGTATAGCGGTGCTAGCAGGGCAGATATGTTTGCGGCAAATATCAGCCTTAGTGCAGATGTTGATATAAGCGACACAGGTCTAACCGGCTTTATGCGTGATAATGGTGAGGATACATTCACAGGCACTCTGAATGGCAATAGTCATACAATTACTATGAGCGTAGGCAAAGACGCTAAGATAGTTTTCCATACTCACAACGGACTTTTTGCAAAGACAAGTGGTGCAAAAATAAGCAATATAATGCTTGTTTCAAACTTTAATATTGTCGGTGACAATGTTTCTGGCGGTGATGCTTGTTATATTGGTTCTGTATCTGCATACAACAGCGGAGCTTTGACTATTGACAAAGTGACCGCTGATGTGACCGTATCTCCAAGTGGTGCGTATACTAATTTTGTCGGAGGTCTGGTTGGATATGTTGCTGACGCCACAAGTGAAGTTTCGTTCACTAATTCTGCTGTAACAGCAAATCTTACATACAATAATAGCACAACAAAGGTAGATTGCACTTGTCTTGGCGGAGTTATCGGAATGGTAGGAGCTGTTAAATCAAAGCCTGCAACTGGTATTAAGTTTGATAATGTCACTGTTGGCGGAAATATAACTGACAAACACACAGGAAGTAACTCTAGAGTTGGCGGACTTATTGCAGAGGTCGGTGCTAAGGATAATTCAGCTTCTGTTGTACCTAATAAGGTATCTATCACCAATGTTAATATTAATGCTTTAACAATAAATTCTAGTGGTAAATCAAATAGCGGTGGATTTTTAGGGCATAACTGGTATAGAGTAGAAATTGATCTGAATAGTTTGAATGTAAACAATTCAAGATTAACAGTGAACAATGGCACAGAACTGGGCGGCCTTGTACTTTCCACAACAGGTTATTGGAGCATAAAAGAGGTTAGCTTTGACGGTGTGACAGTGAAAGCAACAAAATGTATAAATTTCGGCATGCTTGCCTCAACTCTTTTTGGTAGAGATTATGACTCTTATGGCTTTGACTATTTTAAAGGTGAAAATGTCAATAATTACAGAAGCTCACGAGATGCAACTTATTTTGAACTTACTAAACCTAATGGATATAAGATCTCACAAGATACTAAGATAAATATAAGCCCAAGCTATTCGTATTTTGATGAGATAGCTCGTTGTAGTATTTATTATTCTTCTTCAGCTAGTTTTATGTCTAATCGTCAAGCCATAATTTCAATTCCTGCTGTTACAGCGGACGGAGAGCGTTTGCTGTATATGGACGGAAAGAACTGCAATACCTATCAAAATCAAACAACAAATAATGGTGCTGTGTGGAAAAACAATTCTTGGGCAAGATATTATTATAACCTTGATGTATATAAAAATGGTAAAGCCTCCACAGGCGGAGCTAAAGCTACTGTATGGAGTGCAAGAGTTTTTGCGGCGTCAAACATAAAAAAATATATTTGTGATAATGACCCTGGTTTCCCTAAAGATGAAACAATAGATTTGCGTAGATATTCTTATTATCCTGTTGATACGAATAACCTAACTATTAGTTCAAGTTCAACTATTATTTTTGACAATAAAGGCTTTAATATGTCTGAAAAAGTGTTAAATAATAACCAGCCTCGTCATACGAATGGTAATGATAGTGTTAATCCTAGTAAAAACGATGATTCTCGTACACAACATTACATGATGCAATGCGGACTTTTCAGAAATGAAAATGGAGCTGTTACCATAAGTGGTAAAATGACCTTTAAGGGAAATATCGGTAAGGTGAATGGTGGTTCAGGTGCATTGGTTTGCGGCTCGGTTGCTGACGACACCAATACTACAAAAAAATTTGTCAAAATTACCGGCAGTATCGTTCTTGACGATTTGTATGTGAATGATACATCTTTAAGTTTAAATGATGAAAATTCTTATGCCCCTTTGCTTATAAATAAGATAGGCAACATGACAGAGATCACTATACAGAATGTGTCACAGAAAAAACACAGTATGACTACTGCTAAATATGATAAAGGCGGTCAGGATTATACTGCAACAAGCCTTATAGGCGATGTAGGAAGCAAAAAGGGTCAAAATATATCTCTGACTTTCTCAAATATCAAGCTTGACGCAAGTAATGAAAATTCAATTTTCAAAAATGCTACTTTGCTTGAAAGCTTTCAGCATTCTGACGGAGCAGGCTCTTCTGCAATATACAATTATAAATGGGACGACGATTGGGGTACAGACTCAGCTGGCAATATTAAGCATAATGTAACCTACGGAAAAGAAGTGTCTGACACCATAAAGAATCGTGTAGATAATGTGAGCAGGCAGAATAAGTATCATGGCGATTGGAGTAAAGATGACAGGTATACTTCTCATGTCAAAAATAACGCAACAGAGGAATATAGCTTTACTGAATACAAGCCATATGTTGCTAAATCGTATGATACCACCCAAAACTATGATGAGATAGACGTAAACCTTGAGCGACCATATCTTGACGAGGGTTGCGGAACATACTCTGATCCATATATCCTTGACGCTTCTACACTTGCAGAGGTCGCACGAGTTATCAGTACAGCCGCACCTACAAATGGCTGGGAAGTAAACTATAATGCAAATGTTTCTGCCGATAAATCGACTGTTAATGCTAATAGTGCTTTTTGCAAAGGCACTAATCATAAAACTTATACTTATGATGGAACAGGCAATTTCGTAAGCGGAAAGGAAAAAGTTTCAAAAGATAATATGATCAAATATCTTTGTGAGGCTTATTACAAGATAAATGATGATATAGTTCTCGGCAGTTCTTTTGCAGGTCTTGGCGGAACATCAAACAGTTACGTTTTCAGGGGCGTTATAGTTGGACAGCAGAGATCCGACGGAACATATCCAACTATCACCAATAATTCTGCAAGCCCTCTCATCAGGTTCAGCAGCGGAAGTGTTGTAAAAGATATCAATATAGAATATACCAAAGAAGTAACGCTTTCAAAAAACAATAATAATAAATTAAACTATAGTACCGGAAAGACGGAGTATTATGGTGGTGTTATGGGCGTTGTGTTCGGTGGAGATAATATCATAGATAATGTCAAGGTAACAAATCCTAATATAAAATTTGCGAATAACGATAACAGCAAACAACATCTCATTACTGCAGGCGGATATGTTGGCGCCATAGTTTACGGCGGCGTTATTTTCAGAAATATGGACATCGTTGCCAAAGATAGTGCGCTTACAACCAGCAAAACTGAGGCAGTGGGTGAAGACGTATATACCAATCTTTTTATCAATCCATATATAGGCAGAGTTGTAAACGGCTTTGCTATCGAAGAGGGAAAAACGTTTGGTAAGTCAACTAACCTTAACAATGGCAGGAAAAATTATCTCATCACGCAGTTTAATAGTGAGCTAAGTGATGATGAGAAATTAAATGTTATTGCCGGCACGACCAATACCATTGAAGTGCCTAATGCACAGGCGTTGTTTATGCTGTCTATCATATCACAGTCCGGTATGGGATATACAGACCGTAATAAAAATACTTGCGGCTATGGTCATTATACTTTTACTCGAAATGCAGACTATTCAAAAGTTGGCACAGCTACATTGACTTCTGATGATAAAGATTACAAAACTGCTATCTCAGATTATCAAAGACTTGAAAAGGCTACAAGCAGGGAATATGAAAAGAAAAATTCTGTAATGCTAAAAAAATATACAAAGCCAAGTGAAAAAGGTCTTTATGAAGCAAAGTGGGCACACGAATTAAATAAGAACTTTACTGTTAAACTCACAGGAAATGGAACCTATGACCTCACCGGAACCGGTTTTCGTGGTATAAATCAGTTGTTTGATGCAACAAATAGTAACTTGGGCGACATTAAATGTGATTATACTTTGTCTTTGACAACTATCCAGGGAAATGATAAGACTATAAAGCTCGATACAGATATAAAAGCCTATGCTGTGAAAATAACGGATAACAAGAGCGGTAGCACTATTGAATGCCAAGATGTGGATAACTATAAATATCGTACCGCATTTGCCTCCGTAAAAGGAGTTGGGTTGATAAACTGTTCAACGTATGCTTTAACTGTAAATAACCTTAAGCTTTCCGGCAAGATCAGCGTTAAGACGTATAACAACGATGGACAATCGTATGTTAATGAAGACCTTTCTACAGGTGGTATTGTTGGCGGAGTACAGAGTTCTTGCAAGTTTATCGGAATAACATTGACTGATCTTGAAATATATGGTGCATATACTGTGGGAGGACTTATAGGAAAGTCAACAAATAATATCAATATAAGTAACGTTAAGTCTGAAAACAGTGGCGTTTATGTGTATGGCGGATTTGAAACAGGCGGTCTTGTGGGAAATTCTCAGAAAGGCAACGAATTCGCTGTTAAGGATTCTAAGATAAAAATTAATAAAGTTGAATTTGCTAATCTTGATAAAGGCACAAAAACTTGGTTTGGTGTAGGTGGAATCGCAGGCTCTGCAAATATCAAAACGACAATAAGCAATGTTCAGCTTACAGCCTATAATGGAGATAGCTTTATCGGTTCAAAAAAAGACAATAAACCCCTTGCAACCCAGACAATGAACGAGGGCGGTCTTATAGGACTGTCTAACGGAGCATGCACAATAACAAACACAAGCGTCAGCGTCGATGTTTATGGTAGTAATGCCGGTGGATTCGTTGGAATAAACAAAAACCAGTTGTCTATCAATGACTGTTACTATGGAGGAACATCTGAAACATCAGCTTGCGGTGTTTATGGCTATATAAGTTCAGGCGGAATGGTCGGCACACAGAATGCGGCTGTGACCATATCAAAGTCTGCTGTAAAAAATGCAACGATAGGTATACCAGCTGCTAAAAATGGTGATGCAGGTATCGGAGGTTATGTTGGTATAAAAGCTAATGGTGATCTGAAGATATCTGATTGTGAAGTCAACAATGTTACTCTTTCAGCAGAAGATAAGTCCAATGGTGCAGGTGTAGGCGGCGTGATCGGTCATAATGACGGCGGCAGCACTTATGCTTATGATATTCTCATAAATAAATTAGGCTATGTAAGAGGCAACAATAGCGTATCTGTTTCTAACTTGATAGGTTGGAACAAGGATGAAAATCTATCATCTAAATTTATTGGAGTATCGGTAAATAACACGGATTGTTTACCTGATATACAGTATAATGCTTCACAGATACCTGCCAGCTTCACCGCAGTTCACTCCGACTACAACGGTACTCAGGACAATACCAAAAATATCGGCGAGGGAAGCGGCACGCACGTTCATATCTATTCACCTTATGTCAATATAAATCCAAGCAAAACCATTGGAGATAAAATTTTCACAGGCGATCTTGTTGGCGGAAATATGCAGACTATCATCAGTGACGCTGCTTCTTATACGAATGGCACAGCCAAAAAATCCTATGGCATAAACAGTACCATAAAGACATATGCAGAGGATCTGGCTAATTCAAAGCTTACAACATTTCGTCAGGCCTCTGAGCTTGATGTTCAGGAGCTGAACGATCTTCCAGTTTTGCTTATAGATGATAACTCATCGTTGAATATCACACAAATGCTCGCAAAGTATATCTCAGTTCTGACAAATTGTGATGTTTGCGACAGCAGTTCAAATAAGCTGAAAACAACAGATCTTATGAATGTAAGCACAGCGACTTATGTGTATGATAACGATGTTTTGAAAAAATCAGACAAAAGCACTTTTACGTTTAACAGCAAGACAGGATATTTCAAGGTCACAGACGGTCAGTATGACAATGACGGCACAAACAGATTTACTGTCATTACTCTTGATTATATCGACCCAACGGGAAGTGGCAAAACTGCTCTTAGACTTCATATTCCTGTTTTTGTAAGAAAGGTGCTTGATTTCAGCTTCCAATCTTACGTTATCTCAGGCACAGACTATAACCATTCTCACTATACGGATAAAACAAAGCTTGCTTTTGAGAGCTTTGATGCACCTGTTACTACTTATTTTAAATATTCCTATTACAAATCCGCTAACGAATGGGAAAAAATGCTCAATAACGGTGACAGTCTGCTTTGGAGCTTTGATAAAAAGCTTTATCTTATTGGTGATAGTGCCACTGACAGTGGTGTGCTTACCGATGATACAAAGCTAACTCTTGTTGATGCAAATAACAATGACAAGACTTATCATTCTACCGCAAATGATGCTAAGTTTAATAAAACAACCGGTGAGCTTGACTTGACAAATATAAGTGGCTTTAAACCGGTTACAATGAATGATGTACTGTTAAGATATGCGTCGGTAACAGCTAAAGAATCATCTGACGGAACACTTGTTGAGGCAGATGATGAAGCTACAGCTACTGTAAAAACAAGCGACGGCAAGTATTATAGACCTGCTGGTGAGAATGAAACAGGCACTTATAAGATAACTGTTTCAGCGAATAGTGATACACCAAAAAATGATAATGACGAAATGATAATAAGCGAGAACTATTATCTCACTATCAATATTCCGGAAACGGGAAGCTCGAAAAAAGTCATCAAGAACTTTGTGAATTATTATAGCGGTAATAAGCCAAGAAAGCTCAATGGCAATATTCCTACAAACCTTGTCCAAGTGACAAATAATGACACTGGCGCATATGTTATTGCAAACTTTTTTACACAGCTAGTAAGTGTGACGGCTCATGACCCAGAGGAGATAACAGCGTCAAATAACTTTATCCATGCCACAATGACGTCAAAAATAAGCATTGATCAGAGCCTTAGAGATACATTTAATGGCTATAAGAGTGACGATTTCAATATGTATCAGGCGTTTAAATTCTCTATGAAGAACTTTGATGAAAAAGATGCGGGAGCTAATGCAAAGATCATTGCAGGAACTTCGGTGAATGTTGATTACAGCATTTTAAACAGTTCAGACACAGAGTTATCAAACGCAAAAATAAGCAAGACTGAGACGCTTTCAGAAGCTAAAGACAGCTATATGCTGATGTATCCCGATTCGGTCTACGATTATATCAATAGTGACACAAATGGTTCTATAACTGTCAAGGCTGATATCAGCTTAACTTATAGTACTGCAGGGATCATAGATCAGTTTCCTGAGCGTAAGGACGGGGATACAAAAACCGGTATAGGCGTAAATGCGGCGTCTTATGTTGCATATAGCCAGAACAATATTGAGAACAGCTCTATCTCTGCAAGTGGAGTTATGCCTGCCAGACGCTACTATAGAAAGGCAATGACGGTGGCACAGCTAAACTATAACGTTGCAGAGTCAACGGTTCTTGAGTCGAAGGATTCACCATTTTCGCAGCTTGGTATCAATGCCAAAGATATGACTACAGAAGAAATGGCAATAACAGCAAATGCTATCTATGATCTGTCTGCTTTGAGTCGATCAACAAAGGACGGTGGCAAAAAAATACAGTATACAATGAGGTTGTATGTTAAGGACAATAGTGGCGATTATAAGCAGACAAACGATATTAGCAAATATCTCAGTAGCTTTACTTTGGAAAACGCCACATCAAGCAGCGGCCTGAATGGCAAAGAGTGCGTTTTTACCACTGATTATAATGGCGAAGAACAAAACACAGCCGTTACGAAATTTACAGTAAAAACAGGCAAGGCTTTTGAGGAGCAGGGGCTTACCTATGCGAACTATAGAGTTGAGCTTACCGCAGTATTGCTTAATGACAACAACTCAGTTGTTAATGGAACTACCTCAAGCGACTATGTTGTTTACACAAACGCAAAAATAGAAACAGGCTTTATAAATTCATAATAAGCAGGCATTTTCAGGAGAAAATTATGACAAAAAGCATTTTTGGAAAATTCAGAAAATTAGAAAAAAAGAAGAAGCTCCAGCTGGTCATAGCAGTATCCATCTCGGTGGTACTGCTTGTGGCACTGCCTGTTTATGCGTGGTTTACTCACAAACGTTCTATTGCTCTTACAACAAAAATAAATGCCCCTACTCAGCTTTATATCACCGCAGGAAACAAAGAATCTGTGGCAAATCTTGAAATGGCAGATATAGACGTTGAGAACGGCAGTTATAAAGACTTTGTTTTCGGCATAGGCGGGGCAGACGTGCAACAATATCAAATACAGCTTGCACATACAACGAATATCCCTTTTGAGTATGAGATATATCGTGCGAAAAGCGTCAGTGAAACTGAAAAATCAGAAGCTGTCGTTTATGTTTCTGATGAAGAGAATAAAACGTTTTATTACAAAATAGACGGCAATAAGATCTCAGGACATTATCTCAATCAGCAAGGCTCGGAGATACTTGCTAACAGCACACTTCACGAAAAGTCCTATGACACTTATAGCAATGTTCAGAAAAATGCCGAAGCACTTTATTGGCAATCGGATACACTGACGGTAATTGACAATAAAGATCCGTTTTGCGATTATTTTATAATCAGAGTAAAATGGAATGATAAAGTCCAAAACAATAAAGAAACTGATATGGTCTACCTGACAGTTCAGAGAAAGTAATAAATCACAAAATAGAGAGGAGGGTGGCTGTTATGAAAGACCAATTTATAAAAAAGCTTAAAAGATCGTGGCTTGCAATATGGATAGCTTTTGCGGCAGCCGCACTCAGTACTATTGGTGTCTTGGCGGCTTATACCAGCGTTTCAAGTGTAAAGCGAGTTGTATCCACACAAAAGGGAGCTGGCATGCTGTTTTCATCTAATTATCTTACAACAGATGAAAATGATCTTCCAAGGACGATAACTTTTAGCAGTATGGAAAACTCGCCTTGTGTGACAGTCAATGTGTGCAACTATCCGCAAACATTGATAAAGCATAATGACAAGGATATCACATACACTTTGACAGCCGAGCTTGTGGACAGCAACGGAAATGCCGTTACCGGAGAAGAAGCTGCTAAATACTCGGTTGAATATGGCGGTGAAAATAAGACTTTTGAAGGTAATTCAAAAATTGTATTTTCTTCACTTGTGCTTAAATCAGATGATTTCAACAAGCATGAATTTGTGCTGACCTTTGATAAGTCGCAGCTCACAAAGTCTGATATATACATGAAAGTGACAGCCGCACCTACAGATCAGGCAGAGTTGAAAACGCTCTCCGCAAAGCTTGGCGTTATCTATATAAATGATAACACATCAGCAACATGGACAGGCACATTCATCGACAATGCTACCTCGCCTAAAGATCTTGACGGCTTCAACTACCGCCTGTCAGGCAGTGGCGAGGGTACTGTCACCCTGACTTGGAATACGAACTATGTTGATATCAGCCCATGGTTTAAGAATACTTATGATCTGATTATTTCAAAGGACAGTTCTGGCAGAGCCACTGTCACTTTGAAAGTGAATTCTGCTGAAAAAAACCAATATGATATTCAGTTCTATCGAACGAACGGCATTAACAGTGCAGAGCAGTGGTCTGACGGTAATCATACCAATATTACGGTGACTGGTACGGGATTTGTTTCAATGAGTTTCACTCAAAGCGCAACGAAAGAAAATTAGAATATGTACAAAAAAACGGACTGCACACAAAATGCAGTCCGTGTATTTTTTTCTGTAGGGGCGAACAGTGTTCGCCCGTTTTTTTATATCCGTATAATGTCCAAGTACGAAAGCTTAGAGTGCAGACTTCAAAGCCTCAGCAAGCTGAGCAGGACATGATGTGCCACGTCCGTTGCAGTCGATACCCTCAAGTCTGTCAATAACGTCTTGAACCTTCATGCCCTCAACAAGCTTTGATACACCCTGTGTGTTGCCGTTACAGCCGCCTGTGAAATGCACTTTCTTTACGATACCGTCCTCGACCTCGATATCAATTTTTCTTGAACATACTCCCTTTGGAGTGTAGCTTATCGTTGCCATTTGAAAAACCTCCTAAATTCTTGCTACGCCTGTTTCTCTTGCAGCCTTTGCCACAGCCTCAGCCACAGCGACCGGTACTGACCTGTCAAAAGAGTTCGGCAGTATAAATTCCGCATTGAGCTTGTCCTCAGGCACACAGCCTGCGATAGCCTTTGCGGCAGCCATTTTCATTTCCTCGTTGATGTCAGAAGCCCTTACTGCAAGTGCACCCTTGAAAATGCCAGGGAAAGCGATAACGTTGTTTATCTGGTTAGGGAAGTCTGAACGTCCTGTGCCAACGATAAACGCACCTGCCGCCTTTGCTTCGTCAGGCATTATCTCAGGTGTCGGGTTAGCCATTGCGAAAAGTATAGGCTTGTCGTTCATGGATTTAACCATTTCAGCGGTCACAAGCTTTGGCTTGGAAACACCTACGAAAGCGTCGGCACCCTTGAGTGCGTCAGAAAGAGAGCCGTGAAGCTTGTTCTTGTTTGTGACCTTAGCCATTTCAGCGTGAGCCTCGTTAAGATAATCATCGCCCTCGCAGATTATTCCCTCACGGTCTACCATGATAAGGTTGCCGATACCAAGAGAAAGCAAAAGCTTTCCGATAGCACAGCCAGCCGCACCTGCACCGTTAATTACCAGTGTGATGTCGCTTATTTTCTTGTTTGCTACCTTGCAGGCGTTCATAAGTGCCGCACCGACAACGATAGCAGTTCCGTGCTGATCGTCATGGAAAACAGGGATATCAACTTTCTCTTTGAGTTTTGCTTCTATCTCAAAGCACCTTGGAGCGGCGATATCTTCAAGATTTATACCACCGAAGCTGTCTGATATCATAGCGATGGTGTTTACTATTTCGTCAACGTCATTGGACTTTATGCAAAGTGGGAAAGCGTCAACGTCTGCAAACTCCTTGAAAAGTGCACACTTGCCCTCCATAACAGGCATACCTGCCAGACCGCCAATATTGCCAAGACCAAGCACAGCAGAGCCGTCTGTGATAACAGCTACAAGATTTGCACGTCTTGTAAGCTCATATGAAAGGTCAGGATCTTTCTGTATCTCAAGGCAAGGCTGAGCAACGCCAGGTGTGTAAGCCAGCGTCAGGTCTTTTGCATTGTTTACCTTTGCTCTTGAGCAGACCTCTATCTTGCCTTTCCATTCTCTGTGTTTCTGTAGGGATTCTTCCATTACGTTCATTTTATACAGTCCTCTCTATTACAGCCAAACTAGGCTTTGTTACGCATTAAAGGAACATTACCGCATGATAATGTCCCTTTATTATACCATATTATTTCTCCGTTTTCACAGCCGCTTTGTTAGCTTTTTGTGAATTTATATGAATGAGCTTGAACAGCTTATCAAGATTTTCCTTGTCAGTGGTCATGCTTCCGATATGTGTCATAGTCTCATTATACAGACCGTGGAAGTCAGAGCCACCGGTCACTATCAGGTCATGTTCCTTTGCGATATCCACAAGCTTCTGCTGTTGAGTTGGAGTAGCAGAGTAATGATAAGCTTCAATTCCGTCAAGTTTGCCTGCCTCGATAAGCTCAAGTAGCAGCTCGGTGTTGTTGAACATAACAGGGTGTGCCATAACAGCAATGCCCTTTGCGGAGTGTATAAGGTCAAGCACAAAGTTTACGTCAGGATATTCACGGGTCACAAGACATTCGCCGTTTGGATATGCAAAAAGCTTGTCGTTCACAGAGCCGTAAAGCTCAGTGGCATAGCCGTAATTTACCAATGCTCTCATGATATGCTGTTTAAAAATGCTCTTTGAGCTTTTTGTGTAGTGCAGTACAGCGTCGGCAGGGATAGGATATCTTGCCATTACATTTTCTATCATTTCCTTTGCACAGTCTTTTCTTATCTGGCATGACTTCAGGCAAAGACCTTCCAGCCTGTCAGGTTTCTGCGGTGCATAGCAAAGAATGTGTACTTTTGAATTGCGCTTCTTGTCCCATGCGGAAAGCTCTACCGCAGGAATGACCTTGACCCCATAACGTTCGCCAAGTATTTGCGCTCTGTTTGATGATGAAAGAGTGTCATGGTCTGTTATCGCAAGAAAGTCAAGTCCCATTCTTTTTGCCTGAACAATGACCTCTTCTATACCAAGCGAGCCGTCAGACAGTGTTGTGTGACAATGCAGATCTCCTGTCATACCTTTGTTCCTCCAAATCTATAAAATCTGTCTCTTATACACATCTCGCTGCCGACGAACTCTAGGG
>ERZ1026992.31-NODE-31-length-59372-cov-28.806480_pt1 | contig 59372 bp, 59 predicted proteins | sample MGYA00519290_ERZ1026992 | MGnify/ENA primary metagenome ERZ1026992 (study PRJEB26926, sample SAMN06164802) | human gut metagenome | biome: ENVO:00009003; feature: ENVO:2100002; material: ENVO:00002003 | host: Homo sapiens | place: USA | collected 2012 ... | reverse complement strand
TCCCTCCAGAAACTATTGCTGAAATGCAGGTTAATGACCCGCAGGGCTTCCAGCACTTTGCAGGTAATCTGGCACTATTTTCTCTCGGTCATGAGAAGTACTTCGATATCAAAGATCGAATGGAGGGGCGTCGACTTGAAGGAGAAAGAAATCAGTTAACTGCTCGTGGTCAGGATATCACGATGCGCGGTCAGGATTTATCTGCTGCTACTGCACGGAGAGGTCAGGATTTAGCGATGCAGAGAGCATCAATGAAAGGGGCTGTTGGTAATAATGAGCGCACAGTTCAACTAGCAGACGGAAGAACTGTAACCGTAGGCGGGAAGCTTCATGGTGCAGGTGCTAACGCGTTCTACGAAGGAATAGACAATGAGGGGAACATGGTTCGCGTTCCTGCTGGCTCTATTGCTGCTCCGGCTACATCGGCAGCAAGCGCGCAGAATTACGCAATGAAGAAAGATCTTGATGCAATTTCTGGTGCATCAATTGACGATCTTGGCTTCATGACTGGCATTACAGGCTCTTCAGGTTCTCCTGCTCTTGGTGCAGATATTCGTAGCCGTGCATCTGGTGGTGATCAGAGGAAACTATACAACGCTGCACAGCGAATCCAAGGAAAGATGCAGAATCAGGGCATTGCAGCAGCCAGAGACATGGGGGCATCCGGTATCAACACCGTTGCAGAAGCAAAGATGTATTTTCAAGGTATGCCACAGGTTGATTTCTCAAGCCCTGAAGCACTGCAACAATCAATGCGCGACATTCAGCAATATACCGACAATTACAACCAACAATATAACGTTAATGTTGGTAAATCTCAGCGGCAGCAATCTCAACCTACACAGGTATCACAGCCAGCAGCCAGCAGTAACTTTTCTTCACTATGGGGTGATTAATGGCTAAAGCATGGAAAGATGTTATCGCCTCTCCACAGTATCAGGCGTTAACTGAAGAACAGAAAGCACAGGCTCAAGCGCAATATTTTGATGAGGTTGTTGCCCCTAAGGCTGGTGACAAATGGGCTGAAGCAAGAGATCAGTTTTATGCAGCATACCCTCCGCCTCAGCAGCAGAAAGAAGAACCATCATTGATGCAACAAGCTGGCGATTGGCTCACTGGTGGTCAAAGTGCAGGGCAAATTGCAGAGCAGGCTGGTCGCGGTCTGGTAAACATACCATTTGACGTATTGCAGGGTGGCGCAAGTCTGATTAATGCAATCAGCCAGGGGCTTGGTGGCCCCAAGGTTTTGGACGATGTCTATCGTCCAGTAGATCGACCAACAGACCCTTATGCGCAAGCTGGAGAAACAATTGGCGGGTATTTAGTTCCAGGAGTTGGAACGGCAGGAAGCATGGCTATTGGATCACTGGCAGAGGCCGCAAATCAGAAAGGCGATTTCGCACAAAATGCAGCTAAAAATGCCGGAGTTAACCTTGCCGCTCAGGGGGTTCTTTCCGCAGCAGCAAAGGGAATAGGGCGTGGAATTACTGCTGTTCGTGGCGAAATATCACCAGCAGATCAGCAATTGCTCAAGCGTGCCGCTGCGGCAGATGTACCAGTTATGACATCAGATGTAGTTCCTCCAAAAACAAAACTTGGCAATCAACTGCAGGTTTACTCAGAAGGAGTCATAGCTGGTACTGGACCAATGAGAGCCGCACAGCAGGATGCCAGAACCAAGCTTGTTAATCGCTTCACCGAAAAATACGGCGACTACGATCCATCTGTAGTCGTTGATAGTCTAAAGTCAGGCGTTGCAAGGGAAAAATCGTTAGCCAAGTCAAAACTAAACAGCCTGTCAGGAAGAATGGTTGGAAAGCCAGTTGATACAAGTGGCGCCATAAGAGCTATCGACGGAGCAGTAAACGAACTTGGGAAACTTAAAGGTGTTTCTGACACCCAGACCATTTCTGCGCTTAATGATTATAAGAATGCCATTCAGGAGATAACAAATGGAGATGATGCCTTTGAGTTACTTGATAAGCTGAGAACTCAGTTCCGCATTGACGTAAAAGGCGATCGTACAGTTCTGCCATCAATGTCGCAAACAATGGTCGACAGGGTCTATAACTCGCTAACCAATAGCCTTAGTAAATCTATAGCGAAAGGACTTAGCCCAAAAGATGCTTCAGCATGGAGAGCGGGAAAAGCTGATTATGCAAAAATGGCAACACATGCAACTCAAACGCGCCTTAAAAACGTTCTAAACAAAGGAGATTTAACTCCCGAGGCTGTAAATACCATTGTGTATGGACAATATGGGTCAGATATAGCTCGATTGTACGGGAAACTCGATCAAAAAGGTAAAGACATGCTAAGGGCGGCATATATCAGCAAAATAGCTGACAAGGTAGGTGACAGCCCTCAGAAAATGATGACCGAGCTTGGCAAGCTGCAAAAACAAGCAAATGGTCAGGTGTTTAAAACTGTATTTGGTGGGAAGAACGGAAAAGAGATAGAGGGGATGTTATCTATTCTCGATGCTACCAAAAGAGCATCTGAGGCTAATGTTGTGACGAAGACTGGCATGACACTCGCGCCTTTGGTAAGGGTTATTGGTAACCTAAAAACCGGAGGCGCGCTATTGGCTGGGGAAACAGGGATTGGCCTTATGTCGAGGGTTTATGAAAGCCCTATGGCCAGGAATGCGCTCTTACGTCTGGCAAACACCAAAGCAGGAACGCCAGCCTATGAAAGAGCATTAAGTAACGCTGCAAATGCCATCAGACCGCTGCTTGCCACTGAGGCAACACAGCAGTGACTAAATGCCATGGATGGTTATTTCCCTAGCACATGAAACAATGTTTGCTTTAATTCCACCCATACAATTATGACCACTATAGACAGACAAAAGAAACTGAATGCATTGGCATCACGATCGAAACCTTCTCCGGCACTAAATCCGTAAAAGGTCATAAAAAATATAAAAATTGCGCACTTTGCAACGTTTACAAATTTTTTCTTCACACCAACCTCCTTAGTTTTCCTAGCAGTGGCACTGAGTGAATGGAACAAGAAGATAGCTGATGAGGTGAGCTAAAATATATATTTAGCTATCCCTAAAAGAGCAAATCCAGTCCCTATGGTCCATAGTATTTGCTTGTTTACTGCAGTAGAGATCAATGTCTGGACTTCGCTCTTACTCGGTTTTTTTGATAATTTTTCGTCTACATCTACTATTTTTTGCAGGACCACCGCAACATCTCTGGATGTATCAGCTGAGATATCACGCAAACGAGAGATGTCAGACCTTGCCTCAGATAGATTGGTCTTAATGTTTTCAACATCTGCCTCTAACCGTGCAACCCTAGCCTCAAGCATGTTGTTACTCCCAGCTCCACCACCACTTGATTGTAGCATGCCCATATTCATGCCAGACATTCCTGATGACTGAGAAATTGGATTTGTGTACAAAGATGATGATTTTTCCGCTTGTTCAAGCTTTTCAGTTAGATTTGGAGCTTCGTAATAATCGTGTTTCATCATTGATTACGACTCGTTTGTTTTAGCCTTATAATGTTGGTCGCGAATGAAGTCCGCCAATTTAAGCATCAATTCTTCAGGCATTCTAATGGTGGCAATATTGTACTTTATGTTTTCAACATCACCGCTTTCATCAACAGGCCATTCAGTTACATTATGAAAAAAAGAAATTGAACCTAATCGCTGGGAACCGTCACCAAATGAAGAGTATCCAAATGAGTCAGCATATGCATCGACACAGTTATTTGATTTTTTAACAAGCTCTTTATTACTCATTCTTTTCTTTTCCATAAAGTTTTTTTAAAGTTTCGAATACCATATTTTTTACGATATCCGAATGTTCATCAGCCAAGCGTTCAGCTTCGTTGCGATAGCCTGCAATCGGTGATGGCTTTGAGAGAGCATCCTGAACGATTTGTAATAACTCAGAGTTCATTGACCTTCCGTTAGCCTCGGCTCTTAATTTCAATTTTTCTCTTACTTCCAAAGGCATACGGAAGTTAAAGTGCGGATCATCTCTAGCCATGCCATCACTCCAAGTTAGTGTATTGACATGATAGAAGCACTCTACTATATTCTCAATAGGTCCACGGTGGACCTATATTGTGAGGTGAACATGAAAGGAATGAGCAAAATGCCGCAGTTCAATTTGCGGTGGCCTAAAGAAGTATTGGATTTGGTGCGCAAGGTAGCTGAAGAGAACGGGCGATCTGTTAACTCTGAGATTTACAAGCGGGTGCTGGACAGCCTGAAGAGAGAGGGGATAACGGTATGAAGGTGTCATTGCTTGATCGTTCTTTACAATTTTTGTCTGGCGCAATCATTGTAGTTTGCTTGCTCGTGATTTTTACATCGTTAATCAATATGTATCAATCAGGGGAACGATTGACAAAGACGATAGAGGAAAAGAAATCAGTCTCAAATTACGAGGTATCACATGCACATAACGATTTAGTAGAAAGCCTTGACCGTATTAACAAGAGGCTTGACGAGACAAATATGCTACTTAAGCAAATTCAAAATGAAGTGGAAAAACGTTGAAGCCCCAACTGCGGGAACAGTCAGGGCTTCGGTATCAACAAATCGGATTAGGAAATATTGACATGAAAAGTATAGCAAAGGCACAAAACGATTTCACCATCTTCAAATTCGGCGACAGTGAAATCCGCGTCATCAACAAGTGCGGTGAGCCGTGGTTTGTGGCAAAAGATGTTTGTGATGCTTTAACTCTGACTAACTCACGCAAGGCGCTTACTGCACTTGATGACGATGAAAAGGGAGTAACTTTAAGTTACACCCTTGGTGGTGAGCAGAATCTAAGCATTGTTAGCGAATCAGGTATGTATACATTGGTTCTGCGCTGCCGCGATGCTGTCAATAAAGGTTCAGTCCCGCACAAATTCCGCAAGTGGGTAACAGCAGAAGTTCTGCCTTCGATTCGCAAACATGGAGAGTATGTGAAAGGCAAGAAAACCACTGTTGAGCAAAGAACACCGCTACGCGATGCAGTAAACATGCTGGTAGGAAAGAAAGGACTTCGCTATGACGATGCATACAATATGGTTCATCAGCGTTTTGGTATTGACAGCATTGATGAACTTTCAATTGAACAAATCCCGCTGGCCGTAGAGTACATCCACAGGGTAGTGCTTGAAGGTGAATTTATCGGCAAACAAGAGAAGAAAACCGACGAGCTTTCTGCAAAAGAAGCAAACAGCCTTGTATGGTTATGGGATTATGCCAACCGCTCACAGGCATTATTCCGCGAACTGTATCCGGCATTAAAACAAATTCAGTCTGGCTATTCCGGCAGATGCTACGACTACGGTCATGAGTTCTCATATGTTATCGGAATGGCGAGAGACGTTTTAATAAACCACACGCGAGATGTTGATATTAATGAGCCAGACGGACCAACGAATCTTTCCGCATGGATGAGACTTAAGAATAAAGAATTACCTCCTTCAGTACATAACTACTGACAGATAACCAACGCAACGACCCAGCTTCGGCTGGGTTTTTTTATGCCCAAAATTCACCGTAGCCATGCTGCGGCGATTCCTTGTATCTGGAGCAAATTAAATGACAGACATTACAGCCAATGTTGTGGTAAGCATGCCTTCGCAACTATTCACTATGGCGCGATCTTTTAAAGCCGTAGCCAATGGCAAAATTTATATCGGTAAAATTGACACTGACCCGGTAAATCCTGAAAACCGGATTCAGGTTTATGTAGAGAATGAAGACGGTTCTCACGTTCCTGTTGCACAGCCAATCATCATTAACTCTGGCGGGTATCCTGTATATAACGGACAGATTGCCAAGTTCGTTACTGTGCAAGGGCATTCTATGGCTGTTTATGATGCGTATGGTGCACAGCAGTTTTATTTCCCTAATGTACTGAAGTACGATCCAGATCAACTTCGACAAGATTTATCTATGGAGCATGGCTCCCTGTTGATTGGAGGGGTAATTGATATATTTGATTCAGTTAAAAATTTAATAGACACATCACCTGGCGGTGATAGGGTTATATATTGCCATGGTTTTTACAATAACGGTGATGGCGGTTGCGGAACGTGGATAAGAAAATCTGATTATGATGGTGGTGAATATACAGGTCTTCCCGTTATTTTGAATGGGAAAGTTATTATATTTACTAAAGACAGTCTTGCTTACGAGCTCCTTATTGAAGATGAGATAGATATAAGAAAACTAGGAGCAAATGAAGAGGAACCAATTGATTATGTATTTTCATTGGCTGCCGATGTATGTAGAATAAACAATATAGTTAACAAGATTGTTATATATGGCAAATATATCCATAAGAACCCTTTAATTATACCTCCTGGCGTTTTTGTAGATTACATAGATTATGATTATTCATGGACTAAAAAAATCACAAATAATAAATCAGGACTACCAACATTAACTGGTTCATATGGCGGTGATCTTATTATGGATGTTGATGCATGCATAATACTTGATCACGGATACGGGCACAGAATTGATAATTTCAACATAAAATGCGACGCACCAGTCAGCGTTGAACACGCTATCTATCATGGATTTACCAGAGAAACAAATATTGCACAGACCATAGGGAGAATTGGCGAGTCTGGATCAACTCTTAAGTACAAGCCTATGCACGGTATAACCGCACAGCAGGGGTTTGTGCATAACTATGGCAATATAACAGCTTTTACGCAAAAAGGAACGTGGAACTATATCTTCAACACGGCTGGAACAGGATGTAACCTTATTAAGGTACGCCAGTCTTGGAACTATGATTCAACAGAGACGGCAATACGTTTCCAAGGTTCTACTAACGTATCTCTCGGTCAACAGTATTGCGAACAAACAAAGCAACGTATTTATGAGTTTTATGGTTGTACAGGTGGGGTTATTGATGTTCTTAGCATTGATAACCACGAATGCAATCAGGTCGCATCGGCCCTGTATACCAGAAACTCACAAATAACACTTGGAGCGCTTACTGTAAACGCAGTAACAGTTGCAACAGGCGTTTCTGCGAAATTCATTGAACATACAGTTGGTACTGGGATATACGGATGTTTGACAATCAATGGAATAACAGCAAGAACAATCCAGCTTAATGTCCCGAATCTGACAACAATTACAAAGGATAACGGAGGAGTTGGTAACAACTGTGTCATTCGAGGAATGCCAATCCCGCCGATAGGCGCACTCGGTAATATAGGTGCAACAGATGCATCCACTGTTAGCCAAGAATCTGATACAGGTGTGGTGTCAACGCCTCATTATCGTAGCGTTTCTTGTAGCTTTGGTTCGCAAGCATCCGGTGCGAGATCATCGGTAATTGATAGTTTTAGCTGCCATGCTGCCACAGAAGGTTCTACAGTTATCTCCAGCACAATAACCAAGTCGGCTGAGTCTTTCGAGGTCTGTGGAGGATATGGCGGAACAACTGTAGGCAACCCACTAACAGGAAATAGAAAGTGGTCCATATCTTCTTTGTACGGGACGATCAAAGCATCTGGAGCAATAACTAATGGGGCCAGTTTTGCTGATTATGCTGAGTACTTTGAGAACGCAGAATTGGGCGTTATTCCTCTTGGTACGCTTGTAGACCTAATTGGTGACAAGGTGGTGCCAGCTAATGGTGATGATTTTGTTGGTGTTGTTTCTGGAACTGCTGGTGTAATATTAAACTCAGCATCACTTGTATGGTCAGGCAAGTATTTGACTGGTGATCACGGAGAGCCAATCTATGAATACATAGATGGAGTGAAGGTTAGAAAAATAAATCCTGATTACTCTCCTGAAATGGTACTTGCTGGGTTTGACGATGAAGGAAATGAAGTTTACACAGAAAATTATATACCACGTGAAGAAAGACCAGATGAATGGTCATGCGTAGGTCTTATTGGTCAGGTTTACGTTAACGTCTCTTATGCTGTAAAGATTGGTGATTGGCTTACCGCAATTAATGGCGTTGGTGTTCCATCTGAAACTAAGACACGGCTCAGAGTTATGTCAATAGTATCTGAAGGTATAGCTAAGTGTATTATAAAATAGTCAGAAGTGTATTTTATCAATATGCTATTTTGACCGTAAATTTACTATTCCAGTCATTATAAATCATACACACAAGGCTTTGCGATGGATTGCAAGGCTTTGTGCTCTTCGATAATGGTTAAGGCGGATCACTCCACCTTTTCATCAATCCAGTCCGCCCACCACTGCATCATTTCTCTGCGCTTATCGAGATACTGAGCATGGTTGTAAATTCAGCCAACCCAATGCGATGACAAAAAATTAGCGCAAGAAGACAAAAATCACCTTGCGCTAATGCTCTGTTACAGGTCACTAATACCATCTAAGTAGTTGATTCATAGTGACTGCATATGTTGTGTTTTACAGTATTATGTAGTCTGTTTTTTATGCAAAGTCTAATTTAATATATTGATATTTATATCATTTTACGTTTCTCGTTCAGCTTTTTTATACTAACTTGAGCGAAACGGGAAGGTAAAAAGACAAAAAGTTGTTTTTAATACCTTTAAGTGATACCAGATGGCATTGCGCCATCTGGCAGAGTGATTAACTAAACATCGCAGTAATCGAGGCGCTTGCCAGAGAGTGGAAATGAACGTTAAACCCGACCATCGCGCCGCTGGCACCTTCATCGACATCAATACGTTCTATATCCAGCGCGTGAACGGTAAAAATGTAGCGATGAGTTTCGCCTTTCGGCGGTGCTGCGCCATCGTACCCGGTTTTACCAAAGTCGGTACGCGTCTGCAAAACGCCGTCTGGCATTGCTACCAGACCAGAGCCAAACCCTTGCGGTAATACGCGGGTATCAGCGGGTAAGTTAACAACTACCCAGTGCCACCAGCCGGAGCCGGTTGGCGCATCCGGGTCATAGCAGGTGACGACAAAACTTTTCGTTCCCGCAGGAACATCATCCCACGCCAGATGCGGTGAAATATTATCGCCATCGTAACCCATGCCGTTAAAGACATGACGATGCGGCAACTTATCGCCATCGCGCAGATCATTACTGATGAGTTTCATGAACCCTCCTTTCTAGTTTGCAGAAAGTGTAGCCAGAAACCCACACGCTGACTTCCCGTTATTGGCAAAAAAATGTTTCATCCTGCACCGCACGGTTAACCGCTGCGGTCAGACGCTGCAACTGTTGCGGGAGAATAATATAGGGCGGCATCAGGTAAATCAGTTTGCCAAAAGGCCGGATCCAGACACCCTGTTCGACAAAGAATTTTTGCAGCGCCGCCATATTCACCGGACGAGTTGTTTCGACTACGCCGATTGCCCCCAGCACGCGCACATCGGCAACCATTTCGGCATTACGGGCGGGGGCAAGTTGCTCGCGCAGCTGTACTTCAATATCCGCCACCTGTTGCTGCCAGTCGCCAGATTCGAGAATCGCCAGGCTGGCGTTTGCAGCCGCGCAGGCCAGCGGATTGCCCATAAAAGTTGGCCCGTGCATAAAGCAGCCGGCTTCGCCGTTACTGATGGTTTCTGCAACCTCGCGCGTGGTGAGTGTGGCGGAAAGGGTCATTGTGCCGCCGGTTAAGGCTTTACCGAGGCACAAAATGTCCGGCGCGATTTCTGCATATTCACAGGCAAACAGTTTGCCGGTACGACCAAATCCGGTGGCGATCTCGTCGGCAATCAGCAAGATACCTTCGCGATCGCACATTTTGCGGATTCGTTTTAACCATTCCGGATGGTACATGCGCATCCCGCCTGCGCCCTGGACAATCGGCTCAATGATCACCGCCGCGATTTCATGACGATGCGCCGCCATCAGGCGGGCAAAGCCCACCATATCGCGCTCATCCCATTCGCCATCCATGCGGCTTTGCGGGGCGGGAGCAAACAGGTTTTCTGGCAGGTAGCCTTTCCACAGACTGTGCATTGAGTTATCCGGATCGCACACCGACATCGCGCCAAAGGTATCGCCATGATAACCATTGCGGAAGGTCAGAAAACGCTGGCGCGCTTCGCCTTTGGCTTGCCAGTACTGCAACGCCATTTTCATCGCCACTTCCACCGCTACGGAACCGGAGTCCGCAAGAAAAACGCACTCCAGCGGTTGCGGCGTCATCGCCACCAGTTTGCGGCACAGCTCAATGGCTGGCGTATGGGTGATACCGCCAAACATCACATGCGACATGGCATCAATTTGCGACTTCATCGCCGCATTAAGCTGTGGGTGATTGTAGCCGTGGATCGCCGCCCACCAGGACGACATACCGTCAACCAGGCGTCTGCCGTCAGACAAAATTAGCTCGCAACCTTCGGCGCTCGCCACCGGATAAACCGGTAGAGGGGAGGTCATGGATGTGTATGGGTGCCAGATATGGCGTTGGTCAAAGGCAAGATCGTCCGTTGTCATAATCGACTTGTAAACCAAATTGAAAAGATTTAGGTTTACAAGTCTACACCGAATTAACAACAAAAAACACGTTTTGGAGAAGCCCCATGGCTCACCGCCCACGCTGGACATTGTCGCAAGTCACAGAATTATTTGAAAAACCGTTGCTGGATCTGCTGTTTGAAGCGCAGCAGGTGCATCGTCAGCATTTCGATCCTCGTCAGGTACAGGTCAGCACGTTGCTGTCGATTAAAACCGGAGCTTGTCCGGAAGATTGCAAATACTGCCCGCAAAGCTCGCGCTACAAAACCGGGCTGGAAGCCGAGCGGTTGATGGAAGTTGAACAGGTGCTGGAGTCGGCGCGCAAAGCGAAAGCGGCAGGATCGACGCGCTTCTGTATGGGCGCGGCGTGGAAGAATCCCCACGAACGCGATATGCCGTACCTGGAACAAATGGTGCAGGGGGTAAAAGCGATGGGGCTGGAGGCGTGTATGACGCTGGGCACGTTGAGTGAATCTCAGGCGCAGCGCCTCGCGAACGCCGGGCTGGATTACTACAACCACAACCTGGACACCTCGCCGGAGTTTTACGGCAATATCATCACCACCCGCACTTATCAGGAACGCCTCGATACGTTGGAAAAAGTGCGCGATGCCGGGATCAAAGTCTGTTCTGGCGGCATTGTGGGCTTAGGCGAAACGGTAAAAGATCGCGCCGGATTATTGCTGCAACTGGCAAACCTGCCGACGCCGCCGGAAAGCGTGCCAATCAACATGCTGGTGAAGGTGAAAGGCACGCCGCTTGCCGATAACGATGATGTCGATGCCTTTGATTTTATTCGCACCATTGCGGTCGCGCGGATCATGATGCCAACCTCTTACGTGCGCCTTTCTGCCGGACGCGAGCAGATGAACGAACAGACTCAGGCGATGTGCTTTATGGCAGGCGCAAACTCGATTTTCTACGGTTGCAAACTGCTGACCACGCCGAATCCGGAAGAAGATAAAGACCTGCAACTGTTCCGCAAACTGGGGCTAAATCCGCAGCAAACTGCCGTGCTGGCAGGGGATAACGAACAACAGCAACGTCTTGAACAGGCGCTGATGACCCCGGACACCGACGAATATTACAACGCGGCAGCATTATGAGCTGGCAGGAGAAAATCAACGCGGCGCTCGATGCGCGGCGTGCTGCCGATGCCCTGCGTCGCCGTTATCCAGTGGCGCAAGGAGCCGGACGCTGGCTGGTGGCGGATGATCGCCAGTATCTGAACTTTTCCAGTAACGATTATTTAGGTTTAAGCCATCATCCGCAAATTATCCGTGCCTGGCAGCAGGGTGCGGAGCAATTTGGCGTCGGTAGCGGCGGTTCCGGTCACGTCAGCGGTTATAGCGTTGCGCATCAGGCGCTGGAAGAAGAACTGGCCGAGTGGCTGGGCTATTCGCGGGCACTGCTATTTATCTCTGGTTTTGCCGCTAATCAGGCAGTTATTGCCGCGATGATGGCGAAAGAGGACCGTATTGCTGCCGACCGGCTTAGCCATGCCTCATTGCTGGAAGCTGCCAGTTTAAGCCCGTCGCAGCTTCGCCGTTTTGCTCATAACGATGTCACTCATTTGGCGCGATTGCTTGCTTCCCCCTGTCCGGGGCAGCAAATGGTGGTGACAGAAGGCGTGTTCAGCATGGACGGCGATAGTGCGCCACTGGCGGAAATCCAGCAGGTAACGCAACAGCACAATGGCTGGTTGATGGTCGATGATGCCCACGGCACGGGCGTTATCGGGGAGCAGGGGCGCGGCAGCTGCTGGCTGCAAAAGGTAAAACCAGAATTGCTGGTAGTGACTTTTGGCAAAGGATTTGGCGTCAGCGGGGCAGCGGTGCTTTGCTCCAGTACGGTGGCGGATTATCTGCTGCAATTCGCCCGCCACCTTATCTACAGCACCAGTATGCCGCCCGCTCAGGCGCAGGCATTACGTGCGTCGCTGGCGGTCATTCGCAGTGAAGAGGGGGACGCTCGGCGCGAAAAACTGGCGGCACTCATTACGCGTTTTCGTGCCGGAGTGCAGGGTTCGCCGTTTACGCTTGCGGATTCACGTAGCGCCATCCAGCCATTGATCGTCGGTGATAACAGCCGTGCGTTACAGCTGGCAGAAAAACTGCGCCAGCAAGGTTGCTGGGTGACGGCGATTCGCCCGCCAACCGTACCCGCTGGCACCGCGCGGCTACGCCTGACCTTAACCGCCGCCCATGAAATGCAGGATATTGACCGTTTGCTGGAGATGCTGCATGGCAACGGTTAATAAACAAGCCATTGCAGCGGCATTTGGTCGGGCAGCCGCGCACTATGAGCAACACGCAGATCTACAGCGCCAGAGTGCTGACGTCTTACTGGCAATGCTCCCACAGCGTAAATACACCCACGTACTGGACGCGGGGTGTGGGCCAGGCTGGATGAGCCGCCACTGGCGAGAGCGTCACGCGCAGGTGACGGCGTTAGATCTCTCGCCGCCAATGCTTGTTCAGGCACGCCAGAAGGATGCCGCAGACCATTATCTGGCGGGAGATATCGAATCCCTGCCGTTAGCGACTGCGACGTTCGATCTTGCATGGAGCAATCTCGCGGTGCAGTGGTGCGGTAATTTATCCACGGCACTCCGCGAGCTGTATCGGGTGGTGCGCCCCGGAGGCGTGGTCGCGTTTACCACGCTGGTGCAGGGATCGTTACCCGAACTGCATCAGGCGTGGCAGGCAGTGGACGAGCGTCCGCATGCTAATCGCTTTTTACCACCAGGTGCAATCGAACAGTCACTGAACGGCGTGCATTATCAACATCATATTCAGCCCATCACGCTGTGGTTTGATGATGCGCTCAGTGCCATGCGTTCGCTGAAAGGCATTGGAGCCACGCATCTTCATGAAGGGCGCGACCCGCGAATATTAACGCGTTCGCAGTTGCAGCGATTGCAACTGGCCTGGCCACAAAAACAGGGGCGATATCCCCTGACGTATCATCTTTTTTTGGGAGTGATTGCTCGTGAGTAAACGTTATTTTGTCACCGGAACGGATACCGAAGTGGGGAAAACTGTCGCCAGTTGTGCACTTTTACAAGCCGCAAAGGCAGTAGGTTATCGGACGGCAGGTTATAAACCGGTCGCCTCTGGCAGCGAAAAGACCCCGGAAGGCTTACGTAATAGTGACGCGCTGGCGTTACAGCACAACAGCAGCCTGCAGCTGGATTACGCAACGGTAAATCCTTACACCTTCGCAGAACCCACCTCGCCGCACATCATCAGCGCGCAAGAGGGCAGGCCGATAGAATCATTGGTAATGAGCGCCGGATTACGCGCGCTTGAACAACAGGCTGACTGGGTGTTAGTGGAAGGTGCTGGCGGCTGGTTTACGCCGCTTTCTGACACTTTCACTTTTGCAGATTGGGTAACACAGGAACAACTGCCGGTGATACTGGTAGTTGGTGTGAAACTCGGCTGTATTAATCACGCGATGTTGACTGCGCAGGCAATACAACACGCCGGACTGACTCTGGCGGGTTGGGTGGCGAACGATGTTACGCCTCCGGGAAAACGTCACGCTGAATATATGACCACGCTCACCCGCATGATTCCCGCGCCGCTGCTGGGAGAGATCCCCTGGCTTGCAGAAAATCCAGAAAATGCGGCAACCGGAAAGTACATAAACCTTGCCTTGTTGTAGCCATCCTGTATTTGGTTAAATTGCGAGCGAGATCGCGTCTTCGATTGACTGCAATTTAACCAATTAAATTCTAAAATAATCACGAAAAAAATTTTACTTCCGCCTCATGCGGCGAATGTGGGAATTGCCCAGGCGGCGGGGGATAGGGGCTGGAGACAGTTATCCACTATTCCTGTGGATAACCATGTGTATTAGAGTTAGAAAACACGAGGCAAGCGAGAGAATACGCGGCTTGCACGCGAATTGGCGTTAAAGACGGCTCAAAGAAATATCTTTTATTTTTTAACTGGTTAGATAAATGCAATGGCAGTCACTGAACAGGCATCTCTTGCCATAAAACTGTCATCACTCATCTTGACAAATGTTAAAAAAGCCGTTGCTTTGGGGATAACCCGGTAAGGCCGGAGTTTTATCTCGCCACAGAGTAAATTTTGCTCATGATTGACAGCGGAGTTTACGCTGTAACAGAAATATTATGGTGATGAACTGTTTTTTTATCCAGTATAATTTGTTGGCATAATTAAGTACGACGAGTAAAATTACATACCTGCCCGCCCAACTCCTTCAGGTAGCGACTCATGAGTAAACCGTTCAAACTGAATTCCGCTTTTAAACCTTCTGGCGATCAGCCAGAGGCGATTCGACGTCTCGAAGAGGGGCTGGAAGATGGCCTGGCGCACCAGACGTTACTTGGCGTGACTGGCTCCGGGAAAACCTTCACCATTGCCAATGTCATTGCTGACCTTCAGCGCCCAACCATGGTACTTGCGCCCAACAAAACGCTGGCGGCCCAGCTGTATGGCGAAATGAAAGAGTTCTTCCCGGAAAACGCGGTGGAGTATTTCGTCTCCTACTACGACTACTATCAGCCGGAAGCCTATGTACCGAGTTCCGACACCTTCATTGAGAAAGATGCCTCGGTTAACGAACATATTGAGCAGATGCGTTTATCCGCCACCAAAGCGATGCTGGAGCGACGTGATGTGGTTGTAGTGGCGTCTGTTTCCGCGATTTATGGTCTGGGCGATCCTGATTTATATCTCAAGATGATGCTCCATCTCACGGTCGGTATGATTATCGATCAGCGCGCGATTCTGCGCCGACTGGCGGAGCTGCAATACGCTCGTAATGATCAAGCATTCCAGCGTGGTACTTTCCGCGTTCGTGGCGAGGTGATTGATATCTTCCCGGCAGAATCGGATGACATTGCACTTCGCGTGGAACTGTTTGACGAGGAAGTGGAACGATTGTCGTTATTTGACCCGCTGACCGGGCAGATTGTTTCCACCATTCCACGTTTTACCATCTACCCGAAAACGCACTACGTCACACCGCGCGAGCGCATCGTACAGGCGATGGAGGAGATCAAAGAAGAGCTGGCCGCCAGACGCAAAGTGCTATTGGAAAACAACAAACTGCTGGAAGAGCAGCGGCTGACCCAGCGTACCCAGTTTGATCTGGAGATGATGAACGAGCTGGGCTACTGTTCGGGGATTGAAAACTACTCGCGCTTCCTCTCCGGTCGTGGACCGGGTGAGCCACCGCCGACGCTGTTTGATTACCTCCCTGCCGATGGGCTGCTGGTGGTCGATGAATCTCATGTCACCATTCCACAAATTGGCGGCATGTATCGCGGTGACCGGGCGCGTAAAGAGACACTGGTGGAGTACGGCTTCCGCCTGCCATCAGCGCTGGATAACCGTCCGCTTAAGTTTGAAGAGTTCGAAGCATTAGCGCCGCAAACCATCTATGTTTCGGCGACGCCGGGTAATTACGAGCTGGAAAAATCCGGCGGCGATGTGGTGGATCAGGTGGTGCGTCCAACCGGATTGCTTGACCCGATTATCGAAGTGCGGCCGGTGGCGACACAGGTTGATGATCTTCTTTCGGAGATTCGTCAGCGAGCGGCAATTAACGAACGCGTACTGGTCACCACACTGACCAAGCGGATGGCGGAAGATCTTACCGAATATCTCGAAGAACATGGCGAGCGCGTGCGTTATCTTCACTCAGATATCGACACCGTCGAACGTATGGAGATTATCCGCGACTTGCGTCTGGGTGAGTTCGACGTGCTGGTAGGGATCAACTTACTGCGCGAAGGTCTGGATATGCCGGAAGTGTCGCTGGTGGCGATCCTCGACGCTGACAAAGAAGGCTTCCTGCGTTCCGAACGTTCGTTGATCCAGACCATTGGTCGTGCGGCACGTAACGTTAACGGTAAAGCGATTCTCTACGGCGATAAGATCACCCCATCAATGGCGAAAGCGATTGGCGAAACCGAACGTCGCCGTGAGAAACAGCAGAAGTACAACGAGGAACACGGCATTACGCCGCAAGGCTTGAACAAGAAAGTGGTCGATATCCTGGCGCTGGGGCAGAACATTGCCAAAACCAAAGCGAAGGGCAGAGGAAAATCGCGCCCGATTGTTGAGCCGGATAATGTGCCGATGGATATGTCGCCGAAAGCGTTGCAGCAGAAAATCCATGAACTGGAAGGGCTGATGATGCAACACGCGCAGAATCTGGAGTTCGAAGAAGCGGCACAAATTCGTGACCAGTTGCATCAGTTGCGTGAGTTGTTTATCGCGGCATCGTAACAGGATAGCGAAGAAGACTGATGACAAACGGAAAACAGCCTGATGTGCTACGCTTATCAGGCCTACATTTTCTCCGCAATATATTGAATTTGCGCGGTTTGTAGGCCGGATAAGGCGTTCACGCCGCATCCGGCATAAACAACGCGCACTTTGTCTTCAATAGGAAGCCGGAATTTTCCTTCGGATTTCCGTTAACCTAAAGCCTGTAACGCCTTTTCCAGCGCGTTATGTAACAACTGGCGGTCATGACGATACGGAATATCGCTGGCCTCCAGTACCTCCTGGATCACAATCCGCTCTTTCACCGCCGAGACATCCACTTTTGGCCCGACGATGACCGCATCAATGACCTTTTTACCAACATACTGCTCCATAATTGCCAGCTTGCTTTCCAGCTTCAAATTAGCCGCAGGTAAACTCAACTCACGCCCCAGATTGCCGATATAAACCATCGGCGCTGGCGTGCGGCGTAATGCCTGGGCGATTTCCTTCAGCAGCAGAATTGGCATCAGGCTGGTATAAAAACTGCCAGGCCCAATAATGATGAGATCCGCTTCATTGATAGCGTGAACCGCCTCACGCGTTGCGGGTACATTAGGCGTTAACAATAACTCTTGAATCGGCGTAGTTAACTGGTCGATATTGACCTCGCCGTAAACTTCATGCCCCTGATCGTCAATCGCCATCAGATCAACAGGATGCTCTGACATTGGAATCAAATGCGTATCCACTTTCAGCAGATTACGAATTAAATTGATGGCTTCCAGAGGCCGCACGCTAAGGTGATCCAGCGCCTTTAACATCAAGTTTCCGAGATTATGACCGGAAAGTTCGCCATTGCCACCAAAACGGTATTCAAACATCGCGGAGGCGACGCTCGGTTCCGTTATCAGCTGGTTGAGGCAGTTGCGCATATCGCCCCAGGCAATGCCGCCTTCTGAACGGCGAATACGCCCCGTCGAGCCACCATTATCGGTGGTGGTGACGATACCCGTTAAACGAGAACCCAAAGACGAAAGTGATGAGAGAACGCGTCCCAGTCCATGCCCTCCGCCGAGAGCAACGACACGATCAAGATCAGCCAGCGTACGATTGCGCATATAGTTTCCTGGAGTCAGATTATCCGCGCTACAGTAGCGCAAATTGCGGGGAAACAGCAATTAACCTGCCAATATTGAGGATACAAACTATTTTCTTCTACCTCTAAAGGACGATGCACGCTATGCCTCCCTGATGATGTATATCAAAGTAAAACCGCCATTTTCCCTTATTCTGTAGCGAAATAGCACGATCATGACGCTATATACATGATTACATAGCGAAAGTGTGGATGGTAAAAATCTCATTTACACGCTAGTATCGGCATAACCACTAAACACTCTAGCCTCTGCACCTGGGTCAACTGATACGGTGCTTTGGCCGTGACAATGCTCGTAAAGATTGCCACCAGGGCGAAGGAAGAAATGACTTCGCCTCCCGTATCTGGAAAGGTGTACATGGCTTCACAACTGACTGATGCATTTGCGCGTAAGTTTTACTACTTGCGCCTGTCGATTACCGATGTGTGTAACTTTCGTTGCACCTACTGCCTGCCGGATGGCTACAAACCGAGCGGCGTCACCAATAAAGGCTTTCTTACCGTCGATGAAATTCGCCGGGTTACGCGCGCCTTCGCCAGTCTGGGCACCGAAAAAGTGCGCCTGACAGGCGGTGAGCCGTCTTTACGCCGCGACTTTACCGATATCATCGCCGCTGTGCGGGAAAACGACGCTATCCGCCAGATTGCGGTCACCACCAATGGTTACCGTCTGGAACGCGATGTGGCGAACTGGCGCGATGCGGGACTTACTGGCATTAACGTCAGTGTCGACAGTCTGGACGCCCGCCAGTTTCACGCTATTACCGGGCAGGATAAATTCAACCAGGTCATGGCGGGGATTGATGCTGCATTTGAGGCCGGTTTTGAGAAGGTCAAAGTCAATACCGTGCTGATGCGTGATGTTAATCATCACCAGCTCGACACCTTTCTGAACTGGATCCAGCATCGCCCTATCCAGCTGCGTTTCATCGAACTGATGGAAACGGGCGAGGGCAGCGAGCTCTTCCGTAAGCATCACATCTCTGGTCAGGTTCTGCGTGACGAGCTACTGCGTCGCGGCTGGATCCACCAATTACGTCAACGCAGCGACGGTCCCGCGCAAGTCTTTTGCCATCCAGATTACGCCGGAGAGATTGGCCTTATCATGCCGTATGAAAAAGACTTCTGCGCCACTTGCAACCGCCTGCGCGTTTCCTCCATTGGTAAACTCCATCTCTGCCTGTTTGGTGAAGGCGGCGTTAACCTGCGCGATCTGCTGGAAGACGATACCCAGCAACAGGCGCTGGAAGCGCGTATTTCAGCGGCGCTGCGGGAGAAGAAACAGACCCATTTCCTGCATCAAAACAACACCGGTATTACGCAAAACTTATCGTACATTGGCGGCTAAAACGTCAAAAGGAGAGATCAGATGAGTCAGGTAAGCACTGAATTTATCCCGACCCGTATTGCTATTCTTACGGTTTCTAATCGTCGCGGTGAAGAAGACGATACCTCCGGTCACTATCTGCGCGATTCGGCGCAAGAAGCGGGCCATCACGTTGTCGATAAAGCCATTGTGAAAGAAAACCGCTACGCTATTCGCGCTCAGGTATCTGCGTGGATCGCCAGCGACGATGTACAAGTGGTATTGATTACGGGTGGTACTGGCCTGACGGAAGGTGATCAGGCTCCCGAAGCATTGCTGCCGTTGTTCGACCGTGAAATTGAAGGTTTTGGTGAAGTGTTCCGGATGTTGTCGTTTGAAGAGATTGGCACTTCCACGTTGCAATCTCGTGCGGTAGCGGGCGTCGCCAACAAAACGCTGATTTTCGCCATGCCGGGTTCGACCAAAGCGTGCCGTACCGCATGGGAAAATATCATCGCGCCGCAGCTGGATGCCCGTACGCGTCCGTGTAATTTCCATCCACATTTGAAGAAATAAGTATGTCGCAACTGACCCATATCAACGCCGCTGGCGAAGCGCACATGGTGGATGTCTCCGCCAAAGCGGAAACCGTGCGTGAAGCGCGGGCGGAAGCCTTTGTCACCATGCGCAGCGAGACGCTGGCGATGATTATTGATGGTCGCCACCACAAAGGCGACGTATTTGCCACTGCGCGTATTGCCGGTATTCAGGCGGCAAAACGCACCTGGGATCTGATCCCGCTCTGTCATCCGCTGATGCTCAGCAAAGTTGAAGTCAATTTACAGGCCGAGCCGGAGCACAATCGGGTGCGTATAGAAACCTTATGCCGCCTGACCGGGAAAACCGGTGTCGAAATGGAAGCATTAACCGCGGCCTCCGTGGCGGCGCTGACCATTTATGACATGTGCAAAGCGGTGCAAAAAGATATGGTGATTGGTCCGGTACGTTTGCTGGCGAAGAGCGGCGGCAAGTCGGGTGACTTTAAGGTGGAAGCGGATGATTAAAGTTCTTTTTTTCGCCCAGGTGCGCGAGTTGGTGGGAACAGATGCAACCGAAGTGGCTGCGGATTTCCCAACTGTTGAAGCGTTACGCCAGCACATGGCTGCGCAGAGCGATCGCTGGGCGCTGGCGCTGGAAGATGGCAAATTACTGGCTGCCGTCAACCAGACGCTGGTGAGTTTTGACCATCCGCTGACTGACGGCGACGAAGTAGCTTTCTTCCCGCCGGTAACCGGAGGTTAAGATGGCAGAAACCAAAATTGTTGTTGGTCCGCAGCCGTTCAGCGTAGGAGAAGAGTACCCGTGGCTGGCGGAGCGTGACGAAGACGGTGCGGTAGTCACCTTTACTGGTAAGGTGCGCAACCATAACCTGGGCGACAGCGTCAAAGCATTAACCCTCGAACACTATCCGGGGATGACTGAAAAAGCACTGGCAGAAATTGTTGATGAAGCGCGTAACCGCTGGCCGCTGGGGCGCGTCACTGTGATTCACCGCATCGGGGAATTATGGCCGGGCGATGAAATCGTTTTTGTCGGTGTCACCAGTGCGCATCGCAGCAGTGCGTTTGAAGCCGGGCAGTTTATTATGGATTATCTCAAAACCCGCGCACCGTTCTGGAAGCGCGAAGCCACGCCGGAAGGCGACCGCTGGGTTGAAGCTCGGGAGAGCGATCAGCAGGCGGCAAAACGCTGGTAGTTTTTTGTTAGCCGGATAAGGCACCGCTGCGTCCGGCAATTTCACCGCTCAGTACATGCGTTTACGCTGCGTCGATGCACAGCCTCATCATTTTGCAGTATCCTTAAGATATTCCTTATATCTTCAGGAGATCGTCATGGACAGATTCCCACGTTCTGATTCAATCGTACAACCCCGGGCTGGCTTGCAAACTTATATGGCGCAAGTCTATGGCTGGATGACCGTTGGCTTGTTGCTGACCGCATTTGTTGCCTGGTATGCGGCTAATTCCGCGGCCGTGATGGAGCTGTTGTTCACTAACCGTGTCTTTTTAATCGGTCTGATCATCGCGCAATTAGCATTGGTTATTGTGTTATCAGCGATGATTCAAAAGCTGAGCGCAGGTGTAACGACGATGCTCTTTATGCTTTATTCGGCGCTGACGGGTCTTACGCTTTCCAGTATATTCATTGTCTATACCGCTGCTTCTATCGCCAGTACTTTCGTCGTTACTGCCGGGATGTTCGGCGCAATGAGCCTGTACGGTTACACCACGAAGCGCGATTTAAGTGGCTTTGGCAATATGCTGTTTATGGCGTTAATCGGCATTGTGCTGGCATCGCTGGTCAACTTCTGGTTGAAAAGCGAAGCATTGATGTGGGCAGTTACCTACATCGGCGTGATTGTCTTTGTCGGATTGACGGCGTATGACACGCAGAAACTGAAAAATATGGGTGAGCAGATTGATACCCGCGACACGTCGAACCTGCGCAAATATTCCATTCTTGGCGCGTTAACCTTGTATCTGGACTTCATCAACCTGTTCCTGATGTTGTTGCGGATCTTCGGCAACCGCCGTTAAATTCTCTTCTTCCTGCTGATCCCGGCCTGGAGCCGGGATTTTTTTCGGATTTTATAAAGACTATTCCGCTCATTTACATGAGAACTGAATCGCGGCAAATGCCAGACTATGTCCACTACGTAATTTCAGGGACAGATAACGCATTTGAACAGACAATCCACTGCTACTCAATTACAGCAAAAAAGTGCTTCGCTCAGCAAAATGCTGCTTCTCATTTGGTGGTTAACAGCAGCTGGAGTATGGGCTACGGCAGGCTGTGCCTGGATATTTCAGCATTTGCATTGGGTTACGTCACAAAAGTCTCCAGGTGCTTTTGTCTTCGCTTTGGCTGCGCTGATAATAGGTGGTCTCTGGTTAAACAACGCCCTGAAAAGACTGAATGTATCAGGCGCATGTCTGGTCTATCTGCTAATAATCCTTCTTGTTGGCTTTCTCTTCGCCAGCCTTTATACCTTTTCGAGCATAGCGACGGTAATGGGAATTACGGGAGGGATGTTTGCCGCAATGGCGCTGATTTGCTCTTGTAGTAATAGGGTTATCCCACCAGTCAGACAGTTATATTCATATATTTTCTGTGGTTTGAGTATTGCTTTTGTTGTTAACCTGATCCTTACCAGCAGTTTTTCCGTGTGGTTAGCGAGTATTTTGACTGTCTTTATCTGGGGCATTACGGCTGCCTGTGAAGCAACAACACTGGAAGATTTGATCCGTGTTGCCGACACCTCTGAAATTTCAGGTTCTCTTCGCTGTATCGTTCCTGGGGCAATAACACTCTATTTTAGTATTTTAAGCGTCCTCTTTAGAATTACTGTAACAGTTCTTGAATTTATTAATGGTTTAGTGTGGTAGTGCGAATTGACGAGTTTTATTGCGTTAATTGGAATAGATAATGATATTTAACTTAAGGATATAAAAATAATGAATTCGCGCTCAGCAAATAACATAACTAATGATTTTCAGCACGAAGCCAGGATATTAAACAGCATATGGCTCATTACCGCTTTAGGTTTGGTGACAACCGCAGGACTGGCCTGGGTAGCGAAGTATCTCGAAATTACGGCAACAAAATATGATTCACCGCAAATGTATGTCGCCATAGGATTATTATTACTTTGTATGTATGGCTTAAGTAAGGATATCAACAAGATAAATGCCGTCATCGCAGGCGTAATATATCTATTTTTACTCTCTTTGGTGGCGATTGTCGTTGCTAGTTTAGCTCCTGTACCTGCCATTATCGTCGTGTTCAGCACTGCGGGCGCGATGTTTTTAATCAGTATGCTGGCCGGTTTATTATTTAATGTTGATCCTGGTTCTCACCGTTTTATCATTATGATGACGTTGACAGGGTTGGCCCTGGTGATCATCATGAATGCCGCATTAATGAGTGAACGACCCGTTTGGGTAATAAGTTGCTTAATGATTGTGTTATGGTCAGGCATTATCTCGCATGGACGAAATAAGCTCCTTGAATTGGCGGGGAAATGCCATAGTGAAGAGTTGTGGAGTCCGGTTCGTTGCGCTGTTACAGGTGCATTAACACTCTATTACTATTTTATCGGCTTCTTTGGGATACTTGCCGCGATAGCTATAACGCTTGTCTGGCAAAGGCATACGCGTTTTTTTCATTAGTCGTAAATGCAGATACTAAAGAACTTAACTAAACTTCACATCGCCGCTTCATTTTTCGCCCGTAGCTTCTTCGCCTGGCTTTCCAGTAGCAGGTAACAGATCAGCGCCAGCAGCAGCGGGATAAAGTAATACAGGACGCGATAAGCGAGTAGGGCGGCGATAATTGTGCCTTTGGATGTATGCTCCCCAGCCAGTAGTGCGATAAACACCGCTTCCAGCACACCGATCCCCGCCGGAATATGCACGATGACGCCAGCAATACTACTAACCAGTAACACGCCCAGTACAAAGAAATAGTTCACGCTTTGACCAAGTAACAGCCAGATAATCGCCCCCATTACCATCCAGTTAACGCTGGAAATCAGCATCTGAGCGAGGGCGAATTTCCATGAAGGCAGCACCAGCTTTTGCCCTTTGATGGTCATATGGCGGTGCTTCGCGAAAGCGCAAAACCACAAATAAACCGCGATAATCATCAGTAAGCCAATGCCGAGAATACGCAGCGTAGTTTGATCGACATACCAGTGATCCGGCAACTCCACCACGCCTGCGGTAAAGATAATCCCTGCCAGTAAAATATAGCCCAGCCAGTTGGTGGTAATACTGAGCGAGAAAATCCGCGTAATAGTGCTGCCCGGTAACCCTAGTCGGGAGTACAAACGATAGCGCATACCAATGCCGCCGACCCAGGTACTGAGCGTCAGGTTGAAGGCGTAGCAGATAAACGACACCAGCATCACCTGGCGCTTCGCCAGTTTGTGACCGCAGTAAAAGCGGGCGAGCAGGTCATAGCAGCCGTAAATCAGATAGCTGACGACCACCAGCCCGACCGCACTAAGCAGCGCAACGCGATTGTAGTCGCGGATGACCTTCCAGACCTCTTCCCAGTCCACTTTTTTGGCGTAGACCACCAGCAACACAATCACCGCGATAAAAAACAGCCAGGTGAGGATCTTCTTTGCTAAGCGCCAGCGCGGGTGTGATTTACTCATCAGGGTTTTACCCCCGTGTTTTCAGTTTCTACCCGATCCTGCGTTTCCATTGTCGGTTGTGCGGGCGGATCAACCTGCGCCAGACGTGGTGTGTGTGCCGGAAGCCAGCCAACCAGCGCCGGGAAGTGGCGTAAAAAGTGGAACGCCAGCACGCTTTTGGTCAGGTTCCACCAGGTGCGTTTCGGCAGCATGGTCTCATCGACCTGCTGACAATCTGCGGCAATAATGCCGTTCAGATTATCGCGCAGCGTCTGGTTAAAATGACGATCGTGGATGATGACATTTGCTTCGAGATTCAGTGACAAACTGAGCGGATCGAGATTACTGGACCCTACTGTCGCCCAGTGATCGTCCATCAATGCCACTTTGCCGTGGAGCGGGCGGCGGCGGTACTCAAATACCTGAACGCCGCCTTTAACCAGATAGTTATACAGCAAGCGCGCACCGACTCTGACAATCGGCATATCCGGTTCGCCCTGAATGATCAGTTTGATCCGCACCCCGCGCCGTGCCGCTTTACGCAAGGCGTGTAAAAATCGATAGCCGGGGAAGAAGTAGGCGTTGGCGATAATGACTTCTCGCCGCGCCTGAGTGAGCATTTTCAGATAGTGACGTTCAATATCATCGCGATGTTCTTCGTTATCGCGCCAGACCAGCAATACCTGCGCTTCTCCCGGCTGGCGGTTCTCTTCCGCTTTGTGATGACGTCGCCACCAGCGTCGTGCCGCGCTCTGTCCAGGCAGGTTTTCCAGCTCAAACTGGAGAATATCTTCGACAATCGGCCCTTCAAGGCGTACCGCGTAATCCTGTTTAGCCTCTGGACCGTAGCTGGACATATGCTCGGCGGAGTAATTCAGCCCGCCAATAAAGGCGATACGCGCGTCGATCACCACAATTTTGCGATGCATCCGGCGAAACACATTGGTGCGCATACCAAAAAGGCGAGGGCGGGGATCGTAGTAGCGAAATACCACGCCAGCTGCCGTCAGTTCATTGACAAACTCATCGCTGAGATCCGGCGAACCGTAGCCATCCAGCAAGACTTCCGCTTTAACCCCGCGTTGCGCTGCTGCCAGTAGTGCCGCATGCAGCTGTTTGCCGACGTCATCCTCAAACCAGATAAACGTTTCAAGAATGATGCGTTCTTGTGCCTCGCCAATCGCCTTAAACACCGCGGGATAATATTGCTCGCCGTTTTCCAGCAACTGGATCTTATTGCCTTCGCGCCAGCTACATTTCATAAATGAATCTCCGCACTTAAAGGGGCATGATCAGAAAGGTGTCGCCATGTCCGCAGCGGCAACGCGGTTGGCGCGCTGGCGCTGGCATTTTTGACGTAGATCCTGTCCAGTCGTAGTAGAGGAAATTGCACCGGAAACGTGCGCGCCGGGCGTCCGTGGGCGCGGGTAAAAATCTCATCCAGTCCGGCCTGCACTTTTAACGGATGATTAGCTTTTTGCCGCCAGTCATTGAAATCACCCGCCACCAATACCGGTTCGCCGTCCGGTAGCTCATTCACCCATTCGGCGAGCATCGCAAGCTGCGCCTGACGGTGCGCCTCACGCAGGCCCAGATGTACGCACATCACATGAATCGCTTTTCCGGTCATCGGTGGCACAATGCGGCAGTAGAGCACGCCGCGCTTTTCCGCACCATCGACCGAAACATCGCGATTCTCATAATGTTCAATGGGATAACGCGACAGTACGGCGTTGCCGTGATGCCCTTCCGGGTATACGGCATTGCGACCGTAGGCAAAATCGCTCCACATCGTGTCGGCGAGAAACTCGTAGTGCGAGGTATCGGGCCAGTTTTCCACATGCAGCGGATGAACTTCGTGCGCGCCCATCACTTCCTGCAGGCAAACAATATCGGCGCTGACGGTACGCACCGCGTCGCGAAGTTCCGGCAAAATGAAGCGTCGGTTAAACGCGGTAAAACCTTTGTGAATGTTGATGGTGAGCACCTTGAACGAAAATTGTTGTGTTTGATCGGGCATAATTTTCCTGTCTTTGCCTCTTATCTCATTGAAATAGTGTAGTCGGCGTCACAAAAAGGTGCGGTCTTACGGAATTTTCCGTAAAGTTCGGTACTCTGAGTAAGTAGAGATAAATTCTTCAGGAGAGAAGCCATGAAGTGGCAACAACGTGTTCGTGTCGCAACTGGTCTAAGTTGCTGGCAGATTATGTTGCATTTACTGGTAGTGGCGCTGCTGGTGGTGGGCTGGATGAGTAAGACTCTGGTTCACGTCGGCGTGGGATTATGCGCACTGTATTGTGTCACGGTAGTGATGATGTTGGTGTTTCAGCGCCACCCCGAGCAACGCTGGCGTGAGGTGGCAGACGTGCTGGAAGAGCTGACCACGACCTGGTATTTTGGCGCAGCGCTGATTGTGCTGTGGCTGTTGTCCCGTGTACTGGAAAACAACTTTTTGCTGGCAATTGCAGGGCTGGCAATCCTTGCCGGCCCGGCGGTAGTGTCTTTGCTGGCGAAAGATAAGAAGTTACATCACCTTACGTCTAAACATCGCGTACGCCGCTGACCCTGTCGTGGCCGTTATCACCAGTAGCGGCCACAAACTATTCCACACAATATCCAGACTCGCATCCTTCAAATAAATCTGCTTGGTAATGTCCGTAAAGTGGCGAATAGGGTTAATCCACGTCAGGTTTTGCAGCCATACTGGCATGTTTTCCACCGGAGAAACGTAACCGGAAAGGAGAATGGCGGGCATCATAAAAACAAACACGCCGATAAACGCCTGCTGTTGTGTCGAGCAGAGTGATGAAATCAACAGACCGAATCCCACCAGCGATAAACCGTAAATCACCATCGTAAAGTAGAACAGCGCCAGCGATCCGGCGAAGGGGATTTGATACGCCCAGATACCAATCGCCAGCACAATGGTGGCCTGGAAGGTGGCGACAATTAACGCCGGTACGGCTTTGCCGATGAAGATCTGCCAGGTGGTGAGCGGCGAAACCAGTAGCTGATCGAGCGTACCTTGTTCACGTTCGCGGGCGACGGAAAGTGAAGTGACGATCATTACGCCGATAGTGGTGATCATGGCGATCAGCGACGGCACCACAAACCATTTGTAGTCAAGATTCGGGTTATACCAGTTGCGTACCACCAGCTCGCTGTTGTTAGGTTTCGGTTTTCCTTCCAGCAGCTCCTGCTGATAATTTTTGACGATCTGTTGCAGGTAGTTGGCGGCAATTTGCGCACTGTTGGAGTTACGCCCGTCGAGGATCAACTGCAACGGCGCGGTCTGGAAGGTATCCAGTTTGCGCGAGAAGTCAGCCGGGAAACGCACCAGTAGTAACGCCTTTTGTGTGTCGATGGTTGGGCGGATCTCCTGTGGGCTTTTCAGCAGCAGCACATGAGTAAAGGCGCTGGCGCGGGCAAAACGTTGGGTCAGCTCCACCGAATGCTCGCCGTTATCTTCATCGTAGATGGCGATGGTGGCGTTAGTCACTTCCAGCGTGGCGGCGAACGGGAACAGAATCACCTGAATAAGCACAGGTAAAATCAGAATCGCGCGGGTTTGCGGTTCGCGCAGCAGCGACTGCAACTCTTTGCGGATTAACGTCCATAAGCGATGAAACATGCTCTTCTCCCTAATCCAGCCGACGTTTGGTTTTCAGCCACGTCAGGCCGATAAACATCACCGCCGAAGCGATCAAAAACAGCACGTTTACCACCAGCACCACTGGAATATTCCCGGCGAGGAACAGGCTTTGCAGGGTGCTGACGAAATAACGAGCGGGAATAATGTACGTCACCGCGCGGATCACCGCGGGCATACTGTCGATCTGAAAAATAAAGCCGGAAAGCATAATCGACGGCAGGAAAGCGGCGTTCAGGGCGACCTGAGCGGCATTGAACTGGTTGCGGGTAATCGTGGAAATCAGCAGCCCCATCCCCAGGGTACTGAGTAAAAACAGGCTGGAGATAAAAAACAGAATCAGCAGCGACCCGCGATACGGCACGCCGAGAATAAACACTGACACCAGCATACACAGCAACATCGCCAGCATCCCGAGAAAGTAATAAGGGATCAGCTTACACAGCAGCAGTTCCGTGCGGGTAATCTCCGTAGAGAGCAGAGCCTCCATGGTGCCGCGTTCCCATTCTCGCGCCACCACCAGCGAGGTGAGAATCGCGCCGATGACCGTCATGATAATGGTCACCGCACCGGGGATAATGAAGTGCTGGCTAATCGCCGCCGGGTTAAACCAGTAGCGGGTTTGTACATCAATAAGCGGTTCAAAAGTCTGCCCGTTGTCCTCCGCTCGCTGCATTTGCCAGATCTGCCAGATCCCTTCGACATACCCCTGTACAAAGTTAGCGGTATTCGGCTCACTGCCGTCGGTGATCACCTGAATCGGTGCGGTGGCGTTGGCGCGCTCCATCTGTTCCGCAAAATCCACCGGAATAACCACCAGACCGCGAATTTTCCCCGCCTGCATTTTGGCGATCAGTTCCTGACGGTTATCGCTGATGGTGGCGTCGATGTAGGGCGAACCGGTCATGGTGTGGGTGAAATCCAGCGCCGCTTCGCTACGCTGTTCCAGTAAAATCCCGACCCGCAGCTTGCTGGAGTCGAGGTTAATGCCGTAACCAAAAATAAACAGCAGTAGCAGCGGGATCACTACCGCAATCAGCCAGCTACTCGGATCGCGAACGATCTGCCGCGTCTCTTTAACGCACAGCGCCCGTACGCGACGCCAGGACAGGATCGGGTTACTCATTGCTATGCTCCTTATCCCAGTCGTGGATCAACTGAATAAAGGCTTGCTCCATGGTGGGATCGGGTTGCTCGTCGTTGGCCGACTGCGCTTTCAAATCATCCGGCGTGCCGCTGGCAATTAATTTCCCACGGTACACCAGGCCGATGCGGTCGCAATATTCTGCTTCATCCATAAAGTGGGTGGTGACCATCACCGTGACGCCTTTCTCTACCATGCTGTTGATATGTAGCCAGAATTCGCGGCGAGTAATCGGATCAACGCCGGACGTCGGTTCGTCGAGAAACAGAATGTCCGGTTCATGCATCAGCGAGCAGGCCAGTGCCAGCCGCTGTTTAAAACCTAATGGCAGTTCATCGGTGGCGTGGGAGGCGATACTTTTCAGGCCGAACGCCTCGCTCATACGGGAGATTTTTTCGTTCTGCGCCCGACCGCGTAAGCCATACACACCAGAGAAAAAGCGTAAATTCTGTTCGACCGTCAGGTTACCGTAGAGCGAAAACTTTTGCGCCATATAGCCGAGATGCTGGCGCGCTTTACCAGAACTCTCTTTCAGATCCATCCCCAGCACCAGCGCCTGGCCGGAAGTCGGCACCAGCAAACCGCACATCATCTTAAAGGTGGTCGATTTACCCGCGCCGTTTGGCCCCAGCAAACCAAAAATCTCCCCACGTTTAACGGCAAAGTTGACGTGATCGGTGGCGGCAAAATCACCAAATTTCTTGGTCAGTTCTTTCGCTTCGATCACCGTCTCGCCGGGTGTGCCTTCTACCGTATGTAATATTGCGCCCAGCGGCGATTCTGAGGTTCCGGCACCACCCAGCAAATCAATAAATGCATCTTCAAAACGCGGCGTAGTTTCGTTGATGTTGATTTCCGGCATCCCGTCGGCATGGCGAATATCGTCTGGTGTGGCCTCTTTTTTGAGGATCAGACGTACCGATTTCCCCTGAATCATGCCGTCGCTGACCTGTGGCAGTTTCAAGGCGCGTTGCAATAGTTTGCGGTTGCCCTCGTGTGGACTGGTCATCAGAAAACTGCGTCCGGCCATGGTTTGTGTCAGGGCTTTTGGTTCCCCCTGATACAGCAACTCGCCTTCGTTCATCAGTAACACGTCACGGCACTGCTCGGCTTCGTCGAGATACGAGGTACTCCAGAGGATTAACATCCCTTCGCCTGCCAGCTCATGCACCATCTGCCACAGTTCGCGCCGTGAGATAGGGTCAACGCCGACGCCGGGTTCATCGAGCAGCAACACTTTCGGTTCGCCCACCAGGGTACAGGCCAGACCGAGTTTTTGTTTCATCCCACCGGAGAGCTTGCCCGCCAGGCGTCCGGTAAACGGCCCAAGAGACGTAAACTCCAGCAGGCGAGCAAAAGTTTGCTTACGTGCCTCGCCGGTGACGCTGCGCAAATCCGCGTACAGATTGAGGTTCTCCATCACCGTGAGATCTTCATACAGACCAAATTTCTGCGGCATATAGCCGAGCACGGCGTGCAGCGCGCCGTCGTTTTTGATTGGATCAAAGCCAATCACCGTGGCATTGCCGCTGTCGGGTTTCAGTAATCCCGCCAGCATCCGCATTAGCGTGGTTTTACCTGCACCATCCGGCCCCACCAGCCCCGTCACATAACCGGCGTGAATGGTACAATCGAGCGGCGCGACGGCGGGCTTGTCCATGCCCGGAAAGCGTTTTTCCAGGCCGTTCAGCGTGATAACGGCATCATTCATGTCCTGCCTCGTTACCGAATTGCACCGTCACCGGCATTCCCTGGCGTAACGCATCATCGGCGTCGGTCACCACAATACGCAGGCGATAGACGAGGTCGGTACGCAGATCCGGTGTTTCGACGGTTTTCGGGGTAAATTCAGCAGTCGGCGAAACGAAACCAATCTGCCCGTGATAGGGCTTGTCCGGGCGACCATCGGTATAAAGCAGCACTTTGCGCCCCGGCTGGGCCTGGTCAAGATTACGTTCGTCAACATAGGCACGTACCCACACCGGACGCGTTAGTGAAACGGTAAACACCGTGCCACCTTCATTGAGAACCGTGCCTGGCTCCACCGCGCGCGTTAACAGCGTGCCATCAGACGGGGCTATCAACGTTGAGTCCTGCAAATTCAACTCCGCCTGCGCCAGTTGCGCCTGCGCCTGTTCGAGGCTGGCTTTCGCCTGGGCGATGTCCTGTTCACGGTTACCGGAACGGTACTGACGCAATTTATCCTGTGCTGATTTCAGCGTTGCCTGCGCCTGGTCGCGCGAGGAGCGGGCATTTTCCAGGTCGTTTGCCGAAATGGTGCGGCTTTTCCACAACCCTTGCTGGCGGTTATAGAAGTTCTGCGCATAGTCATAGGCGGCTTGCGCCTGTTTCACCGCTGCGGCGGCCTGAGCGATTTCTTCATCGCGATACCCGGCAAGCATCAGGTCATACTGCGCCTGTGCCACCGAGACGCCCGCTTTCGCCTGCATCAGGGCAATCTCATATGGCTTGTGATCCAGTTCGCCCAGCACCTGGCCCGCTTTGATCGCATCACCTTCGTCCACCGCCAGCGATTCAACGCGCCCCCCAACACGGAAACTAAGATTTACCGTACGAATATCCACGTTGCCATACAGCGTCAGGCCGTTATCCTGGCGGCTTTGATACCACCAGTAGCCTCCGGCAACCACGGCGGCAAGTACCACTACCGCCAATCCGATCACGACAGGTTTTTTCATCACTACAAACTCCTTTGCGATAATCCTTGCAAAATCAGGTCGATATGACAGGTCACCGTCTGGTTGATCAGTTCGGTCTTTTCTTCATCGAACGCGGTCCAGCCGGTACGTAACAGAATTGTTTCTTTGCCAAGACGGAACGCCAGAATCTCACCAATCAACGCATGAGTATGGAGGATCATGCGGGTATCGTTGGCGTCGCAGCCGGTCCAGGCGGCAATCAGGCGTGTCAGGTGGCTGTGTAGCGGGCTAATCACCTGTTCGTGCACCAGGTGATAGGCTGCCGTGGGAGAGAGCTGCTCACGGGAGATAAACTTGCTGAGGTTGACGGTGTCATCCTGGGTGAGCAGCTTAATCATGTTCCTGCAGGCGCGAAGGATCAGTTCACGGATGGCTGCGCGATCAGGCTGTGGTTGTGCGAACAAGCGTTCGGCCTCTTCGGCGTGCGGACGGAACTGCTCGCCAATAAAATCGGCAATCCACTGGGCGCAGGCGAGGTACAAATCTTCTTTCGAACCGAAGTAGTAGGTGATGGCAGCGATATTCTGCCCGGCCTGGGCGGCTATCTCGCGGGTGGTGGCGTTCATTCCATATTCACCAAACTGCGCCAGTGCGGCAGCAATCAGCTGTTTTTTCGCCTGTTCACCCTTGATTGTCATGGCAGGATTATTCATCGCACAGTCCATTCTTAATCAAATGATTGATTAAGATTATGACTCCATATGGGAGTTGTCCAGTATGGCTAAGAATTTTAGCTACGCCAGTCACAGGGATAATTTATGCGCTGCGTCACAAAAACTGCTACACTCCGCTCCCTCATGACATTGTGGTTTTTGTCATTTTCCTTTTCAGTATCTCCCTGAAAACTACACCGGTAACGGTCGGGGCGGTTCGGAGTAGTTATGTCTTTCGATTCTTTGGGTTTAAGCCCTGATATCCTGCGCGCCGTTGCCGAGCAGGGTTACCGTGAACCCACCCCTATTCAGCAGCAGGCGATCCCTGCGGTGCTGGAAGGCCGCGACCTGATGGCTAGCGCCCAGACCGGTACCGGTAAAACAGCGGGCTTTACGCTGCCGCTGTTGCAACACCTGATCACTCGCCAGCCGCACGCCAAAGGGCGTCGTCCGGTACGTGCGCTCATTCTTACCCCGACCCGTGAACTGGCTGCGCAGATTGGCGAAAACGTCCGTGATTACAGCAAATATTTGAACATTCGTTCGCTGGTGGTGTTTGGCGGTGTCAGCATTAACCCGCAAATGATGAAGCTGCGCGGCGGCGTTGATGTTCTGGTGGCAACACCGGGACGTTTGCTGGACCTGGAACATCAAAATGCAGTGAAGCTGGATCAGGTTGAAATCCTCGTCCTCGATGAAGCTGACCGCATGCTCGACATGGGCTTTATCCACGATATCCGTCGCGTGTTAACAAAACTGCCAGCGAAGCGCCAGAACCTGCTGTTCTCTGCGACCTTCTCTGACGATATTAAAGCCCTGGCGGAAAAACTGTTGCACAACCCGCTGGAAATCGAAGTGGCACGCCGCAATACCGCGTCTGATCAGGTGACCCAGCACGTTCACTTTGTCGATAAGAAACGCAAACGCGAATTGCTGTCGCACATGATTGGTAAAGGGAACTGGCAGCAGGTGCTGGTGTTTACCCGTACCAAACACGGCGCTAACCATCTGGCTGAGCAGCTCAATAAAGATGGCATCCGTAGTGCGGCGATCCACGGGAATAAATCGCAAGGTGCGCGTACCCGTGCGCTGGCTGATTTTAAATCGGGTGACATTCGCGTACTGGTGGCGACCGATATCGCTGCGCGCGGTCTGGATATCGAAGAGTTGCCGCACGTCGTCAACTATGAACTGCCAAACGTACCGGAAGATTATGTCCACCGTATCGGGCGTACCGGTCGTGCGGCTGCTACCGGTGAAGCGTTGTCGCTGGTGTGTGTTGATGAACACAAACTGCTGCGTGATATCGAAAAACTGCTGAAAAAAGAGATCCCGCGCATTGCGATTCCGGGCTATGAGCCGGACCCGTCAATCAAAGCCGAACCGATCCAGAACGGTCGCCAGCAACGTGGCGGCGGCGGTCGTGGGCAAGGTGGTGGTCGCGGTCAACAGCAACCACGCCGTGGGGAAGGTGGCGCAAAATCTGCAAGCGCGAAACCTGCAGAAAAACCGTCTCGCCGCCTCGGCGATGCCAAACCGGCAGGCGAACAACAACGTCGCCGCCGTCCGCGTAAACCTGCTGCTGCGCAGTAATCTTTAATGCCGGGCTATGCCCGGCATCAGGCTGATGAACAAACGCAAAACTGCCTGATGCGCTACGCTTATCAGGCCTACGTGAACTCTGCAATATATTGAATTTGCATACTTTTGTAGGCCGGATAAGGCGTTTACGCCGCATCCGGCATTTCACAACAAGCACTTGTCAGCAATTTGAGAACACGGGAAAAAATTTATCTGTTTTACCGCCCATAAGCCACCGAGACGTTACTTCTCTATAGCCAATTGTTCGCGCAACTCCATTAAAAGGTAGCCCAGTCGATTCTTGCCCTTACCATTACCACCGTCTCCCCAGTAAGCATCGTTTTCCGTATGCTCAACCAGTTTTGCGGGCGCGGTTGCCAGCAAGAGCGCACGCAGTTCTGCATGCTGTTCGAATTTAGCGCGAAGTGCTTTTCGCATCACCTGTTCTTTGACCGACTCCCAGTTTTTACGCAGAGGCTTAGAACGATCGCGCCCCATGCGTGCGGCGACCATAGGGGAAGAAACCCGACGGATCTCTTCGCGGTATTTTTCATCAAGGAATTTTTGTGCCTGAAAATAGTGTTCTGAGGTGGGCCAGGTTTTCCCGTCAACCTTGATGGGCCAGGCGGCAAAGTTAGAAAAATCACCGTAGTCATCGCTGGTGCTGTAGAAATTTATGATGGTGTCTTGCATGACGTGTTGGATCCTTTGTGCTCGAACGGGCATTAAACCGCATTATGTTGGTGGTTATTGCGAGCCGCTTTCCAGAAACAGAAAAACCATTACCCCTGAAAACCGAAAAATGCCACAATATTGGCTGTTTATACAGTATTTCAGGTTTTCTCATGGCATTAACCGCCGCGCTTAAAGCGCAAATTGCCGCCTGGTATAAGGCGCTTCAGGAACAGATCCCCGACTTTATTCCCCGTGCGCCGCAGCGGCAGATGATTGCGGACGTCGCCAAAACGCTGGCCGGAGAAGAAGGGCGGCATCTGGCGATTGAAGCCCCCACCGGCGTTGGGAAAACGCTCTCCTATTTGATCCCCGGCATCGCCATTGCCCGCGAAGAGCAAAAAACGCTGGTGGTGAGTACCGCCAACGTGGCGTTGCAGGATCAGATTTACAGCAAAGATTTACCGCTGCTGAAAAAGATCATTCCCGATCTTAAATTCACTGCCGCTTTTGGGCGTGGGCGCTACGTTTGCCCGCGTAATCTGACGGCGCTCGCCAGCACTGAGCCCACGCAACAGGATCTGCTGGCGTTTCTTGACGACGAACTGACGCCAAATAATCAGGAAGAGCAAAAACGTTGTGCGAAGCTGAAGGGCGATCTCGACACTTATAAATGGGATGGTCTGCGCGATCATACTGATATCGCTATAGATGACGATCTCTGGCGTCGTTTAAGTACCGACAAAGCCAGCTGCCTCAACCGCAACTGTTACTACTATCGTGAATGCCCGTTTTTTGTTGCTCGTCGGGAGATTCAGGAAGCGGAAGTGGTGGTGGCAAACCATGCGCTGGTGATGGCGGCGATGGAAAGCGAAGCCGTACTACCTGACCCGAAAAATCTGCTGCTGGTGCTGGACGAAGGTCATCACCTGCCAGATGTGGCCCGGGATGCGCTGGAGATGAGTGCCGAAATCACCGCGCCCTGGTATCGACTACAGCTGGACTTGTTCACGAAACTGGTCGCTACCTGCATGGAGCAGTTTCGCCCGAAGACCATCCCACCGCTGGCGATCCCTGAACGTTTGAATGCGCATTGTGAAGAGTTGTATGAGCTTATCGCCTCGTTAAACAACATTCTCAATCTCTACATGCCTGCCGGGCAGGAGGCAGAGCACCGTTTTGCGATGGGCGAACTGCCTGATGAAGTGCTGGAGATCTGCCAGCGGCTGGCAAAACTCACCGAGATGCTGCGTGGTCTGGCGGAGTTATTTCTTAACGATTTAAGTGAGAAAACCGGCAGCCACGATATTGTGCGTCTGCATCGGTTGATTTTGCAGATGAACCGCGCGTTGGGGATGTTCGAGGCGCAAAGCAAACTCTGGCGGCTGGCGTCTCTGGCGCAATCTTCCGGTGCGCCGGTGACCAAATGGGCGACGCGGGAAGAGCGCGAAGGGCAGCTGCATCTCTGGTTTCACTGCGTGGGAATACGTGTCAGCGATCAGCTGGAAAGGCTGCTGTGGCGCAGTATTCCGCACATTATTGTCACCTCCGCAACCTTGCGTTCGCTGAACAGTTTTTCGCGTTTGCAGGAGATGAGTGGTCTGAAAGAGAAAGCGGGCGACCGTTTTGTGGCGCTGGATTCCCCCTTTAACCACTGCGAACAGGGCAAAATTGTTATTCCCCGGATGCGCTTTGAGCCTTCCATCGACAACGAAGAGCAGCATATTGCCGAAATGGCGGCCTTTTTCCGTGAGCAGGTGGAGAGCAAAAAACATCTCGGTATGTTGGTACTGTTTGCCAGCGGACGGGCGATGCAGCGCTTTCTCGACTATGTGACGGATTTACGCCTGATGCTGCTGGTGCAGGGCGATCAGCCGCGTTATCGCTTAGTTGAACTGCACCGCAAACGCGTTGCCAACGGTGAGCATAGTGTGCTGGTGGGCTTACAGTCATTTGCCGAAGGGCTTGATTTGAAAGGTGATCTGCTCAGCCAGGTGCATATCCACAAAATCGCTTTTCCGCCCATCGACAGCCCGGTGGTGATCACCGAAGGGGAATGGCTGAAAAGCCTCAACCGCTATCCGTTTGAGGTGCAAAGCCTGCCGAGCGCCTCGTTTAACCTGATTCAGCAGGTTGGGCGACTGATTCGAAGCCACGGTTGCTGGGGCGAAGTGGTTATCTACGACAAACGCTTGCTGACCAAAAATTATGGCAAGCGACTACTGGATGCATTACCGGTATTTCCGATAGAGCAACCGGAAGTCCCTGAAGGTATAGTTAAAAAGAAAGAAAAAACGAAATCCCCACGCCGTCGGCGGCGTTAATGATGTGAGTCAGGTAAGGAGTCGTAAATGGACTATCGCAAAATCATTAAAGAGATCGGGCGCGGGAAAAACCACGCGCGCGATTTAGACCGGGATACTGCGCGCGGTCTGTATGCCCATATGCTCAATGGTGAAGTCCCTGACCTTGAGTTGGGCGGCGTATTGATTGCGCTACGTATCAAAGGGGAAGGGGAAGCAGAGATGCTCGGCTTTTACGAAGCCATGCAAAATCACACCATCAAGCTGACGCCGCCTGCAGGCAAGCCGATGCCGATTGTCATCCCCAGTTACAACGGCGCGCGTAAACAGGCCAACCTGACGCCGTTGTTGGCGATTCTCCTGCACAAACTCGGTTTTCCTGTGGTGGTTCACGGGGTTAGCGAAGATCCAACCCGCGTGCTGACTGAAACCATTTTTGAATTGATGGGTATTACGCCAACGTTGCACGGCGGGCAGGCGCAGGCGAAGCTCGACGAACATCAACCGGTGTTTATGCCAGTCGGCGCGTTTTGCCCGCCGCTGGAAAAACAACTGGCGATGCGCTGGCGGATGGGCGTGCGTAACAGTGCACATACCCTGGCGAAACTGGCGACGCCATTTGCCGAAGGTGAGGCGCTGCGTCTTTCCAGCGTTTCGCATCCGGAATACATTGGACGCGTCGCGAAGTTCTTTAGCGATATCGGCGGGCGGGCGCTACTAATGCATGGTACTGAAGGTGAAGTGTATGCTAATCCGCAGCGCTGCCCGCAGATCAATCTCATTGACCGTGAAGGGATGCGGGTGCTGTATGAAAAACAGGACACTGCTGGTAGCGAGTTACTGCCACAAGCAAAAGATCCGGAAACCACGGCGCAGTGGATTGAGCGTTGCCTTGCTGGCAGCGAACCGATTCCCGAATCGCTGAAAATCCAGATGGCTTGCTGCCTGGTGGCTACGGGTGAAGCGGCAACTATCAGCGACGGCCTGGCGCGCGTTAATCAGGCATTTTAATTCTTTTCTCAGCCGGATGAGCCATGTCATCCGGCTTTTACCCCACCGCAATATGAAATTCCTGCATCTTTATTGACCTTCCCACGCCCGGCGTGCAGCATAAAAAAACAACAAACACATAACATAAACAGGAGTTAACCATGGAAAGTGGTCATCGCTTTGATGCTCAGACGCTGCACAGTTTTATTCAGGCTGTATTTCGTCAGATGGGTAGCGAGGAACAAGAAGCGAAATTAGTGGCCGATCATTTAATCGCGGCAAACCTGGCAGGGCATGATTCACATGGTATTGGCATGATCCCAAGCTATGTACGCTCCTGGAGTCAGGGGCACCTGCAAATTAACCATCATGCCAAAACCGTTAAAGAGTCGGGGGCGGCAGTCACGCTCGATGGCGATCGCGCATTTGGTCAGGTCGCGGCACATGAAGCGATGGCGCTGGGGATTGAGAAAGCGCATCAGCACGGTATTGCCGCCGTGGCGCTACATAACTCGCATCATATCGGCCGTATCGGTTACTGGGCGGAGCAGTGTGCAGCGGCGGGGTTTGTCTCTATCCACTTTGTTAGCGTGGTCGGTATTCCAATGGTCGCACCGTTCCACGGTCGCGACAGCCGCTTTGGCACCAATCCGTTCTGTGTGGTTTTCCCTCGTAAAGATAATTTCCCGCTGTTGCTTGATTACGCCACCAGCGCCATTGCATTTGGCAAAACCCGCGTCGCCTGGCATAAAGGCGTCCCCGTGCCGCCAGGTTGCCTGATTGACGTTAACGGCGTGCCGACGACCAATCCGGCGGTAATGCAGGAGTCGCCGTTGGGTTCGCTGTTGACCTTTGCCGAACATAAAGGCTACGCCCTTGCAGCGATGTGTGAAATTCTTGGCGGGGCGCTTTCTGGCGGTAAAACGACGCATCAGGAAACGTTACAAACCAGTCCCGATGCCATTCTTAACTGCATGACCACTATCATCATCAACCCGGAACTCTTCGGCGCGCCGGATTGTAACGCGCAGACCGAAGCCTTTGCCGAGTGGGTGAAAGCCTCGCCGCATGATGATAAGCCGATTTTGCTACCGGGCGAGTGGGAAGTGAACACGCGTCGCGAACGGCAGAAGCAGGGGATTCCACTGGATGCGGGAAGCTGGCAGGCCATTTGTGATGCAGCGCGGCAGATTGGTATGCCGGAAGAGACGTTGCAGGCTTTCTGTCAGCAGTTAGCCAGCTAAAAAAAAGCCCGTCCAGTGGCGGACGGGCAAACAAGGGTAACATAGGATCAATGAGGGTTAGAGCATATGCGTCTGTCGGCAAACAGACAGGGAAATACTTGTGCTGGACGTAGCGTAAACGCCTGATCCGTCCAACGGTTCGGATTTTGTAGGCCTGATAAGACGCGGTAGCGTCGCATCAGGCATCTGTTGCCGGATGCGGCGTAAACGCCTTATCCGTCCTACGAATTACTTATAAATTACCGCAGTACCGCTTAATTTATTGTTGTTGGTGGCGGAAGTGATGCTGTATCCACTGGCACCGGCTGCCGCGGCTTTCTCAGCCAGTTTCGCTTCCAGGGCATCGAGGGTGGATGCGCCATCGGCAGAAACCACGCCGATTTTATTCATGTTCTGTGCCTGGGATGCCGTTACCGGTTCCGCGGCAAACACGCCAAATGACAGAGTTGAAAGAGCCATAGCAGCAACAACAGTATTGATAGTTTTCATAATTAATCTCTCGCAGGTGATTTTTGTATAAGTGACGTTGTTTCGTCGATGTGATGAGTATCACGTTTTTTTACGAGAGATAAAATCGAAGAGAACTGACCGCCTTGTTCAAATAAATTGATTGATATCTAACATACTGATAAACCATTTATTTGTTGTACTTATGGACTTGTTTTATGCCGCGTGGCAGTCACAGCAGCGTTAAAGGCACGGAATGCCACGCAAAATACAAATTATACTCGCTATGCATCTCGCCAGTTGTAGTTAACGTAACTGGCTGTCTTTCGAACCTCTGCGATTATATCCTGTATACGCTGGTTTTTGTAAATCTTTCTCCTGCTGACAATGAATGCATAAGCGCACGCCAGGAATGGCTTCCCGACGGGCTTGCGGGATGGGGGCACCGCACTCTTCACATTCATCCAGGCTTTCGCCACGCGGAATTTCACCCCGAGCGCGGGCAATCGCATCTTCAATTGTACTGTTGATCTGTTCGTTGACGGCGTCATCGTTAGCCCAACCGGATGCCATATCGTCCTCCCCATATCAATGCTTGTACAGTTAAGTGTAGCTAATCCAGGGACGAACTTGGGCAGTTCAAGCATCAGATCTCCGACCATTCCCGCAGCAGATTATGATAAAGATTAAGCAGCGACAGGATCTCTTCATTTTCACCATAGCGGCTTTTCAGCGACTGAATATTGTTGTCCAGTTCAAACAGCATGGCGCGCTTTTTATCATCACGGATCATCGACTGGATCCACATAAATGATGCCACTCGTACGCCGCGGGTTACGGGTGTCACGCAATGCAGGCTGCTGGAGGGATACAACACGAGATCGCCTGCCGGGAGTTTTACCCGATGTTGTCCGAAGGTGTCATTAACGACCAGTTCGCCGCCGTCGTAGCTTTGTGGATCGCTTAAAAACAGCGTGGCAGAAAGGTCAGTACGCATCCAGCCGTTTTGTGGATGGCTGCGTACTGCGCCATCCACATGGAAACCATAGGTTTCATTGTTCTGATAGCGATTAAACAGCGGCGTGGAAAGGGTACGCGGCAAGGCCGCGGCAAAGAATAAAGCATGTTGGTTAACCGCGTTCAGCACCTCATTTTGCAGGGCGGCGTATAACGTGCTGCGGGTGTCGACCTGTTGATTGTTCTTAACTTGCGCACCTTGTGCGCCGGTGGTGACGCGTCCATCCACCCATTCGGCTTGTTCCAGTTGTTCGCGAAACCGGGCGACGTCCTGTGGCGATAACACGCCGGGAATGTGGTACATCATACAAGTTCTCCAAAAAGTGGGGCCTGCGCCCCACATCTGAATCAGAAATGCATATTGGCTGTGAGCAAGAAGGTTCTTGGCTCGCCCGGGTGATAACGGTAGCCGCTCTTGTTGATTGAGGCGACGTAATCGGTATCAAACAGGTTGTAAACGTTTAGCTGGAAGTCGAGATTGCGATTAACCCGATACCCCAGTTTGGCATCGGCGACCCAGTAACCTTCGGTAAACGCTGGCGTTCCCACCGCGCCGTCTGAACCTTTATGCATACTGCCGATATAGCGTGCGCCCGCGCCAACAGAGATATCATCTGTTGCCTGATACTGGCTCCATAAGGTGAAGGCGTGCTCCGGGGTATACGGCAGCGATGAGGAACCATCCTGGGCAACATCTTTGCCGTTTTTGATGGTTGCTTTTTGCTGGGTATAGCCGCCAATCACCTGCCACGCGGGCGTGATATTCCCGGCCACGGATATCTCATAGCCTTCGACACGTTTCTTACCGTATTGCGAGTAAGTTCCGTCATCATTTTGCTCAACTTCATTTTCGATATCAGTACGGAATAGCGCGGCGGTGAGCAACAGGCGTTTATCCAGAACCTGCCATTTGGTGCCAATCTCGCTGGTGTTGGCTTTTTGCGGTTTAAAATCGGTGCGGTTGGCACTGTTACCGCTGCCAGACTGCGCAAGGGCGAAGTTGTTGCCGCCCGGAGGCTGCTGGGAAACGGCATAGTTAATATAGACATTACCGTTTTCCGTCAGGTGATACAGCGCCCCGGCTTTCCAGTTCACCAGATTGCCCGACTTGGCGGTGTCGACGGTGGTGACCGGAGAACCTTTTGCCACACCAGCTGGGCAGGTGATGGCACCGCGTCCGCTGCCGCCGCAGGCGGTGGCACTGTCATATTCAGTATGATAATTATCCAGACGGATCCCGCCGTTCAGCTCAAAATCACGGGTGATTTGCAGCGTATCGAAGGCGTAAATTGCGAAGGTATCCGTCTGACCATTGGCGTTTGCGCCGTTGCGCGTCAGGCCGCCGGGATGAATGCTGCTGTCAGGATGATAAATATTTACCGCGGGTAACGTCACCGGATTAACGCCGTAGTTAGTCTGCGTTTCACGGGTAAATTCCACGCCGGTACTGACATCATGACCGATAGAACCGGTATAGAACGTCGAGGTCAGGTTGGTCTGGTTGGTGAGAATTTTATTACTCACATCTTTGGTATTCGCCGTGCGTGACCAGGTCCAGCTATTCACATCGCTGGTGGGCTGAGTAATATTCGACGCCCCGCCCATAATCGCCGTCATCAGGTAATCCTGCTTTACGCGCGACCAACGGGTAGTATTGCGAATGGTGGTGTTATCGTTGATGTCGTGCTCAAAACGCATGGTGGCGGTGTCGGTGGTCGAATCGTCGTAATCGGAATCCGTGCCGTAAAAGTTATGAGTATCAACTTTTCCGGAATGATTCAGAGCCGCTGTTCCCGCAGATGGGGCAGAATAACCCGGTAAACCGATGGTCGGAATGCCGCCGTCTGGCGTGTTGTGCTGGGTGACATGCAGATAATTAAGATACAAACGATTCGCTGTACCAAGGCCAAAAGCGATAGAAGGGGCGACGCCGTAACGCTCATTTTTGACTTTGTCGCGTCCGGCATCGTGCGTTTTTTCGCCCATCACATTCAGGCGCACCGCAGTGGTATCACCAATGACCTGATTGACGTCCAGCGTGCCGCGGCGGAACCAGGCGCTGCCAATACTGGCGGAGGCGTCAATGCCGGAATCATTGCGCGGCTGCTTGCTGATCATATTGATCGAGCCCGTCGGCGCGCTGCGCCCGTAGTCGGTGCCGGAAGGCCCTTTAATCACTTCGACCTGCTCAGTATTGAAGGTGTCGCGCGAGACGCTGCCGATATCGCGAATGCCATCAATATAAATACTGTTAGAGGTATCAGCACCGCGCATATAAATGGCGTCGCCAGTGGTGGAGTTACCGTTCTCACCCGCAAAAAACGCACCCACGCCGGGGACGTTTTTGAGCGCGTCGGTAAGGTTGGTTGCGCCCTGATCTTTAATCACTTGTTCAGAAATCACCGTCATCGTGCGGGTAGTATCCGCTACCGGACGCGAGAATTTCGGATCGGCAGATTGTTGTGGCGCATAAAGCGAAGGCGTTGATGCTTCGACAACCAGCGTGTCATCCGCGTTAGTTTGCCCTTCGGCGGCGAGTGCCTGAGCCACAGGCGTGATGCCAATACAAAGACCGGCAAAGAACGTGAGCGAATGAAATTGTCTGGCAGGGAAATTGCGATTGTTTTCCATTTTGCAGGTGACTTTTTTTTATATGTTGAAATTTTCACTGCCACGAGAAAGCCTCTCTGCGGATGCGATGCCACTGTTAATCTCGTGATAGTGTTCGTGCAAGTGATAATAATTTTGATAAGCATTATCACTTGGCGCGATTTTCTATCACCCATTGCGCGAAAAAGAAATACATTTATTTACATTGCGTTCATATTTGATGTTTTTTGATTACAAAACAGGCGAAAACTGCATCCAGAGGCGAATGCAGTTACGTTGGTGGGGTTATTTGTAGATGGTTGCAGTACCGAACATCTGGTCATTTCCGCCTGCGGAATTAATGACATAACCTTTCGCGCCTTGCTCGCGCGCTTTTTCTGCCAGTTTATCCTCCAGATCGCTTAGGTTTGATGCGCCAGTTGCCGAAACGGTACCGGCGGGCCGTAGCTGACCGCTGTCCAGGTTACTCATCGGTTGCGCGGCATAAGCCGTGAGAGAGATTCCGCTCAGGACGGTGGCAATCAGTAGTGTGAGGCACTTTTTCATAATGACATCCTCATAAATACAACGGGTAGTGCCTGATAAGTGTAGGTCGCCAGGGCGATGAAAATGACGCAAAAAATTGACAGAGATGTGCTTATTTTTTGAACGATATATTTTTACAAAATAAGACAAATCAATGACATGCATAATGCTGATTTTTATGATGAATTGCCATAAACCATAGCCATGTTAAGGTTTTGGGGAATGATAAACGCAGCCAGATATTTACCCTGTCGCGTTATGCGGGTATCTTACGCCGCTGCTTAAAGGAGAATGCTATGTCCGCCCAGAAACCGGGGTTGCATCCGCGCAACCGTCATCACAGCCGCTACGATCTCGCCACGCTTTGTCAGGTCAATCCTGAACTCAGGCAATTCCTCACGCTTACACCCGCAGGGGAGCAAAGCGTAGACTTTGCCAATCCGCTGGCGGTGAAGGCGCTCAATAAGGCATTGCTGGCCCATTTTTACGCCGTAGCGAACTGGGATATCCCGGACGGTTTTCTCTGCCCGCCAGTACCGGGCCGGGCGGATTATATTCATCACCTTGCCGATTTACTGGCAGAAGCAAGCGGAACAATTCCAGCTAATGCCAGCATTCTGGATATCGGCGTTGGTGCGAACTGTATTTATCCGCTGATTGGCGTACATGAATATGGCTGGCGTTTTACCGGTAGTGAAACCAGCAGTCAGGCGTTAAGTAGTGCGCAGGCGATCATCAGTGCTAATCCGGGGCTTAACCGCGCCATTCGTCTGCGTCGGCAAAAAGAGAGTGGGGCGATTTTTAACGGCATCATCCATAAAAACGAGCAATACGACGCGACCTTGTGTAACCCGCCATTCCACGATTCCGCCGCTGCGGCACGGGCAGGTAGTGAGCGTAAACGCCGTAACCTGGGGCTGAACAAAGACGATGCACTGAACTTTGGCGGCCAGCAACAGGAGTTGTGGTGTGAAGGTGGTGAAGTCGCCTTTATCAAAAAGATGATTGAAGAGAGCAAAGGCTTCGCGAAGCAGGTGATGTGGTTTACCTCGCTGGTTTCTCGTGGTGAAAACTTACCGCCGTTGTATCGTGCTCTGACGGACGTGGGCGCGGTGAAGGTGGTTAAAAAAGAGATGGCCCAGGGGCAAAAGCAGAGTCGCTTTATTGCCTGGACCTTTATGAACGACGAGCAGCGCCGCCGTTTTGTTAATCGCCAACGTTAAAGCGTTGGCTCCCCCGGCGGCAGCGGTTCAGCCGGGGCCGCGCCCGGAGCAGGCAGCACCTGATAAGTCTGCACTGGCGCGCGAACACCTGCCAGGTCGAAATGCTTTTTCACCTGGCTGTCGAGGGCAAAGCGGACCGTCCACTGTTTGAGTGGCAGCGTGGTGAACGAAACACGCAGTGTAAACGCGGTATTGCTTAAGCCGACAATCCCGGCAAAGTTTGGTTCACCAATAACCAGCCCGCGAATTTCTTCGTTTTCCATCAATTCCGCTACCGCATCTTTCAGTGCCTGATTGGCTTTATCAGCATCTTCATGGCGATCAACATCGTAGTTTGCCACCACCGAACCAATGCCGCGGACGAAGTTAGCAAAGGTGGTTATCGAAGACCAAGGAATGATGTGATACGCCCCGGTATCCTGACGCACGCCCACGGAGCGAATCGACATCCGTTCCACAGTGCCGGTCAACGGCCCGATAGTAACCAAATCTCCAGTGTTCATGCCGTTTTCAAACTGAATAAATACCCCGGTGATAATATCTTTCACCAGCGTTTGCGAACCAAACGAGATAGCCAGACCTAATGCCCCAGCACCTGCCAGCAATGGCGCGATATTGACGCCGATTTCCGACAACACAATCATGATGGTGATGGTACTGATAATCACCGCCAGCGCGTTACGGAACAGCGTCAGCAGGGTACGCGTACGGGCGCTGGGTAGCGGGCGGCCATGAATATCCGAAGCCAGCCGGTTTTCGATCAAACTGGCGAGCACTGTCCAGCCAACCGCCGAGAAGAAAAGAATGAGTGCGATGCGGATCAGGATATCTACGGTTTTCTGCCCCGCGCCGTTTTGCAGCCAGTTCCAGAAATCGAACAATCCCCATGCGCTCAACAGCAACATTACCGCCACGCAGACGGTCAGAATACGCGCCGTTTTCAGCGCCGCCGAAAGCCAGCCATTCAGCCGTTTTTGTAGCTCCGGATAGTTACGCTGAGTATGTGGCGAGAGGGTGATGGTTTTCGCCAGCCAGCGGGAAAACATACCGGAAACAAACGCTGCGATACCAATAATCGCCAGGCTGCGCACCGTTGCACCCATCATAAATTTCAGGCTGTTGCCCGGATCGAACAACGAAAAGAAAAACAGCACGATAAAATAGGCGCTTGCCAGCCAGTGCCACACCAGCGCAAAGGCGCGGATAAACAGGCTGAAAAAGGCCAGCGAATGCTCCGCAAAGTTGAGCAAATGTTGGGTAATCTCTTTTTTATTGCGAAAGATCAGGTACAACGCCCAGACGGTCATGCACAGCATAATGATGACGTTCGCCAGCGCACCTATCTGTACATTCACCTGATTAGAGATAATCGGCACGGCCACAATCAGGCCATAACCTATCAAACTGCTTAACCAGCTCAGGCGACGACTCCAGTAACGGGCGCTCTCGTCCTGAATCGTGAACGGGCGCAGTTCAGCCACGTTTGGGCAAAAAATCAGGCGTAGTACGGCTTTGAAAAATTCAATCAGGGCAAAGGCGTTGAGAAACAAACTTTGTTGGAAAGCGATGGTGCGACTGCCCGCATTCAGGTTGTCGCTTAATACCTGGCCGACAAACAATGTCAGTGCCAGTAACAGTAGGTCGATAATAAACGCCCCGATAATCATCGCCGGAAGCTGCAGCCAGTTGCTGCGTTCGCGATTTTTTTGCCGCGCCCACTGGCCCATTTTGCGATACAGCGGCAGTGCGCACAGACGAATCAGCCAGTAAAAACCAAACACTAATACCGCTAACATTGAAAAATGGGTCAACGCATTGCTGAAGGTTTGTGGATTAAACGGCTTATGCGGGGAGCCGGTGATATTGCGATAAAGTTGTCCGAAGCGGGCGGAAAGGGCTTCACCATAATGGCGGCTGACTTCGGTGACCTTTTGCAGCACGGTTTGCTCTTCAACCAGCGTCGGCGGCACGATCTTCGGGACCGGTTCCGCAGGGGGCGTCGCGGCGACAGTACGCAACTGGTCGATCAATTCTTTACGCGAGGTGTCGTTATCCAGCACATCCGCCAGTGCGCCATAGGCCGCTTTTTTTTGTTCGATATCCGGTTCCGGGGCCGGTTCAGTCGTTGAGTTCGTTGTCGTTGTGGTTGTAACGCCGGGTATGGATACCGCGTGGGCAGGTGCGCCCAGCAGGCAGAAGAGGATGAACAGGATCCACCGCATGACTCCTCCAGTGAGAAAACAGAGCAAAAAGATAAGTATAGATGCTGGGGGAGGGGCGATTTTAAATGAGAGGAATCTGGTGTGCCTCCCTTTCGGGTGAAAGGGAGGCAGAGAAGTTAAGAGACGTGCTGCAAAAATTCCTGCAAGCGCTGGCTCGGCGGGTTCTTGATCAATACCTGCGGATCGCCATCTTCCGCAATCCGGCCTTTGTCGATAAAGATCAGCCGCGAAGCTACTTTCTCGGCAAAACCGATTTCGTGGGTCACGATCACCATCGTCATCCCTTCTTCAGCCAGATCCTGCATAACCTTCAGCACTTCATGGCGCAGTTCCGGGTCAAGAGCGGAAGTCGGTTCATCAAACAGCATCATTTTCGGCTTCACCGCCAGCGCGCGGGCAATCGCCACACGCTGCTGTTGACCACCAGAAAGTTCGGAAGGGTAGTGATGTGCACGTTCTGCCAGACCGACTTTCGCCAGCAGCTCACGCGCCAGTTTTTCCGCCTCTTCTTTGTTCGCGCCACGCACGCGTAGCGGACCAAACATGACGTTTTCCAGCGCCGTCAGATGCGGGAAGAGGTAAAACTGCTGGAACACCATACCTGCTTCCTGGCGAATCAGGCGCTCGTCAACTTTCGGATCGTTAACCTTCAGGCCATCGACAATCAGATCGCCGGAGGTGATTTCTTCCAGTTTGTTGATGCAGCGCAGCAGGGTCGATTTACCGGAACCGGACGGCCCGATAATCACCACGACTTCGCCCTGGGCAATGTTCAAATCGATATTGTGCAGCACCTGGGTTGGGCCAAAGTGCTTGGAGACGTTTTTAAATTCAATCACAGGATTTTCATCCTTCTTTCCAGACGACGCAGAATAAAGCTCAGCACCAGGGTAATAATCAGATAGAACACCGCCACGGCGCTCCAGATCTCAAGGGCGCGGAAGTTACCGGCAATAATTTCTTGCCCCTGACGGGTCAGTTCCGCCACGCCGATCACAATAAACAGCGAGGTGTCTTTAATGCTGATGATCCACTGGTTACCCAGCGGCGGCAGCATACGACGCAGTGCCAGCGGTAAAATGACGTAGCGAATGGTTTCCCAACGTGAAAGACCGAGCGCCAGTCCTGCTTCACGAAAACCTTTGTGGATAGACAGCACCGCACCACGCGTGATTTCCGCAATGTACGCGCCGGAGTTGATCATGATGGTGACCACCGCCGCAGTAAATGGGTCGATGCGTAAGTCGTTAAACGCCATCGGCAGGGCGAAATAGATAAACATCACCTGGACGACGATAGGTGTGCCGCGGATCACTTCAATAAAGACCAGCGCGACGTGGTTGGCTATCCAACCACCGAAGGTGCGTGCAAAACCTGCCAGCAATCCGATTACCAGACCGCCTGCCAGACCGAGGACCGAAATCCACAGGGTCATTTTGGCACCTTCAATCAGAAGCGGAATGGCAGGCCAGATGGCACTCCAGTCAAACTGCATATGTTGTTCCTGTTACCGTGGTGTAAATAATCAAATTCAGGGTAATTAATGGCCCCGGAGCGGGTTTGCGCCCCTCACCCTAATCCTCTCCCCAGAGGGGAGAGGGAACTGCCAGCGCGCTTTACAGGTGTAGCGTTATTATTTCGGTTCAGTACCGAACCATTTTTTGTAGATTTCGTTGTAAGTTCCGTTCTCGCGCAGGGTTTTCAACGCGCCGTTGACTTTGTCACGCAGCTCGTCGCTACCTTTCGGGAACGCAATACCGTATTGCTGCGCTTCCAGAGAGTCACCTACCGCTTTGAACTGACCGTTACCGGCGGTTTTGATGAAGTACAGAATGTTTGGCGTATCGTGCAGAACGGCGTCTGCGCGGTTGGTGCCCAGTTCCATATAGGCGTTATCGATGTTCGGGAACTGACGCAGATCTTTAGTTTTGATGTTTGCTTTCGCGTAATCAACGGAGCCAGTACCGCTCTTCACAGCAACCACTTTCCCGTCGAGATCTTTCACGCTTTTCACATCGTTATTGTTAGCTTTCACCATCACTAACAGGCCGCTTTTGTAGTAGCCGTCAGAGAAATCGATCGCTTTTTTACGCTCGTCGGTGATGGTAATGCCCGCCAGCGCCAGATCGACGTTTTTGGTTTGCAGTGCCGGAATGATCCCACTGAAATCCATCGGCTTCAGTTCGTAATCCAGCTTCAGCTCTTTAGCGATGGCAGCCCACAGATCAACGTCAAAGCCCACATATTTATCGCCCTGTTTAAATTCAAACGGAACGAAGGCGGTATCCGTCGCGACAACTAATTTTTTATCCGCGGCATGAGAAGAAACCGCAAAAGCCAGGGTCAGTGCAGCCAGTGAAACTTTTAATACAGACTTCATAGCATTTCCTTTTTTCTATCCACGGGACGATCCCCTGCGTGACATTCACATATATGAAAAAATCGTGCCAGTTTTGCAACTCATTGATTTTTCGAGATGCGGCAAAAACGTGATGCACGATTTATAGGGCAATACCCTGAAGATGCACCATTCTGGGGCACCAATCTGGTGCGCTAAAATTGTGCACTCAACACAGTGATTATTTAGCGTAAAACCTGATGAAAAAACAATCTTTATGTAACGATTGTGTGATGATGTGGATACAAAAAATTTACTTAATCAGCTGGAGATAGCAGATGGATGCACTAAATAAGTGCGTTGAGGTGGGCTGCAAAACAAAACGGCCTCCTGTCAGGAAGCCGCTTTTATCGGGTACTAAAGTTCTGCACCATCAGCGATGGATTTATTCGATGTTAGACTCGATAAACCACAGGAATTTATCCAGGTCGCGAGACGCGGCGGTCAGGATATCTGCGGTGTCGTCATCTTTCGCTTCGCCAATCGCTTTGCGTACGTCATTAGCGACGATTGCGTAACGGTCAGCCAGTTCTTTCAGGTGATCCTGAACGTTGTGGATGTCCAGCGGGTAACTTTTCAGCGGGGTTTTGCTGTTGATAACTTGAGTGGTCCCCAGAGCTACACCGCCCAGCTGCACTGCACGTTCTGCCATGGTATCCAGATGATCGATCAGTGCGGTGCGGAAGCCATCCAGCATTTCATGTACGGCAATGAAGTTAGCGCCGCGCATGTTCCAGTGCGCTTGTTTGGTAATCAAAGAAAGATCAATAAACTGGATAACCTGGCGATTCAGCAACTCTACTGTTGCTTTTTTCTCGCTGTCGGAGACATCGTTGCGGGTATAAAGCAGATTGGTCGCTTTTGATTTAACTAATTTAGCGGTACTCATAATTTCATATCCTCTTGATGTTATGTCCCAGTAATTAACGAGACTAAGTATAGCACCGGCTATGTGTTCCGCTATTCTGGCTGTTCCTATCACACTAATAGTGGTAACAAGCGTGAAAAACAAAACTAATAAAGATTCAATGAGTTAGATATATTGATAAGAACAATTCTTATTTATCTGCTCGCCAGGAATTTTCGGAATAAATATGCTTTTGCATAATTCGATATATAAAGACGGTGTAGAGGAAAAGTAGCGAGAAATTCTGCATGGTTATGCATAACCATGCAGAAATGTAAATTTAATTAATGTCTAATTCTTTTATTTTGCTCTCTTTGCGTACTGTCAGCGTAGACCCCATTGAAGCGGCGATGATAGCGCCGAGCGCCAGCAGCTGTATGGGTGTCAGTGTTTCTCCGAGGAAAATCATCCCGGAAACGGCAGCCAGCGCCGGTTCCATGCTCATCAGCGTACCAAATGTCCGTGTTGGCAAACGGGTGAGGGCAATCATTTCCAGCGAATAAGGCAGAGCGGTCGAGAGAATAGCGACAGCCAGACCCAATGGAATAACCGACCAGTGCCAGAGTGCTTCACCAGCCTGAAGCGCTCCAATTGGCACGAAAATTAACGCTGCAATCAACGAACCAATTGCCACCGTCGCAGGGCCATGTTCCGCTCCTGCGCGTTGCCCACTTAAAATGTAAATAGCCCAACAAGCCCCGGCCCCCAGTGCCAGCGCACAGCCGGTTAAATCGACATGGGAAACGTCTTGCCCCAGCGGTAGCAGGAACCACAGACCAAGAACCGCCAGCACAACCCAGACGAAATCTACCGGGCGACGAGAAGAGAACAGCGCCACCGCCAGTGGTCCGGTGAACTCCAGCGCCACCGCAATACCCAGCGGTACTGTCTGAATAGAAAGATAAAAAAGATAATTCATCCCACCCAGCGAAACGCCGTAAAACAACAGCGGTAACCGTTGCTCTTTGGCAAAGCGCAGTCGCCATGGCTTAAAGAACGCGATGAGGATCAGCGTTCCTAATGCCAGACGCAGCGCAGTGACACCCGGTGCGCCCACCAGAGGAAAAAGTGACTTAGCTAACGAGGCTCCACCCTGAATAGACGCCATGGCAACGAGCAATATGATTATTGGTAACCAGACCGGCATTTTACGTAATGAACCAGGCATCCTTTCTCCCACAAATATCTAGACTTAAGTAAAGCGTGGAGTGTACTGGATATACCCAATGCTGGTTGAGCATTTGTTGAAAAAATTTTCCCCGTTTTGACTAAAATGCGCCAGGATTGATGGAATCATTAGTCTGGTGATTAGGAATAATCTGGATGAATGACAGGGAAAACATGCGTAATACTTACGCAGTTCTCTGAAAAAGTGATTTAAATTTAGATGGATAGCGGTGTATGGAAACGTTCTGTTACATGAAATGGCCCGTTAGACATCACAAATCGCGAAGAGTTTCCCATTAATTTTTGATATATTTAAAACTTAGGACTTATTTGAATCACATTTGAGGTGGTTATGAAAAAAATTGCATGTCTTTCAGCACTGGCCGCAGTTCTGGCTTTCACCGCAGGTACTTCCGTAGCTGCGACTTCTACCGTAACTGGCGGTTACGCACAGAGCGACGCTCAGGGCCAAATGAACAAAATGGGCGGTTTCAACCTGAAATACCGCTATGAAGAAGACAACAGCCCGCTGGGTGTGATCGGTTCTTTCACTTACACCGAGAAAAGCCGTACTGCAAGCTCTGGTGACTACAACAAAAACCAGTACTACGGCATCACTGCTGGTCCGGCTTACCGCATTAACGACTGGGCAAGCATCTACGGTGTAGTGGGTGTGGGTTATGGTAAATTCCAGACCACTGAATACCCGACCTACAAACACGACACCAGCGACTACGGTTTCTCCTACGGTGCTGGTCTGCAGTTCAACCCGATGGAAAACGTTGCTCTGGACTTCTCTTACGAGCAGAGCCGTATTCGTAGCGTTGACGTAGGCACCTGGATTGCCGGTGTTGGTTACCGCTTCTAATCACTTTGGTGATATAAAAAATCCGCCTCTCGGGGCGGATTTTTTGTTTTAAGGTTTCGGGTCGAAAATATCGGTTCCGAGATGGTTGTAATCCACCTTCTGTAACTGGAAGTTGGTGATGTATATCGGCCCGGCTTTCTTCTCAGATATAAACGGGTATTTGATATTTATTTCCTTCGCTTTAATTCCCGTCCACTGCGAGAAAAAGCCTAAGAAGTCATTGGCTGAGCGGCGGGCTTTAATCACCCGATGCGCTTTATCGTCGCTGGAAATGACCATAAAAGGCACCTGGAAATTTTGCTGATATTTATCATCATGGGCAAGGTATTGCACGTCTTTGCCGCGCTCTTTAAAGGCCAGACCGTGGTCAGAAAAGTAAACCAGAGAGAAGCTGCTGCCGCTGTTGCGTAACTGATCGTACAGCTTGCGCAGTAAATCGTCCGTTTGCGTCATGGTATAGAGATAGCACGACGTTTCTTTCGACTGCACAAAGGTTTCGTATTTGCCTTGTGTCCTGTCGCAGGCCTGCGGATGTGAGCCCATCAGATGTAGAACAATCAGCTGCGGTTGCGAGTGCTCTTGCGCCAGCACTTGAGCGGTCATATCCAGTAACGCTTCGTCTTTGGTATTTTTATCTGCTTCAAAATTACCTTCTTTCAGGAAGTACACTTCATCTGCTCGTTTGGCGATGCTGGCGATAGCAGTATCGTATTCGCCGATTTGGCCCTGGTTGGAAAACCACCAGGTCTGGAAGCCCGCGCGATTTGCCAGGGTGACAAAGTTATCCTGAAACTGTGGTTTGCCATCGACTACGCGATTGAGCGTTAAGCCAAGCGATTTCTGCGTGGAGCCACTGGCGGCAATGTAGTCAGCAAATATCAAACCGTTAACGCTGCTGGCAAACGGGGTATTGTCCCAGTGACCGCCAAAGGCACCGAGGGCATCGCGACGCGCGCTTTCACCGATCACCACCACATAGGTCTGATACTTCGGCTTAACGGCAGTGACCGTCCAGGTATCTTTCATTCCGGAAAGTTTTGCCATCCGTTCTTGCTCTTCAATCACCTCGTTATTATTGACGATGACATCCTTAGCAAAACGAAATACCGGATAGCCAGTATCTTTCAGTTTAAATACGCCACCCCAGGCCAGGTTTTGCACGGGAGCAACAAAAAATGTCGCCACACTGAATACCAGACACAGGCTGTCGAAGGTATTCCAGCGCGCTTTTTCATTCTCTTTTTTTCGCCTGATTGCTATTACGCCGAGCGCAAAAATAAATAAGCCGACCAGGTAGCTGTACCACGGAAAAATCGTCAGGATTTCGGTCGACTCTTCCATATTGGTGGAGTGCAATGCCAGCAATGTATTGAAATTAGGCGCGCCGTAGGCCTGAGCAAAAGGGAAATAACAAGCCGCCACCAGCGAACTGACACCGACCAGAACTTTTTGTACGCGAGGCAATGTTCGCCATAGCAAAAGCAAAATAGCCGTAAACGCAGCGGTGTAGAGCAAACTGAAGGGGTAACCTAAGCCGAGGTTAATTAATAGCGACTGTAAAAAGTAGAACGCAGTCCACGGGCTAAATACCCGGCTACGGGTAACAAGCGATTCTTTGAGGGTTAAATTCATATGCCACTATCGTAACAAACGCCATGTGCTTACCCTGGCGTCAAGGGTCAATACCTGCAAGAGTGCGTGAAGAGGGGAAAGGGGTCCGCATCCGCGAGCCGCAATATACGCAGGGCTGCAAGAAGATAGAGCGAGCCGCCGTTCAGGTCAACTACTGACGAACAAATCTTTTGCGAAGGGGATTGCAAATCCGACAAAAAGTGGGGTTTTTCAGACCAAAACGCGTTATGCCTGCATGAAAGCAGGAGTGAAGCGGCGTACCGCGACGCCGCTATTTATCGGAAGGTTTATCTTGCTGCGGTTTGTTGTTGACCATATCGCACAACATAGAGAGCAGCATTAACCGTACTTTAAAGGGAGAATGACTAAACACGCGCATACACCTCTTGAACTCATTCATAAGACCTCCTGACTTGCTAATCCCGTCGATCCTTGAGGGATGATTGCATTACATACAGATATAGCACAGGCTATATTATATAGCTATTGCTAAAACGTTAATTTTTTGTACCTTCGCAACTCTGGTTTACAATGTGCGCACGAAATGAGAACGCTATGTATGCGTCACCATAATGAGGAAGCACAATGAGTCGTCGCGCAGGTACGCCAACAGCAAAAAAAGTGACGCAGTTAGTGAACGTGGAAGAGCACGTTGAAGGGTTCCGCCAGGTCAGAGAGGCGCATCGGCGCGAGCTTATTGATGATTACGTTGAGCTGATTTCTGACTTGATCAGGGAAGTGGGGGAAGCTCGTCAGGTGGACATGGCTGCTCGTCTGGGAGTTTCGCAACCGACGGTGGCTAAAATGCTTAAGCGGCTGGCAACCATGGGGCTGATTGAAATGATCCCCTGGCGTGGCGTGTTTTTAACGGCAGAAGGAGAGAAGCTGGCGCAGGAAAGCCGCGAGCGACATCAGATAGTCGAAAATTTCTTGTTGGTGTTGGGCGTCAGTCCGGAAATCGCCCGTCGCGACGCGGAAGGCATGGAGCACCATGTTAGTGAAGAGACGCTCGACGCTTTTCGTTTGTTTACCCAGAAACACGGTGCCAAATGAGCCTGCCTTTTTTACGCACGCTGCAAGGCGATCGTTTTTTTCAGTTATTAATTCTTGTTGGTATCGGATTAAGCTTTTTCGTGCCCTTTGCACCGAAATCCTGGCCTGCTGCTATCGACTGGCACACCATCATCACCTTAAGCGGCCTGATGCTGCTGACCAAAGGTGTGGAGTTAAGCGGTTATTTTGATGTGCTGGGGCGCAAAATGGTGCGCCGCTTTGCTACGGAGCGTCGGCTGGCGATGTTTATGGTGCTGGCGGCGGCGCTGCTTTCTACCTTTCTGACCAACGATGTCGCGCTGTTTATTGTTGTTCCGCTGACTATCACGCTAAAAAGACTGTGTGAGATCCCGGTTAATCGGCTGATTATTTTTGAGGCGCTGGCAGTCAACGCTGGTTCGCTACTGACGCCAATTGGCAACCCGCAAAATATTCTTATCTGGGGACGTTCTGGTCTTTCGTTTGCCGGATTTATTGCCCAAATGGCACCGCTGGCTGGCGCAATGATGCTGACGCTCCTGCTCCTGTGCTGGTGTTGTTTCCCTGGAAAGGCGCTGCAATACCATACGGGGGTGCAAACAGCGGAGTGGAAACCGCGGCTGGTGTGGAGTTGTCTGGGGCTGTATATCGTCTTTCTGACGGCGCTGGAGTTCAAACAAGAGCTGTGGGGACTGGTGATTGTGGCGGCAGGCTTTGCGCTGCTGGCACGTCGCGTGGTGCTCAGTGTGGACTGGACGCTGCTGCTGGTGTTTATGGCGATGTTTATCGACGTCCATTTACTGACCCAGCTTCCAGCGTTGCAAGGCGTGTTGGGTAACGTGAGTCATCTATCTGAACCCGGGTTATGGTTAACGGCAATCGGTTTATCGCAGGTGATCAGTAACGTGCCGAGTACCATATTGTTGCTGAACTATGTGCCGCCGTCTTTATTACTGGTATGGGCGGTAAACGTAGGTGGCTTTGGGTTATTACCCGGATCGCTGGCAAATTTGATTGCGCTACGTATGGCGAACGATCGCCGCATCTGGTGGCGTTTCCATCTCTATTCAATACCGATGCTGTTGTGGGCGGCGTTGGTGGGATATGTTTTGTTAGTTATACTCCCGGCCAACTAGGGTCTGGCAAATAAAAAAGGCGGATTATGAGTCCGCCTTTTGCTTTAAGTTTTGAAGATTAATTCAGACGAACCGGCATCCCGGAGCGGTTTTTAATCGCTTCATCAAGAACAACCTGGTCAACATCTGGCTGACCGGTCACTGTTTGCACGCTCTTCGTCAGGGTAATTGGCACAATTTCCTGACCTTCAAACTGGGCTTCGGTGGTAGACAGCGGGTTATGGACTTCAATATAACGGCTGCCGTCTGGCTCGGTGGTCGCTTTTACCGGCTCATCAATAAACTGTACGCGGGTACCGACCGGTACTTTCTCGAACAGGAATTTGATGTCTTCGTTACGCAGACGCACACAACCATGACTTACACGCAGGCCGATACCGAAGTTGGCGTTGGTGCCATGGATAGCGTACAGGCGACCGATGTAGAGTGCATACAGCCCCATCGGGTTATCCGGACCTGCCGGAACGACAGCCGGAAGCGGTTCGCCCGCAGCGCGGTACTCTGCGTGCATTTTGGCGGTCGGCGTCCAGGTCGGGCCTGCTTTCTTACGCTCAACTTTAGTGGTCCAGTTGATAGGCGTATCTTTGCCTAACTGACCAATGCCGATCGGCAGCACGATAACGGTGTTGGTCCCTTTCGGATAGTAATACAGACGCATCTCTGCACTGTTAATGACGATGCCTTCATGAACGGTATCCGGCAGGATCAGCTGCTGCGGAATGTTCAGTACAGTACCGCCTTTCGGCAGGAAGGTATCCACACCCGGGTTCGCTTCCATCATATTGGAAAGCCCCATCTGGTACTCCGCGGCAAAATACTCCAGCGGCTGAGTGTTACCTTCAGGAATGGTGATCACCTGATTCTGACCAACCAGGCGACTCCCGTCGGTTGGCAGAGGATAAGTTACCGCAGAGGCGGTACTGCAAAAGCCGACAACAGCGAAGGCCGCTGCGAATAATGTTTTCAATTTCATATTCATGTTAAGCGAGATTTTGTGCCTGGCAGGCCATTGGGTTGAGAATATTAGAGTATTGGAAGCGCATTATAAGTTCATTCCAGCTCACAGTGAAATCAGATGTGTACGAAATCACATTTTTTGCCTTTGGCTTGAGTGTAGACCTTAAGCGAGGAGCAGGATCTTCTTTCAGACTTATGGCATAATGCGCGGTTTGTCATATCTCTTTTCAGGATACGCCTGTGTTAGTTTCCAGTAACGTCACCATGCAGTTCGGCAGTAAGCCGTTGTTTGAAAACATTTCCGTCAAATTTGGCGGCGGCAACCGTTACGGCCTGATTGGCGCGAACGGTAGTGGTAAATCCACCTTTATGAAGATCCTCGGCGGCGACTTAGAGCCGACTTTGGGTAACGTTTCCCTCGATCCCAACGAGCGCATTGGTAAGCTGCGTCAGGATCAGTTTGCCTTTGAAGAGTTCACTGTGCTGGATACGGTGATCATGGGGCATAAAGAGTTGTGGGAAGTGAAGCAGGAGCGTGACCGCATCTATGCTTTGCCGGAAATGAGTGAGGAAGACGGCTATAAAGTGGCCGATCTGGAAGTTAAATACGGCGAAATGGACGGTTACTCTGCGGAAGCTCGCGCCGGTGAATTGTTGCTTGGCGTGGGAATTCCAGTGGAACAGCACTACGGCCCGATGAGTGAAGTTGCTCCTGGCTGGAAGCTGCGTGTGCTTCTGGCGCAGGCGCTGTTTGCTGATCCGGATATTCTCCTGCTCGACGAACCGACCAACAACCTCGACATCGACACCATTCGCTGGCTGGAACAGGTGCTGAACGAGCGTGACAGCACCATGATCATCATCTCGCACGACCGTCACTTCCTTAACATGGTCTGTACCCACATGGCGGATCTGGATTACGGCGAGCTGCGCGTTTATCCGGGCAACTACGATGAGTACATGACGGCGGCGACCCAGGCGCGTGAACGTCTGCTGGCTGATAACGCCAAGAAGAAAGCGCAGATTGCTGAGTTGCAATCTTTCGTTAGCCGCTTTAGCGCCAACGCCTCGAAATCTCGCCAGGCAACTTCGCGCGCGCGCCAGATTGATAAAATCAAACTGGAAGAGGTTAAAGCCTCCAGCCGTCAGAACCCGTTCATCCGTTTTGAACAGGATAAGAAACTGTTCCGTAACGCGCTGGAAGTGGAAGGTCTGACCAAAGGGTTTGATAACGGTCCACTGTTTAAAAATCTCAACCTGCTGCTGGAGGTCGGTGAAAAACTTGCGGTACTGGGTACCAACGGCGTCGGTAAATCAACGCTGCTGAAAACGCTGGTGGGCGATCTGCAACCGGACAGCGGCACCGTAAAATGGTCTGAAAACGCGCGCATTGGTTACTACGCCCAGGACCACGAATATGAGTTTGAAAATGATCTGACCGTGTTCGAATGGATGAGCCAGTGGAAGCAGGAAGGCGATGACGAGCAGGCGGTACGCAGTATTCTCGGTCGTTTGCTGTTCAGCCAGGACGACATCAAAAAGCCAGCTAAAGTGCTTTCCGGTGGAGAAAAAGGGCGGATGCTTTTTGGTAAGTTAATGATGCAGAAGCCGAACATTCTGATCATGGACGAACCGACCAACCACCTGGATATGGAATCCATCGAGTCACTGAACATGGCGCTGGAACTGTATCAGGGCACGCTGATCTTTGTTTCACACGACCGTGAGTTCGTAAGCTCCCTGGCGACCCGCATTCTGGAAATCACCCCGGAACGCGTGATCGACTTTAGCGGTAATTACGAAGATTACCTGCGTAGTAAAGGGATCGAGTAAGTGATTATCCGTCACCCCGATACTGTCGGGGTGACGGCGGCTGATGACAAATGCAAAATAGCCTGATGCGCTACGCTTATCAGGCCTTGTATTATCCCTCCAGTGCAGAGAAAAT